>Ga0209671_1000389_pt1 | contig 27982 bp, 16 predicted proteins | sample WorMetHERISLAND2_2_FD_187401 | JGI IMG/M metagenome (GOLD analysis project Ga0209671, IMG submission 187401) | Marine gutless worms symbiont microbial communities from Max Planck institute for Marine Microbiology, Germany - Olavius geniculatus... | ecosystem: Host-associated > Annelida >...
GTTAAGAAAAAGCAGTGTTATTGCTACCAGGAATAAGTTGAATATGACTGGAGCTAATACACAGCCTTGCTTAACTCCCACGTTGACCATGAATGGATCAGATTCAAGTCCGCCTAAGACCACTCTTGCTGACATGCCATCATGAAACTCGCGGAGAACAGCAAGAAAATGCGGTGTACAGCCAAACTTGCTAAGAATGCCCCATAGAAGAGTTCTATTGACGGTGTCAAACGCCTTTGTGAGGTCAATAAATGCAAGATATAGGCTGGTGTGCTGTTCACGGCATTTCTCTTGAAGTATTCGAGGGACAAAGACCATGTCTATTGTGCTCCTGTTTCAGCGAAAGCCGCACTGAGACTCTGGCATAACGATGTCGATTACGTGAGTTAAAAGCCACTGGAGCATAACACGTGTGAGGATCTTGCCTGTGACAGACAGAAGGGAAATACTTCTACTATTGCCGCAAATTGCCTGGTCCCCTTTGCACTTGAAGATCGTGACAATGTTCGCATCCTTCCACTGCTGAGAGAGTTGTTTAGAATTCCAGGTAAGAAGAATGAAACGGTGCAAGCCTAGTAGTCAGCAGGCCTACAAGTTACCTAAAATAATTTCTTTTTAATGTGAAAAAGTAGACATACGTTGAAGTATTGTTAAGTGCTAGTATGGTGGCTTTCGGTTTCACATTGAATTTGTTGGTGAGTGACAGAGCAGGCATCATGTAACAGTTAACGCTTCCCGAATCTCGTGCCTACATTAACACGCACAACATGCAGTGAGTGACTAATGACCAATATTATCAATGCGGACAAACATTCTACCAAAACAACAACAGCTAAACTAAACTCAAGCACAGAGCAATGATTCTTTCTGAGACTTTGGCGCTTTATAAATCATTTACTTACCTACTTACTTATAAACCCACTTGTGTTTTCTAATACCAAACACACCACAGGACAAAGGGTCTCTGCTTTTCCTAGATTTTGCATGCTCACAGCTGCTTAAACCGTCATTCTCCAGGTTTTTCTATATCAGACAAGATTCAGCAACTAAAAGCTCTGTCAGCAACTCTTTCACAAGCCAAATGCCCCTACTAACATCCAACCAACAACGTCAGTGTAGTAAAATGCAATGTTCGATTCCTGTACATAGCAAAAAAAACGAAGCTCAAATAACATTCAAAACAACTCATACAATAAAACCAATACACAAACCACTGTAAAAGTATTATATGGTGGCAGAGTAGAATGATTAATGAACTGATTAAACAAAAACATAAAAATAATGTTTAGTCAATTTTTTAATCAACTGAAATCAAAATCAAAATAAAATTTTACAAATATGAATGCACATACGTGGACTGCATCATTGTCATTGTTTTCTGATTTTGTTTGTACCCTTTAGTTTAGGAAAAATAACAACTACCGGTAATTGAATTCTATATAATATGTGGTGTTTCCGGCTGACAACTAAAACCGATAAAAATTAATAGATTAATTAAAGTTTTAAAAAATTCAATCAATACTTTTCTACCAAAAATTAACAAAAATATTAAATACGTGCAACATACAACAAGTAGGGTTTTCTCTGACACACACACTGCACAGATTGGATCTTTTGTTGGCTGCAAAAAAAACATACACAACATATACGTTTATTAACTGTAACCATCAAATAGAAGAGCCCAACTGTCGCTGCCAATCGTGCTCTGCCTGTCACAATATGCCAGTCACTACATTTAATAATTTACTTATCATTTAATAACAAAATAATACTATATCTGGTATAAGTAAGTAATTAAGACAAGACCACCATTATAAAACCACCGTTATACAGGGTGCAGCAGAAAAAAGTGGGCCCCTAAAGTTTTTCGCTGTTTTCTCAGCAACCATTTAGAATTTTAATTTAAAATTTTACAGACTGATTTAATAAAACCTTCTACATCTAACGTAAAATTTAATTCTGTTGAAAAACGACGAAGTTACAGATTTTTTAACATGACCGCCTACCAATTTTTCAGCATTCAAAAATGTTCCAGCTACAACACCAATTTAATAACATCGTTGAACAACACAGTTAAATAATGATCAAATGCCAGAATTCCATTGTCACTGCGAATGTTCGAAGTGTTCACCACCAGCTCCAAGTTACAACACGAGCCTCCAGTCCCTTTATTTGAGAAATTTTTTACAGTCTTGTCGATCAGTCCCTGTGGCAGGTTGTCCCAAATAACCTGAAACACTTCCTTGAGTTAGGCGCTTGTTTTCGGCTTTGTTTTAAGCACGCGGTAAGCCTCCAACATTGCACCCCATACGTGATAGTCCATTTAGTTTATATTCGGCAAATTTAGAGGCAGACTATTGGCCTTTTGTGATGATATCTGGACAGCTGGCCCGCAGCCAGTTCTGTGCCCTGTGCGGCGTTGTGTGCTGTGTGTGCTGACGCGCCTTCCTGCTGGAAGATGAATCCGGTGGGCAGCCGGCGATTGCTTTAAAGAAACGATAATTTAGTGATAATATATAAACAATATAAATGACTGTTTATCAGAACGTTACTATGACGTCATCAGCAGTAACGTGTAACCAGTTTTTGAAAATTAAATAGCATTTTTAGCTTGAACATTTTTTAATGCTGAAAAATTGGTAGGCGGTCATGTTAAAAAGTCTATAACTTCGTCATTTTTCAACGAAATCACACTTTACTTAACAATTAGATGTAGAAGGTTTCACTAAATAAAGCCGTAAAATTTCATATTAAAATCCCAAACGGTTGCTGAGAAAATGGCGAAAAACTTTAAGGGTCCACTTTTTTGCCATTAGTGGACCAAAATTTACCAAATTTTTTTCATTCAACACCAAAAGGATAGTCGTTGATAACGCCGTTTTTGGGTTGTCGATATCTCAATGCATTTCAGAGATGTTCGCGATCAAAGTCGATAGCTGTCCTAAATCTCACCAAATTTTAGAAATTTTTTGCCCTCCCATATTTTGAGGGAACTGTGCCCCCTAAAGTTGTATTCGCGTTATTACCTCCACCTAGCGGCAAATCACGTGGCAAAGTTTCGTGGGGCTAAACTCACTACAGCCAAAGTTAAAGACACACATTTACTAAATTTTAAGCCAATTCTGGACCCCTCTTGGTCATTAGTGTGTCTAAAAATTTTGGTGTGCAGCACCCCCTCAGGGCAGAAATATGGTCTTCCAAAAGTCGTTTTGGGTGGGTATGATTCCACCTCTAGACCTCCGACGTTAGTGGACCAAAGTTCACCAAACATTTTACATCTAACGTGTGAGGAATCCTGGTAAATCAAATACATGACCGATTTTGAATATCTGAAGTTGTTTTGAAATTGCGCCAAATTTTGCATGTTTTTCGCCCCTAAAATTTTTTTGGAAAAGGGTCCCAGGAAATTTTGGACCGGCATTATAAAAGTGGGCCTACTACAAATCACGGTGCAGAATTTCACGCCGATCGGCCAATAAAGCTTGGAGATCTTGTGTTGGAATAAAAAAGTAAAAAAAAATAAATATTTGGGGCAAAGCTGAACGTGAGTCTGCCCGATCCAATGGTACCATTGACAGCCCCCTATATGGCATTTAGCCACAGTACAAAACGTGACAGACATATCACAGATGATGGGCAGATGGATGACACATCATGTTGTCAGCAACTGTGACCATTAATGGTCGGCCAAAAACGATGCACCAAACAACGTGCAAAAATGGCATTAATTTAAATGCTACAGCACATTGAAATGTCACATTAACATCAAAAAAATCTTTTAGCTATTAGTAATGTAAATTGCAAATTATTTACTCTGATTATTGGAACACAAGTCTTCTCAATACAAAACCTTAATGAAATTTTACTCATTTTGCTGCATCAAAATAAAATCTGTACAGCTGTGCACCAATTAGAATCAACGATTCTACAGGGAAAGTTCTAACAGCATGATTCTAACCAACCAGAGAAGCCTTGTTCCAATCAACAGCATCTTCACCCATGCCGGATGGAACGTCATCCACATGAAACAGTCTATCACACATACAGGGTGTGGCAAAAAAATGACCAAACTGGTTTTTGTCACAACTTCATCAAATCTCCACCAAATTTGATAATTTTTGGCACACAGATAGCCAAAATGATAAAATTATGTGAGGTACACTTATTGTCCACCTCACCTAATTTATGTCAACGTAAAACATGGATGATGCGAATAGTTACATTATGCGGTTATTATCAGTATCAGATTGCTCACCTTTTCATTATCAACTCGACAAAGGGTGCCACGTGATTAATTAATTTTGTGGTATTAAATATTCTACGCTGAAAATAGCAGACAAGAAAATAGCTGACGTATGAGCTTAAAACACATCTAATCTATGAATGAGTGCTGTGATATTGATCAGTTGATCAATAATGCCACTATCAGCCGTGGCATCACATCTAAGCCAGTATGTACTTTTTGGGCATAAATTCTAAATATTTAGAAGCATGTTGCTACACAAACTTATAATTCTGCAGAATAAATCACATTTTAGTTTATCGTGTGCTTAATTAAGTTGTTAGAACTTTTACGGTGACAACAACTAAGCATTAAGCAACAATTTAGAGAATCTGCATTTAACACAGTAATTCATTGACATAAATTAGGTGAGGTGGACCTCACATAATTCTATCATCTTGGCTATCTGTGCACCAAAAATTATCAAATTTAATGGAGATTTGACGAAGTTCTGACAAAAACAAGTTGAGTCATTTTTTGGGACACCCTGTACACACACTTGCAGATTGTCATCTACACTCAGTCCAGTTTCATTTACAATATTTTTTCCATTTATTACTCAAAGCAAACAAGCTTACTTTTCCAAAATAACCCCGGGTTAAGCTGGCTGTCTGAAAAAATGCAAGAATTGCTGTAACAGGACGTTTAGTTTACAAATCATGGTCACAGCATTGCAGAAACACATGAGTAAACATGTGAGCAACGTTTTTATGAGCAACTAGAAATACGTTCTGTAGAACGAGATATCTGTCCCATTGCCATGCTATATAGCCTAGCAGCTGCAAACAAAGCGCAATTATCTTTCACGGGGGCCGAGTTGTAGTCAATTTTGTCCCAAAATTTGTTACCATGGCAACAGGGGTCGGCAGGCGAGAAATTTAAATAACACCATCGAATAGCCTGGGCCCAAAATAAGGGTGTAGGTGAAAACACCGTGCAATTATTTTTCACGGGGGCCGAGTTATAGTCAATTTTTGTCCCAAAAGTCGTCGCTATGGCAACAGGGGTTGTCAGGAGAGAAATTCAAATGACACCATCGGATAGCGTGGGCCCAAAAATAGGGGGTAGGTGAAAACAACGAGCAATTATGTTTCACAGGGGCCGAGCTATAGTCAATTTTGTCCAAAAATTCGTTGCCATGGCAACATGGGTCGACAGGGAAAATTTAAATGACACCATCAGATAGCCTGGGCTTGCAAATAGGGGGTAGGTGCAAACAGCGCACAATTATCTTTTATGGGGACCGAGTTATACCACTTTAAAGTCCCCATAGGCCATAATGCAAATTTTTAAAAATTGGGGTAAAATAGGAGGAAAAGTTGTCACATTTTTATCCCAAACTCGATTTTACTTTTCGGGCCCCAAATCACTGTGCAAAATTTCATCAAAATCAAATCAAAATTGTGACCGTAGGAGTGTTTACAGACGGACTGACAGACTGACAAAATGACAGATAGATGCAAGTGATTTTATAATCTGTCCCATGCTATGCTATAGCAACGTGACAGATAAAAAGCCATCGGTTACTAACTTCTCCATGCCAGCCTTGAGTCGATTTGACACTTCCATGATTGCACGTTGTTTGATGTTTTTGAACTGCCACATGTAGAATGCTGCCCTAGATGCCACCACAACGTGACTTGCTGTCATAGCAACATAAGCTGGTGCCACGTCAATGTATTTGAAGTCCAGCGGAGTGCCGATCGAGTTGCAAAGAATGATGACAAATGGTTGCTGCAAGTGGCAGAACCATGCAAATTTTCCCATTAAAATGACTACATGCACCAGTAAACTAATAAAAAGCTACTTTAGTTACACAACACAAAAGACTTGGCAATGATAATAAACCAGCCTTTAGTGGCAGCATGTCAAAAAACCGACAAAATACTGCTCCTCTCGTGTGCCAGCAATCATACAATGGATACCATACCCACCATACCAGGTTAGTGCTCCAAAACCCAAAAGATTTTTAAAAACCATAGGAAAGGAGCCAACAAAGAGCAGACCAGCTCTCTTTTGAACAGATAAGTTACACCTTGCCTGTGGTAATGTACTGGTTGATCCTCAGCTTTAATGCCAATTTTGGCTTCACAGCCATCTATGACTTCACAGTCTATGTCTTCACAGCCATCCACGGCTTAAAAGCCACTTACTGTAACCTTCGGTTACATTTGGGAATGTGCACTGGGCTGAACTTATACGGCCTCGGTGCTGCCTGGCCCGAAGGTAAGCTAAAGTAAGGTAAGAATGCATACCATAAGGAAAAAAATTGCAACATCACATGCAAAGTGACAACCAGCAAAAAAAGTGCAACCTACAAACAATGACAAGTCCAGTTATTACTAACTGATAATTATCAGTATACCTGCATAGAAAGGTCATCAGATCTGGTCACAATGCAGCAAAAGTCACTGCAAGCAGTGATTGCTAACAGACTTTTGAAAGTCTTCACGTGTTTCTGCAAGCAAACATCAGCAATAACTAATCTTGAACCTGACTTTTTTTAAAAAAATCTATGTATTGTAGCTGCAGACACAACTGTAGGAATTACATCAACTGCAACACCAGTAGTACTAGACAAAATATAAATGTATCAACCCAGAAATAGGAATCTAAATGTCTTCACAGCACTCAGGCAAAGACATACACGAACAAATGCATATTCACTTAGTTTCATAAAATGTCACTGATTATGCAGTATTTCTCTGCAGTAATTTTCCAACCTCTGACTAGGATAAGGTTCTATACTCCAACTGGGGCAAAGGTGGGGTGCTCATCTCCCTTTCTATGGCTGTTGAGCCTGCAGGTAGACAGACCACTGAATACGTGACGCATGGCCAGTGCGACGCCAGACCTACGGTTACCTTCTCAGTCACAGAGTGTAACCGCCTTTTGACTGGTACCAAATTATACTGCTTGGTAAACAGAGGCACATGTGTGTCAACAACTTGCCCAAGGTTGTTATCTGGCAGTGCAGAGGGTGACAGTCAAACCTGCAACTTCAGAGTTACCAGTTTGACCCTTTGCATTACCAACAAGCCACACGCAACCTTTGACTATAGTGACTAAATATTACACCAGCTTTTCAATTCCCTCAGGAAGTTAATGTAATATTTGGTAAGTGGGGTTAAAGATAGAGATAGCAAGCCATCCCCCTAGCAAACATGCACAGCTACACAATTAGCAACTTTTTAGCATTAAAAAAATGTTAAAAACAGCATTATGCCTAATGCCACGAGTCAGATCTAACCTCATTGTTGACGGTATTGAAGAACATAACAAACTGATCCATACTGCCATGCTGAGTGTATGAATAGACCACCGTGTTGGCAAAGTACGCCCACTGCCAACAACACATACGTTAGCTAGTGCATCAGTACATAGGCATGCAGACAGTTTAGAAATCTGCATCAGGGGCCTAAGTTATAAAACATCGTAAGACAATCCTAAAATTGTCGTAAAATCCTCGCAACTTTGTCGTATCTTTATCATAAATCAACAAGTTACGATGTCATAAGATTGTTGTAAAAATTTTGTATCCGAATTTTGGAAGCTGATTTTACGACATCGTAACTCTCGCAATTTTGTCGTAACTCCGTAGTCGCTAAAAATAGCCAGCCAATCTATCACCGTTACGTTGACCTCAACCACGATCTCGTCGATCTCAACCAATCACAGTGACACCGAGCTGGTGGCGCAGAGTGCTGCATGTCGATCGTCTGCTTCCACCGCTGCCATCGGTTACCAATGTAAACAATAACAAGTAAATTGATTTTGCGGCAAATTCGCTGCCTGAAGTTAAAGCAAACAAAATTTATACGTATTACGGCACTATGTGAGAATTATATACTAATGAAAAATCAAAATAATTACTGCATGCATGCTTGATGCTGTCATACAACAGCTAATAAAGTGGCGTACGTTTTGTCGTAACTTTTGTCATAACTTTCTAGTAAGATTTTTTTGTAAATCACATTTTATCGTAAATCTGTCATAAACCTTCCGTACGTCATAACATTGGGCGACTTCACTTTTTGACTTAGACTTTCGCCGAGTCGTTTCGCTGAGCCAAAGCTAAAGCTGAACGCTAAAGTCTGTACTTAGACTAAAGTTCAACTAAACGATTAAAAATGGCGAAAAACCGGTAAACCTGACAAAAAATAAATCAACCAGTTACACTTGAACTTGCTTATTTAATTGTGCCGCACACGCAAATGACATAATTACGTAACGTCTTACATCATTGTGTAGCCATTACGGTGTTTATTATTGGTACCAGACTGTTGTAATTTACTAAACTATCCGTGTTAGTCACCATGTTTTCGCTCAGCGAAATCACTTCACTTTTTGACTTAAGTAGGTACTTAGACCGAAGTTTAGGCTCAGCGAAAGTCTCAGCGAAAGTCTAAGTCAAAAAGTAAAGTCACCCATTGTCTTACGATGTTTTGTAAATTAGGCCCCAGGACAATAAAGGCATGGAGCAAACCAGCAGATGGCTAGAATAGAACTGGCGTAAATACAACACAATTAAGATTAGATCAGGACGTAAAAAAACAAATAACCAAATGCTAATAACTAACTAATCTATCATAATACAGTGATATAAAAAATACAACGCGTAATTTTTTAATGGCATATTTCATTTATATTTATTTGCAAACAACACACTCAATCATACAGTTCATGAGCCCCTTCAGAAGACTGTAAGCTATGACTGGATATGGGAAACACCACAATGAGAATGGCAACAGCTGACATCATTGGATGTACCCATGCTGTCTGTTTAACTAGTGAAATCTTCTGAGTTTTGCCTCTTATCACAAATACAAACTGTTAAAAATCATAAAAGTAGAACTAGAGACAGGATGCCAAGACCTCTTAGCCAACCAACCTAGTCAGTAAGTTAGTAGGTTAAAAGCAGAAAACTTAACAGGCTGGCTTAATAGGATGTCAAAAGTGCTGATGTCGATAAAAACTAGTTTGACATTCACAGTAGAGAGAAGAACGCACACGATAGCTGTGTCGAACGCTAGCAAAGTAGACAAAGTTATCGGCAGCAATGCCGAGACGAGGACTGAGACCTTCCCAGGAGCAAGCTGTCAGCATGCCAGGAATGGACAGTGTTCTCATTTGCTGCATTCACAAACATAAACCATTGCTATAGCAGCCAATCAATCAATGTATTAAACTAAGTTATATATAGTGGTAAATGACACCCATTATGCCAAGTTGACAAACACTGAAAAAACAAACTGAGTATTGGTATTATGATGAAAATAATTTAGAAAGTAAGTACAGAAATCTGACGACTAAAGAAATACAAATTAACAAGTTAAGCACAATGCGATACAACCTTAAATTTGAACAACAAGAAAGCCCAGCTGTCGCTACAGCCTATACAGTTCCTGCTGCAGTACTGACCTTTGAGGTCATCCAAGGAAGATGATTTCATCTCATCGGAAAGAGCATATGCAATTTTCTATTAGTGACTAATAGCAACCTTGGCCCTATCTCGCACTGTTTAGCCATAATAGCACGTACTGTCCTTCAAGGTCATCGAAAATCAAGGATTTTCATTTCATTTGAAAAGCAATGTGCAACTTCCTGTTAGTGATTAATAGTAACCTTGGCCCCATCTCTCACCATTTCCGAAATATGGCCAGTTTTTCATTCAAAAATGCACATTTTTCCTACCCCCTCCATTCAATCCCAAATTTGAAAATGTTCACACTGCACTGCATCGCCCAAGTTTTGTAAGCTTTAACACAGAGCTAATTATTCCTGCAAAAAAATTCCCCTAAAACCTATCCCTTAGCCAGGTTACATCTGTGACCTACAGACAGACAGTTGTACTGTAGATGTACTATACAGCATAGCTGTAGCACATCAAAAAGTTGTTATCAATAGCTTAAAACAGCTGCTTTAAGCCAACACACATTGTGGAGTTAGCATATAGATTAGCTAATCTTTAAAAAGAGAAAAATTCAGCAAATTAATTCAAGAACAAATCAATCAACTACATGGAAGACTGATTGATATCTGAATATGCACTCAATTTTTGGCTGTTATTCACTCAACTTGACTTAACTGGAATTACTCCAGTAAAATTAACCAGCTGAACAAAAGCCAAATGCATAATGCATAGTGATAAGAAACAGTACCAGAGAGTACCCGATGGTACATGCTGCTACACAATTTATCAACTTAAGTCACATGCAAACATTACTAAAAATCACATCAAGCGTACAGATCCAAGTGGCGTGTAGAAGCATATATAGCTGCTTTCTTTATTGTCAATATGCTGGCCGCCAATCGCTAACACCGATCCATTGTAAGACCACTGCGCACAGACTATGCTCAGCTGAGTGTCTAGCAACACTGGATCTAAATGAAACATGCACACATATAAACCCATATCAGTTACGTCAGCCTCAGCTGTCATCCAGTTTACCAAAAATCGTTTATGACTGATGGCAACCAATCTGCTGTCTCAAACCCAACATTACAGTCATGACTAACAACATCTCATTGCACTGACTACTATTACGTGACTTCACTGTTTAGGCTTATTGTTACGTGTCCTTGTAGTCTTAGGACTTAACACCACGCTAAAGTTAATTCGTCCTTCATCATCATCATCATCATCATTTTTATAATATTATTTACTCGTGAACTATTAAATTTTGTAATGTTAGATGAAAGTAAGAGAATCAGTTGTTTGTATCACACCAAGATAACATCAAGCAGTCAATAATAAGTCACTGTAAGAAGTAAAACAGCCTACCATAAATTGCTAAAACAAGAAGCTTACTGCAGATCGTTTTGATATTGTTAAAAACTTGGCGGTTAATTGTGAGATGGCACATAATTAACTAATCACCAACCATAACGCAAATACTCCATCTATAGCCACACAGTATTGAGACATTTAGTCAGCTGAAATTCAGTAATTCAGAGTCAGATGGCTGGGAGGAAAAAGCATACCTGTCAAACCAATCCAGGACACCTGTAGAATATTACGGGTAAAATTCTACAAAAAACTAGAAATACGTTCTGTGGAACAAGGTATCTGTCCCATTGCCATGCTATATAGCCTAGCAGCTGCGTATAAGGGGGGTAGGTGCAAACAGGGTGCAATTATCTTTCACCGAGGCTGAGTTATAGTCAATTTTGTCTCAAAATTCATTGCCATGGCAACAAGGGTCGTAATGGGAAAAATCTAAATGACACCATCGGATAGCCCAGACCCAAAAATAGGGAGTAGGTGCAAACAGCAAGCAATTATCTTTTACGGGGACTGACTTATACCGCTGTGAAATCTCTATTGGCTGTAATACAAAATTTTGCAACTTTTGAACGATTGCTATGGCAACAGGAGTTGACAGAGGGTACATTTAAATAACACCATTAGATTGCCCGACCCCGAAAATAAAAGGTAGGTAAACACTGCGCACAATTATCTTTTACGGGGACCGAGTAATACCACTTTGAAGTTCCCATAGGTTGTAATGCAAATTTTTTTAAAATATGGGGTAAAATATGGGAAGAAGTTATCAGATTTTTATCACAAACAAACTCGATCTCACTTTTCGGGCCCCGAATCACTGTGCAAAATTTCATCAAAATCTAATCAAAATTGTGGCCATAGGAATGCTTACAGACAAGACTGACAGAATGACAGTGTGACAGAAGTGATTTTATAATCTGTCCCATGCTATGCTATAGCAATGAGACAGATAATAAATGTAGAAAAAAGATAACGAATACTGAATGAATACTGAATCAGCTATAGGTTGAAAATACCATCATCAAGCTCGGAGCACATAAACTGGCAGCGTCCATTATCAAAACAGATTGCCAATGTAGGACATCCGACTTCATAGTAGCCGTGCACACCAGTGTACCATTCTAATGCTGCAACTTTGTACGGACCAACCATGTTGCTTTGGCATAGAACCTGCACTTTTGACTGCAAGCATTCATCAACACGGATTTTATACACAAGTTGCAAACAATAGTAACGAACATGGCGATGTTTATATTGCTGTCATCATGGCACTGCCATTGCAAGAGTTCACCCGGTTCATTTGATAATTACAGAACCACACTGGGTGGTCCCCAAGCCAATAGTCATAGCCACAAACCAGCTAAATAGACAGATATAGTACTATTCGCAACTGCCATCCACTACAGTTGTAGTTCTTTTAGTTTATGTGCTAAATTAAACTGGCAACTTGACTGCCAGTTTCAAACTGCAAATCAATTATCACAACATATTACATTAAGTATATGTATTATGTAGCACTCACAATGAGTTCTCCGGCAGAATCATGTATGAGAACTTCACCAGCGCTGGTGCCAAACAACAGCAGCCGGCCATTCGGAGACCACTGCAGCAGGAACACGCAGCACATCACAGTGAACATCACGAGGCTCATGTGTAACATTATCATACTGGCAATAAGACAAAAAGCAAAATGACACTAAGCGTGAGTACTGTATTACAGCAAAAGTGGATCCCGATCTCAAGACAATGAGACATGCACATGACCGTGACTTAGTCAAAAAAAACCCAGCTGACATAAGCAACCATTGCTGCCTCACACATCAGAGACAGCAAGCATAGAAATGTTCGACCCAGTGCTAAATTATGCTGCATGGTGACAGAGGCACACATATTCAAGACAGCACAACTGCTGGGAGTTAAACCTGGGCCATCTTGATTGTCAGTGTAACATAATAATCATTGCACCCACCAGCAAGCTAACATTGGACTGCAATACACAACTATGTGGGTAAGCAGCACAGCATGAAAGTTACAGCCAGGCAAACACCCACTGTCAATCCACAAAACTATGCTACATAGTATAGAAATCAGAATAAGTGGCTAATACTAAATTTTACTAACCAAAACCTGCACTACTGTAAAGTGCAGAAATCACTAAATGTAAAATTCACTAAATTCATTAAAATAAAAATGTATAACTATATAAATGCTGCAAACATTTGATGTAGAAAACCAAACCAAACTCCAAATGCATGTACAGTCCAACAAGTCAATAGGACAGAGTAACCAGAGCACCCAGCAAAATCAGAGTTTAGTGGCAAAACTGTATAATAATGGATATCAATACAATCCACACATAATTCGTTACCTCCAGATGAGTCAACTGAGTACTTTTTAGCTCTTTAGCCCAGATTCTGTTACCATCAACAGAACCAAGAATTACATGGCCTGCACATAACAAAAAAAACAGAATTTGATTAATTCAATATATAATCAAACTCAAAAACAGTAAGTACTAGCAACATGAAAACTAAAGTAAAATTAAATAAATCAACAATGCATCTTCGAATATACCATCTTCATAGACAATGCAAATTTTGCCACCATCGGTATTCCATTTCATATGCCGCACAACACATTTGGACCGATTGTTGACCATTTCTTCATACCAAATACCTGTCAGAGCACAGCAGTATAAAGAACAATTTGTAAAACAATCTGCAGTACATTTGCATTACGCAGACAAAACAATTTCAAAAAAGCAAACCAAAAAATTGATTTCCAATGGAGCACAGAAAAGTAATCAGTATTTATGATATAGTTCCAAAAATGTAAAAATAAACATTCAAAATAAAAAAACTCCACTAGCTCGTGAAAAAGGCAAGTCAGTATCAGTAACGAATGAATGGTGACAATAGAAAAGGAGTAATTAACTGCAACTGAAATCAAGAGATCAGCATTACTGTTGTACTGTTGAAAGATGGCTTGAAAGAGCTCATTTGCAAAGCATAAAGACAATTCTGGCCGAACATTTTTGTCACGGTTGGCTGCTTGATCTAGCAGTAGCATTGCTGGTTGCATCAATCATTGAGCCAGGCTAATACTGAATGGGTGACCATTTGCGAGTAAGTAAACAGCCACAGGTCAACTCAGACTGGCCATCCCTCAGTGGGTAAGCAAAAGCTAGAGCATAAACAAGCACATCGCACGATGCACTAGCCCTAATTACTACTCACTTATATCCATGGTCTAGCAGTGTAAATTAACGTCTGGTTCCAGGCTGAAAAAATGAGTTTACAGAACATTTACGTTTTATGTTTATCATTGTCATACCACGAATAACTCATAAACATCTAAGGAGAACTGAACCCCAAATAATTAGGGTGAATCCATCAACTTTACTACTAAGAAGCAACTGGTTCTGAATCTTACCAATAGAAAAACACTAGTAATGTGGAGTAGCAATTCTTCAGTGTTCAAGTGAACAATGTAACATGAGTTTAAATAGATTAAACCATATAACTAAAAAAGCACTCGAAGAGCGCAGACCTCCACCAAACATTTTTTGCAATGTTAACGAAAATTTCAAAGTAATCCAGAATCCAGAATTCCTTCCGGATCACCCCCAACATTGAACCACTTGTAGTTTTTGCCATTCCCGACATTCCCTGAAAATTTCAGACAGATCCTTCCATAACTTTTTGAGTTATCTTGCTAACACACAGACAAACAATCTCTGGCAAAAACATAACCTCCTTGGCGGAGGTAATAAATAATTCATAAATAATACAGCACGATGCTGTAAAAACGTGGTCTGCAGCTGAACTGATACAACCAGCAAATGAATTACCTTTCACAAGAACCCAGACAATGATCAATCCACTTTCATCTCCTGATGTCAGTTTCTGATGTTTCTCATTCCAAGCCAGAACTGTAACAGCAGCTGCAACAAGGCACAAGTGAATTTAGCCAAAACAAAAAATTCAGTATTAATTAAAAAAGTATCACAACCTAAATTAATCACGTATAAGCATCATGTAACTTGTGTTAGAAAACCAAACAACCTGTTTAACTATATTTTACAAAAATATTCACTAATAGCACACAAAGAAATTATATTTGAAAATCTATTTGTGACAAGCTGAAGCATTACGCAATACCTTTATGGCCCTCCAGTTCCTGATTCATAGCTAAAATACTTTGCGCAGCCAATCCCCTAATTTTCGGATTTTCTGCAACAACAATAAACACTGATATAATCATCAGGGTAAAAAGTGAATGTGCAGATCTGCAAATGCCACAATGTGGGCTAATGCTGAAATTAAGCTGTAATTTATAAGTTAAACATCTCCTAATCCTATTCCTAACCCTAACTTTATCCCTAACCCTAATCTTTACCCCGTCCATAACCATAAGCCCTACCCCTTTTGCGACATCTGCAAGTCCATACATCCGCCAATCTGCTTTTTACCATTGTCCTCATCAAACCACATCCAGTTACATGTACAAAAACATGCAACTGCAAAGTATGACAATTATAATAACATCACTTTAATGACATGGAATAGCTAAAAATAACACTTCAAACACTTCAACAGAAAAATGCTTACAAACTATATGCAAATAGTATACAATTCTATTTATAACCACATTTCAGAAAATAACAGTTTAGTAGTCACCACAACAGTACGTAAACCACATTAATAGAGAACAGTTTACCACTTTGTTAAGTGATGTGAAAAAATATAATCACTAACTGCATAAGCACAAAAGCAAATAAGATTAACAGCATTGCCAAAGTTTCCTCACGCAACAGAAATGCAGAATCAAAACAAATGAAGTATTTGACTAATGCCAGATACAAGCAATAAAGCATCAATCTTAATAAATAAACAACCGACATTAAAGCAGAATGAAAATGGCAACCAATTTTTGCATCGAGCTTCACAGCTTTTAGCACTCCTTCATCACCGCCACATGCAATGAAGCCCTCCAGATGATTGTAGCTTAGCGAGCGTACACGACGCGGCATAGCAATCTGTACACAGCAACACTCACATAAAACACACAGCACTGCATGCAGCATGTTCTTGCTGAGAAAAATGCTGCAAAATTCATAAACAGATAGTACAAGATACTAATAGTGCAGCACATGTAGAAGTCTCGAAAACTGACTAAATGAGTCAAACGATAGTTCACTCTTTACACCAGCTTTTACTGACATATCACTGAATGTTCTAACTAAGTCACATTTTTTAATGATGACATCATCATAGCAGCTGTTATCCATGGCTGTCATTATATGCACAACCAGCCACAAATGGCAAAGTGGTATTTGCCACAACCCTGGATCTGGATCTGGATAGTAAGGTATCACACTAATGGAGTGTACAACTATGAAGCAGCATGACTGACCAGTCGATTCTTAAAGTGCTAATGATCTGGCTGACACAACGGACTGAGGCAGAGTGTTCCAGTATTTCACTGTTCTGATACCGTAAGTCTGGCATCAAATTGCAGCTACCCACAAGCATTCAAGCAATGCTTTCAGCCTCCCACGCTATTGCTGGGTTAGCACTAGCCTATTTAGGGATGCTGGTTATATGCAAACATGCGATCGCAAATTGCATATGCGATCGCACATTTTGCCAAAAACTACATATCGCACATTTTTCCACAATCGCATATGTGAAAATTATGCTGCATATGCTGCATTTCAAAAAATTTGCATATATTCGCACATATGCTGCATATTTCTGCATATGCAATCGCATATTTTCAGCATTTTTCTTGCCCAACTACGTTTTAAAATTGTTAAATATTTTTGGTGGCAAACGATTACCAGTACTTACAATTAGAGGTTGAATAAATTAAGTTGAAAATGTCAAAACTGTGCAGAATAGGCTACCCAGTATGAATTCACTGTTGTCAATGGCCTATATGCCGCATATAGATGCCGCATATTTCGCCAAGTTCTATATATTTTCCCACATATTTTGCCTCAAAAAGTTCCGCATATTTCAAGAAAATTCTCCACTGTAAACCAGCATCCCTACCTATTAGAATCTGACAGATAAGTCTACTACTTGTATTTGTACACAGTACAAGTACAGGGTGGTCCAAAAAAAATCGCACAAAGTTAATGACAACATAATTTTGCAACCGTATGTCATAGAATCATGTGGTTTTCAGCAAAATGTTCCGAAAGAAATTTCTTACGTGACTAAAGTCAATATTTGAATACAGCAGTTAAATATTCTTTGTTATTGCCGCTGGAAATTGAACTGTGCAAAAAAGTATTACCCTTGACACTGCAGTCCATAAAAACATGCCAGTTTTATTTTTTAAATAGCTCCATGAAACATTGGCCGATTTTAATAAATTTTGGCAGACAATATTAGAAAGAAACTTGACGCATGTGTCTTTAGTTTTGGTCACCTCGCTCTAAGGTTGTCGCTACACTACTGTGTGAAATGCAGTGGTCACAGTTTGGCCATTGACATCAATGAATTCCTACCGGGTAGCGTATGCATCGCCTCAGAAATTATTAACTGAATAGCGACAAATGCAATTAACAATAATTATTATTACTTAAAAAGTCACACGTGTCACATTACATCATTTTCATTTTAGCATGTGCTCAAAATGTCCTCCTGCAGCACAAACGCTAGAGGTAGACATTGACACCATTTGCCAACAGCACGTTCAGTAACTGCATGACTCAAGCGGCTCACTCGCTGTTGATGTATCATTTCAGTTTGTCGACTTACCAGTATAGTTTTAAAATAAAGACGAAGCAACAGATTTTCAGTGGTTTTGTGGTTTCAGTAATTTTCTGACCTGATGCATGCACTACCCAGTATGAATTCATTGTTGTCAATGGTCAAACTACGACTTCTGCATTTCACAAGATAGTGGAGCGACAACCTTAGAGCAAAGTGGGCAAAACTAAAGACACATCCGTCAAGTTTCTTTCTAATATTGCCTGCCACAATTTATTAAAATTGGCCAATGTTTCACAGAGCTATTCAAAAAATAAAACTGGCATGTTTTTTATGGACCGCAGTGTCGAGGGTAATACTTTTTTGCACAGTTCAATTTCCAGCGGCAATAACAAAGAATATTTAACTGCTGTATTCAAATATTGACTTTAGTCACGTAAGAAATTTCTTTCGGAACATTTTGCTGAAAAACCACGTGACTCTATGACGTACGGTTGCAAAATTATGGTGTCATTAACTTTGTGCGGTTTTTTTTGGACCACCCTGTATATAGTTACCAAGAATACCAACAGTGCCCTTTCGCCTATTGGGCACCGATAACGCCTGTATATGTTATATTAATGTCCGTATTATTATAATATTCCTGGACAATGTCAACAGCACTATTTAACGACGACTTTGCCTTGCTGAATCAAAGGTAAACAAGATATTGCACTGCACATTACTTATATTATCGCTCACTACTATTGTATCAGACTAACTCGTTAAACACAAAGTAGATAACGATGGATTTTAAACCCAATAATCTACACTGCAAGTCATTTGCAACAAAAATTGCTTTGTTCCAAATTTTCTCTACTTATTGCACAACAAATATTTTACACTATCATACTAATTGGGACGTCGCCAATCCCAGGATTCAGGATTGACGAAAGCTCAGTGCTATAGTCAGTTCGGCGAACTAAGAGATTAGTGACCAAAATCACTATCGTCAGTTCGCCGAACTGAGTTGAAAGAATCAGAATTTACTAAAAGCAGTTCAACAATCTGAAGTGCAGCTAATTGGGCTACAAAAATCAGTTCGGCCATGTTGCTGTTTATTTCACACCGCCACTAGAGCTGCATTAGAAGAAAAGTGTACTTTGCGGAATGCGGAATTTCGAAAAAAAATGTATTTTGCAGAATTTCACCTGTGGAAAATCTTTGCGGAATAAGATGTATTTTGTGGAATTAAAATTGCGGAAAATGTTCATTGTTATGTCAACTGAATGAGTGTACAATTCTACAGAGCACTCAACCACCATGCTCACAAGCCTCATTGTCTCTTGCAGGAGGAGATGGTACAGGCTAATTTTTATCATTGTTTTGGAAGGCATAGAAGGCCTATAAACCATGCCAGGACACTATCACGTGTTAAAATCAGGCTTATTCAGTGTTATATCAAAGTGCAACTCAAGCCAAAGTTGTTTTTGTTGTAAAACACGTGTCTCTAAATAAATTTCATTTAATGTATGGTAATTGATAACAAAAGTGCCTGATTTCAGTCATAATCACATTACTGACAAAGCAGTGAAGAAATGTGGCTGCATTCTTACATTAATAACACGATAAATGTAATGAAATAAAGTGGCAATCTACCGCTAGTAATTTTCTGTTCACTTAGTGCAAGATCGCTGATCTACCACTAGCACTGACCTTCTGAAGTACCTCAGCAGATGTCTCGGCTGTCGCTGCAGCGGCAACCATTTTGTGAGTAGATCTATTTGAATTTTGCGGAATGTGGAATGCGGAAATTCCGCCACTCCAGCAAATGGACGACACTTAGTGCGGCAGATTTTCCGCCACTGTAGCATCGTGCTTTCAAAATACTGAGATGTTACTGTTATGAGTGTACTGTCAGCTGCACAATGGCAGAATTGGACCATGGCCTGCTCGTGAACTTACAGCATAGACCTAAAATCTTACTGCGCAACTGAAATTTATTTATTTCAGTTTTATTAGGTAGTTAATTAACTTTTTCTTACATTTTAGTCTCGCCAGGCCGTCGACTTCCAATGAAGTATCAGTGGCTGCAGTGACATCAGACTAGTTCAGCGCCTAACATTGACGGCGACAGAACCTCAGGGGCCCGGTGGCGTTGGACGTTATCCGCTTTCTTAGCCTTGTTATACACGGCTCAGATTTCAGATATTATGAATGCAGCTTATAACTAGGCTACCGTTTTCCACGAACCGAAAGTAACAAATTTTGCGTTGCTTCTATCAGTTTGCCGAACTGATAATAGAATTAAAGGTTGACGAAAACGGCAGTGTCGTAGCATTTCGCCTAATCGCATTTCGCCTAATCTCTTTTCGACTACTCGCTCCCCCAGTTGGGTCTACTGCAGAGCCCCAACCAAAATCGAACTAGAGTTAGGGTTAGGGTAAGTATACGACGCGAAATGAGATTAGGCGAAATGAGACGACACCCATCGTATACTTACTTACGGTCGGCCAAAACAAACAACAGTACAGAAAAAAATGATGAACGACAAAACAAAGCTTGTCAAAGAAGCAAAAAACGACAAAGCAAGTCGTTGTTGTTGGTCCGCCTATCAAAAAAAGATTAGGCAAAATGGGATTAGGTGAAATGCGTAGGCGAAATGCTACCCAACCAAAACGGCCGGGATCCCGGAATTGCAATCCCTAATCCTCACCTTCTTGCTAAGATACACATACATGGCGTCAAGTTACGCGATACAACAAATATGTGAATGAATAGTAATCGCACCAAAAAAATACAAACATCATGCCATATTGCTAAGCAGCAGTAGACGCCAACGCTAGATGTCGCTATCGGCTGCACCATAAACTGTAACGTAACGTAACAGCTTTGGTAATATCTTTAACGCCACGTTACGTTAACATTTATATTCTATGGAAATGAGATAAACAAATAAACAATCGTATGAAATAGTTAATTTCATATAGATACACCGTTTTGCGTAATGTAATCACGTGAATTTTGTTGTATCTAAGTTTTGCTCCGTATAGATTAACCTAAATTTAAGGGCACGAAAGTTAGATAGCAGGAACTTTCTGTCAAAGGAACTCCATATGTGGCACAAGAGTGTAGGGGCTATATACTAAACTATGCAGGCGAGGCTGGCGAGGTTATACAGCTATTTTGTGGCAGCAATGGTAGCCGATATGGTGAGAGCCGTTATGTTGGTAGCATAGTCTTACTGCAGTGCTGAACATTAATCCAAAGCAGAATTTGGTTAAATCCGGTGATGGTTAGGGACAGTAGAAAACACAGCAAAAATGGCAAAAACATGGCAGACTTTTGTGAAAATTACAAAAATCATGGCACAGACACGGCTTCAAATCACGGGCCCAAAGACCATTATGCAGTCTATAAAACTCAGCACCTAGCATTAACGACCATCACTATATCAAAGGCAAGGTTTTCATCTGTAAAATTTTGTCACTGTGCAGTATTAAAATACATATTTTTACGGTGACGTTACACTCACATATTGAGCCAGAAAATAACAAAGCACGTGGACTTTGGTAGCAGAGGCAAAGGTAAATATTTTTGTGTCAAAATCACACAATAAACTTCAGCTTATGCTGATTAGAAACAAAAAAATTATGGTAAAAAATGCAAATTGTGGCATTTTGGCTAAAATCATGCTAAAACACAGCATTTTGGCAAAATCACAGCATTTGAAGAAAATCACGGTTTCTGTGATTTCTGTGTTGCCATGATATTTTACTGTCCCTAGTGATGGTCAAAGAGACTAATAAGGTGGCTTACAGACCCAGGCAAAGAAGATGTTCATATTTAGTGTTAACTGCTCTGACCTGCGATTGCCTAACTGCTCGTCATTTTGGTTATTGCAACCATCGTAAAGGCAGCTCTATAGCCATCGTCAGCCTGGAATGCATTGTTTAGCATTGCCGTGCATAGGTCTTATCTAGTGCCTAGCAGTTTTTAAAAATTTCATACTAATTACAAGTTATATTTTCTGCCTAGACATTACATTGTAATGGCGTTGATTAGCAATTGCTTTTGTTCTTTGTGGTAGTGTAGTGAAATTACTGTTCATGTATGTTTTCATTTGCGTTGTCAGTGTAACATTTTCAAAATTGTGAATAAAGAAAATTGATGCAGCTAAATTTTTAACAGTTACCAAAATATCTTTGTATGAAGAAACATGTTTTGCTGTCACCTACACTCTACAAGCGATTATTGCATGATTAATGATCTGATAACACCATTAAAAATATCGCGATAGTGCCGATTTTTCACTAATGATGGTACTGAATGTATGATGAAGTGCATACTTTTTGTTACGTGAAATGTTTGATAATGAATGTCTGTTTCAGACTGATAACACAGAAATCCTGTTGTCTGTATGAGCCAGCACTAGCAGACATTATCTCAAGTCTTGTTCTGTGTTTGTTGACTTGGCATGAAGCAGCTGAAGGGCAAGGTGAAAGAATCACACAAGCAGAAGCATGAACGTCGTGAAGACTTCTCCAAACAAAGGGAACGCTTATTCACAATTGTCTTGCCAACGTTGCTAGCCATTTGGGCAATTATTGCAGCATACATATACTTCAATAGCCGACCGAAAAATCCTGTCATGTAGTACCCTTTCTGGCTTAGCATTTATGAAGTGATTGTGTAAAAGTTCTATATAATACTGATATTATTAAGATCAGCTGACAGCTATTTTACAAAAATGCAGTATCATATCCTATCATAACATCCACAGCGTATGCTGCATACATCATGCATGTTATTAATATCTGCTACTTGTTACTTGGTGCTGCACTGCTGCTGCAATTGTTTGAAGTGGTTCCACACTTATATAAGAATGGAGCTGTATGAAGACAGTGCCAAATCTAAAAATAACCTGTATATTGCATCTGTTTTAGTAACTGACTAGTCAGTGTGAAAAATAATGCATTATGTTGGCCAGCATTTTCTGTGCCTTGTAAAGTGACAAACTAACAAACATGCATGTTTTGCTGACATTCATTTTGCTAAGTGCGGTACTTATAGCATATATTATGTGACATGCGGTAACGTTGACTTATTAATGGGTAACATTCCCAACAATCCATCACTTGGTGCAGTATATTTCATATATTATTAGAATGTATAGAGAGATGGTTTATTGTGAGACAATACATGCTGCACATACAGGGTGGGCCAAAAATGGCACCATTTTTTGTACACTTTATAATTTTACCAAATATTAACCGATTTTCATAACTTTTCACTGTCAGAATCAGGAGACGATACAGCAACTTATTGTCTCAAAGTTGCCAAATTTTTGTACAACCCTCTCGTTTATTGCCCTCACTCATGGTGACCCCTTTCGAATTCTGGGGAAAACTTTGCGAATCCTAAAACTAGAATCTTCATGGGAGTTCACAGTGAAGATTTTGTGATGCTAGCTTGCACCATTTTAATACAATCACAGAGTGTGACATATGGACAGACACACACAGACACCCATGCCATAACTAAGACGTGCAAAGCATTCTGCTGTTACGCATAAAAATTCTGCTGTCAAAAGAACAATTTTTAGTGATAAACTTGATATTCAATAACATTCATTTATACCAAACCAAGTACAGCCATTATCAGTCATATTCTGAAGACAACTAACAATTTGGCAACAGCAATATTTGCATCAGCTAGTTATACTACGTCTTTTGTGACACGGCATATTTCTGTCATAACCTGTGATAGTGGCAGATCCTTTGGTGACAAACAAGAGACCTTGGACACCCATTGCACTGGTTGGTACATAAGCAATACACATGACAGCTTTAATGACCACATTCAGATGATTCTGGGTAAGCCTGTTGTCCCTTGATTTTTTCTTCCTTTTGGTCATAAACTGTGCACAATCTCAGAACTGGCCAAAACCTTTCATATTCTTAGTACACTACCCACTATGTCTTTCATGGACCTTCTGTCCATGTAGTCTCGTGGTCACACACTGCTTCACCCAATGAGCATCTGTGCGTTCAATGCATTCAAATCACCTTGATCTACCCTGCATAGTCGCCAACTAATTGGTTCAGTCTCAATTACATTTGTGGATCTGCCAGACTGCCACTAAGCCTGACAGGCGAATTTCACCATATGAGTAACATGAAAATGCCAAACGTGAATGATAACTCAAACCAGTGCACACTCGAGTCATAGAAAACACCCATACAGTTTTAAGAATTAAACAAATACTGTAAAGTTGGACCTGCAGTTATGTATAATCTAGTGCATGCAAAGACTGCCACTGTATTATACGACATTCCATATTTTGTCAAGCCATGTCAATGACATTGCTGTATAAATACTTTCCATGTGCATAGTACATAACACAGTTCTACACTCTGCATCACAGTGTAATTTGCTTATATCTGAGGATATTGCACACAAGCAGCTTATTCATGCACTTATTTTGCAGCTTATTCTGCACTTTGTGACCGTCACGGATACCAACAACAAAAACCTGCTAACACTGTTTTTTCAACAAATGTTGACAAAGTTCTAACATACAGTTGTCATCTGCTACATACCAAGTTACCATATGTCAAAAGAACACAGACACTGATCTAAAAGCTGTTGATCTTACTCATTCACAGCACATTACGTAGACTTGCACTCATGCACATGCAGCTGTCACAACTGTTTGTGAAAAATAAGATGCATAAGATCAACATCTTGACCAGACACGTTGCCTTGAGCCAACCAGGTGCCTATCAGTTGCTGAAACACACACAAACAACACAGATGTACACACAAGCTGCTTTATAAAACTTTGTAAAATGCTATGATAACAAACAAAGTAGTTATATGTTACAAAGTTAAGCAGGCAAAGAAGAGAAGACAACAGACAGAATGCTACTTACTTGACTGCTTTTTTTACTTTATACTGTTTTATTTAACACCACTACTGCAGTTCGTGCACTTTGGAAGGTTACAACTTGGTACAGAAATAGCAGTTATGCTCAAAAAGCATATATCAGGGTAGAGACTGCTTAGTCTACCACTGGAAGGAAAAAAATAATGAATATACTGGTAAGAACTCAAATCAAAGCCAATGCTGAGCTCAGACAATGAAACAGTTCAGTATGATAATCTGTAAAGGTAGTCAACTGAGTCAAGATGGTGTCAAAAGTCATTGATGGTATACTGAGCTGCATATTACACGGCAGAGATCATTAAGTGCAAGTACATTTAAGCTAATCACCTGGAATTTGCTGCCAGCTGGAATGTCGTGGTAGACGACTGAAGGCAACGGTTGCATCGTACTTCTTAACTGCAAACACTCTCGAAAAGTTCACTCATACATAAGATCACTTAACGTACAATTTCAGCCTGAGGCCAACATAGACAGCAATTCAGCTTCAACATAACACAAAGCAAAATGACTGAAACAGAAATATGCGGGACATAAAAGTTAATTTTTTGAAGACCAGCTTGATATCTGTTCTCCAAATAATTATCTTTTATATTCATACCTAACAGGTGAAGTACGAGTAAAACTGCATGAAGAATGGTCAAACAGTGACTACTAGTGTTTCAATATGATCAGTGCTGTTCAGTGGTACAGTGCCTTTAAAATAACAATAAAATGCAGCCTCAGCCTACAGATGAACAGAAGAAGAAATGTGGCTCAGAATGCTTGTCGGTGCATTCCTGGACTTGCAGACAACTGCTGATATGAACATGTAGTCTTTTAGAAGTGTTTTAACAGATGTTTTCTGAGACACTGCCTTGTGAAATGTCAGACATCTTTAACATACCTATCAGTACAAATTTACCCACTGCATTGATTTTAACTATGTGCATTGTCAGTCATTTAGTTTTCATAATGTAAGGCACTGAACACTGAACAGCACTGTGCAATAGAGTTAAACTCAAATCACAATTACAGAAAAACAGCAACAGGCACATTATTACAGAGAAAACACAAATTATCAACCACATTATTTTGATCACTATTTAGCTTAAAACAATAAGTAGTGAATCTCGTACCTTCTGCAAGAGCCAGTAATGTTTGTCCAGAAATTTTATACATAAAAATCACAATCTTTTATACTGATAACAACTTAACTAATGAATGGTGCTTTTTGCACGATAAGAAGACAACTTTTTGGTGAAAAACTAGTTTTGCACAGTTTTGTGAGCATGATCTGATGGCTGCAAACATAACTGGATCCACAGAACAGATACATGACTTCACACCAACATACACAGAGCACAAGACAATACAGCTAACACCAGATAACAGTCTGCCTCACAAAGAAACATTTTTGCTGAAGAAGTACAACACCCAGCCAGCAGTTAGTGGCTAGACTTGCCAGAAGCACTGCTGCACTTGGCCAGATTCAACACTGCTGTATGACACAGGCTCCTGAACACATCCCACACAACAGCTTCGTTGTAGTTACCATGCAGGGTGGGCCAAAAAAATGGCACAATTTTTTTATATGCCAATAACTTCATCAAATATTAACCGATTTTTAAAATTCTTTCACTGTCAGAATCAGCAGAAAATTTGTAATAACATTAACACTAAAGATCCCACCACACCTTATAGGTGTCGTTACACTGCCTTGCGAAATGTCAGACATTGCACTCAAACCGGCAACGACAATGACCAATTGCATGATCAACGTTGATTGAGACTGACGTGTGGCTTCCAAACAGACCGGACTTAAATCTCGTTGATTACGCTGTTTGGTAGGCCCTTCAGCAGATAATTTATGAACACTGACAATTCATGACAATTAACCAGCTGAAGCACAGTGGGACAAACTATCGCAGCGTTTGGTTGATCGCGCCATTGGTCATTGGCGTCGCCAGCTTGATTGTGTCGTCCAGCAGCAAGGTGGACACACTGAATGTGAAAACTGCGAGATGTGACAGTTACTTTGAACAATAACTGAGGCAATCAACAGACTGTTTTCTGTTGTTATTTTTTTAGAATGTTATTACAGATATTGCCTTGGTTTCAATTGTTGCTTTTAAGACACTGATATTTCACTAAATAGCGTAGCGACACACTTGAGGTGTGGTGGGATTTTTAGTGATAGTGCTACTACAAACTTTCTCGTGATTCCGAAAGTGAAAAAATTTTTAAAATCAGTTAATATTTGATAAAGTTATTAGTGTATAAAAATTTTGTGCCATTTTTTGGCCCACCCTGTATATGACCAACTTACCATAATGCAGGCTGTAGTGTACATGTATTGCAAGGTTCTTAACAGTCACAATTACATGTACATGTAACCAACAGATTATGACCGAATCTGTGAGTTAAGTAAGTAAGTAGCAACTTATATAGCACCAAAATTTCACGAGAATCAGGGCACATTAGAAGAGCAGCACTAGGGGACAGGATAAGCAGACTGAAAATAATAAGTCTCAAGATGATGTCTGAAAGAGGTGAGTGTTTGAGCTTGACAGATATAAAGAGGAACAGAATTATATACTTGTGTTGTGGAAACTCGAAATGCATGGGAACCAAAAGACAAGTTATGGCATGGAATGTCAAGTAGATGGCTGGAAAATGAGCATGTGAACCTTGTAGATTTGTGATGATGTAGAAGATGATGAGATCAGTGAGATAACTTGACAGGTTACCGGTAGGCCTATATATAGACTTACATGTACACTGTGTCTCAAAAATCATCCCCAACACTTTCGATTGTAGATTTTTCCAGAATCTAATAATTTCTGGTGTGAATATTCCTAACACAACTTGCCATCTAATGACCATTCAGTTTCCCACCTCGCCCAATGTTTGCTTCTGCACTACCAAGGGAATGCAGACCAAGTGAAATATGCGTTGAAATGCGCAAAAACGTTAAAAAACATCCCCAACATTATCTATTATAACTTGATGAAACATTATCAGATTTTAATAATTTTTGGCCAAAATATTTCTGACACCACTGCCTATTGAATTATTGTTAAGTTTCCCAGCTTACCTAACGTCTGCTCTTGCACTGCCTGGGGAAAACAGACGATCACTGACAAGCTGCAACGAGTGCTCAACGCCGCCGCTCGAGTAGTCAGCGACACAAAGAAATTTGATCGTGGTCTGTCGAGACTCCTTCATGACAAACTGCACTGGCTGGATGTGCCTGAGAGAGTCACCTTCAAGCTCGGCCTTATGAC
>Ga0209671_1000390_pt1 | contig 27975 bp, 19 predicted proteins | sample WorMetHERISLAND2_2_FD_187401 | JGI IMG/M metagenome (GOLD analysis project Ga0209671, IMG submission 187401) | Marine gutless worms symbiont microbial communities from Max Planck institute for Marine Microbiology, Germany - Olavius geniculatus... | ecosystem: Host-associated > Annelida >...
ACCTACCAAGGTGCTGGGACTGCTGGTGCACGCGTGGCGTGAGCGACGTAACGTATTCAAGATATAAAAAGCTTCCATTTAACTATAAGGCATACGTGCATTACGTGGTAGTTGTAGAGAATCGACTACTGATAAAAATGAGGGAATTATGAGATTAAGAGATAATGATTATATTGCCACTTTGAAATTAAATTTGTAGCATTACAACACGAGAAAATCGTGCTGTTTTGAATTTCGCTCGCTTCGACTCGCTCGTATGATATTGTCGCTCGCTCACGGGAAAAATCTCGCTCGCTCTCGCTCGTCCCGTTTCTCGCTCGCTACCGCTCGCTCTCGCTTACAGGTCTATCTCTCACCGTTTATGAGATATGGCCAGTTTTCCGTCAAAAAATGTACATTGTTCATACCGCTCCAATCAACCCCCAATTTGAAAATGTTTTTCTTACACTGCATCCCCTAAATTTGCTACGCAAAGAGCCCTGACACAGGGTTAATTAATTGTGTAAAAGTTTTCCTCAGCGACACAACGCTTAGCCACAATACCACAGACTGCAGACAGATAAAGGAACACACAACTCGTACCATGGACGCCGTACAGCATAACTGTAGCGCGTCAAAAACGGGAAGGAAAACGGAGCAAAGGCAAAAAGACAAAAAAGAAAGCAGGCCAACAAATAAAAAAAGAGGGCAGGGGGCCGGGGGAAAGGACTGGACTCGATCTCACGCATTTCAACTTTCGGACCTTGGCAGCTATGCAGCTGCCTGCGGACACCCATATGAAAATTCGCATCATATACGCTACCACACAAACAGGATGCCACTCAGCACGCAATACAACGTAACTGACTGTTTGTCTTTATTGTCCATCACAACAATTTTTAATGCAAACTTTGCAACGTCTGCTCAATTCCGCTAACAGTTTAAATATCCTTTGCTTTGCTCCAATTTTCTTCATTTGAGTAGTGCTGGGCAAAATGCGATTTTAAAAAATGTGGATCTTTCTTATGGAACGCTGATGGCTCTGTTGTTGTAGCATGCTTTTAATGCTGACAATTATTGTGGGATATTTTATGCCATGTCAACTATTTTTTAGCTTTTACAGTCTACTTGGCTTTGCAGTTTGCTCTACTGCCTACTTCTAGTAAATACGTACCGAAGTTTACTTAAATGCCCGTACGCCGTAGCCATAGCCACATCATTTCGTTTGTAAACAAAACGATGTTTACGATGGAAGAAGTGGCACGTGAAAAGTTGAGATGTGTGGAATTATACAGTGGAATTGGAGGGATGCACTGCGCTCTTCAAGGTTTTACAACAGTTTTGATCACTTTCTTCATTACGTGAGAATATCAGACGACTGAAAACCTCAACGTGTATTCTTACGGTAGGTTGTCTTTGACAGTGGCGTAGCCAGAAATGTCAATTGGGGGCCTCGTCTACCTCTCCCTTTTCCTTCTGCTTTTCTTCTTTTTCTTTTTTATCCCTCTTTTTTTGCCCAATTTTTCTTTTGTTGTTTTTTTTCTCTTCCCCTCCTCTCTCCTCCCTTAGAAGTAGGACCCTCTAAAATTTAGCCTTGTTATCTAAAATCCAGCTAAGGGCCCAGCGGGATCTGGGACACAGCTTTAGCTGAAATTAAATTTGGTGTATTTTAGCTTTAAAGGATGAGATCTGGTGGCAACAGTTGTAATTATTTTTTCGGAGAATAAACTGACCAAATTGGCAAATTTGGTGCAGCTTAAACGTATGCTAATGTCTTGTCTGGAGGATTGGGGGTCCTGGGCCCCTGTCCCCCCCTTTCCCCCACCTTGTCTACGCCACTGGTCTTTGAATTGGAACGCCACTGAAACTTATTTTGGCTGATAATGTTATGGCTGTGACAGGCTATTCAGGGGGAATCAGTAGGCAACTGCCAAGGGCGCGTTGCACCAACGTCGTTCATGATCTCGGATTCGCGGTTCAGCTGAATCTAGATCAAAAGTCGAACCAAGTTCACGCAGCATTACGTTGCACCAAGTTGATCTCGGATCAGCTGATCCCGTTCAGTTGAACGGCCGTGGTTATACCGTGGACGACGCTGATTGGTCAACCATGCTTGGCCTATGGGCCAACTACAGTGACGTCACCGTCACACGCAATGCTTACTAAATAATTTAGTACCAATTGGCAGTAATTTGTTTGAATTTTAAGCTTCCCTGAAGTTATCACACAATCTTCACATCAACAGTTACATGATAAAGTTTTTGAAAATACGCATTTTGTGTTCCAATAGTATAATCATTAATTATTCTACGTCCATTGTCAAGATTATGTTTACCATAGCTACAGCATAGCAACGGCGCATCGGCACTCTAGAATGCTGTTTATTTATCCATTAATTAATTTATCTAGCAAAAATGCCTCAGAAAACCGATATAGCACAAATCTAGCATATCTAGATCACAAGTATAATTGATTTGGACATCTTATAGATAGATATGAATGAGTCTTTGTTGTTGTGGTTAGGGTTCAATCATATATTTACTGTAGCAATGAAACATTGCCACTGAAAATGCGATTTATTCATCTATTTGTTAATTTATCGAGCATAAGGAAAACATAAAACGAATATGGTAGAAATCTAACATATCCAGATCATCAGTGTAATTACATTAGAGGTCTTATAATTCGATACCGAGTAGTTTTTTTGGACAGGATAAAATTCGAATCGGACAATTTTTTGCAGAAATAGTATCCCGTCATTTATCACCTGAACCAAGATCAAAATTTGATCGATGGTCAGTGCAGACTTTGGCTGGTTGCTATGTATGGCTGGAAACGAGTTGTCTGTCTAGCTAATTTACCATACTAATCAAGCCACTAATGGCTATGACAACAAACGCCAAAATTGACGTTTTAAGATAATATATTGTAATAAACACACACAGTAACAGTTAGTCCAGACAATATCCTACACATTCATACGTCACTAAAATGGCTGGCTAACTATACATTTAATTGTTCTTTAATGCGGCAAAGCAAGCAGCTTAGCAAGCAAGCATACCTATATGCCTGAAATTGCCGTTGATGGCTGTCGTCAGTTCAAATTTTCTAACCTTCTGTCGTCGTTGTTCGACGTCCAGATATCTGCTGATGTCATCTGTTGTTGGCTGAAAATGATCTCGATGTCGGATTGCGTGGTTCACTTCACGTTGTCCCGGAATTACCCAGAAATTCTCGGTTTGACAACACCTTACTGCCAGGTCAGTGAAGGCTTTGTGTCCACATGCCGAATCATCAGATTTGATTCAATCAGCACTTTCAACGTTCCACGTAGCCCCTCTGTCGGACTACGACCACCTTCGTGGTTTTCAGTATCTCAGTACTAATTCTCACATGAGAAATATATCGTTTCTCACTCTAAATCAACGTTTTGAGCCTATTTATGGCTTCTCACATCTCATCACTTGAAATTATATCTTGTAACTCCCGTTGGAGTTAGTGATTTCACGGATTCTCAGTTCTGTAAACATTTAGTTCTGGCAATGTTCCAGCGTTAAGGTTGATGCCAGGAAGCAAGCAAGCATTACAGGTGCGGAATAACATTTATTTACTATTATCCTACACCAGCCTTACTATAAAATATTGGTGTGCACATTTCACAACCTTACAGTCAGATGGCGGTTCAGAATTGAACTGAGGTCAATGCTTGAATCGCTTTGGTGCAACACAAATTACTGCTTAACTAGGATCAAATTCAAATTTGACCCGAGTTCAGAGATGAACGACGTTGGTGCAACGTGCCCTGGGTCGATGTCACTTACCTCGGGTATTTTTTTGTCGACTTTGGTGGTTTTTTGTACTGTTTTGGATGAATTGGGCAGTTTTTTAAAATCAGAGTTGAATGTTTTTTGTGAAGTTATTGAAAGCATATTAAAAGTGGTTAAAATAATGCAGAGAATACTGTGAGTTTAATAATATTATTTAATAACATGAAAGCTACGCTGTGCAGAAAGTGGAGTTTCATACGAGGTTGTTGCAGCTTTTGATATTAATCCAGCTGCTAACAGCATTTATCAGCTGAATTTTCCAACAACCAGATGCATTTCCAAGTGTCTAACTGTGAGTTTTGCTTGTTTGCTCACTAGACTTGCATTGTTTGTTCCTAGAATGTGTGTTGTAGGCTGTAGAGTGTAGCATCAGTTACAGCATGTTTTTGTTTTATATTTGTATATATATTTTTTTATATAGATTGAGTGCTATACTTGAGTACTGCATGACTGGTGGATGAATGTGTGGTGTGATGATAGAGGTTGTCTGTTGAAGAGTTGGACAGCTTCAATGCTGACATTCTGTTAATGAGTCCTCCATGTCAGCCTTTCACCCGCGTCGGTCGACAGAGAGACATCACTGATCAACGATCTCAATCTCTGCTTCATGTGCTCAGCATTCTCCCCAGGTTGTTTGCATGTCCCTGAATAACTTTCCATTTTCTGCTCAAGCTGACCACATTCCGCTGTGCCGATGGCGATCCCATTTGGTTGAAATCATGTACTTTATGGCTAAAAGGGAATGTGAAAATTTTTTTGATTTTGAAGTAGATGAATTTGGTCCAGTTTAGTCCATTGTTTTTCCAGCCCAATCCATTTTGACAGCATGGTTTGAACCATGGTGTCCCATGCACACGTTATGTCTCACTTTGTCTAAAGACAAGAAGGTTGCATTTGCATGCTGAAATAGATGGTGTAAAACATTTTTCTGCAGAAGTTCACTTTATGTCTAAATGGGTTTGCGATGCAAAAAATGTTTCGCTACACTTTTGGAACTATTTTAGGTTTTATCTTAGATTCGTCTTGTAAACCACTTGATCACTTTTGCGAATGGTTATTTTTCTGGTTGACTGATTGACTGATTATATTTTCCGTGCAACTCGGGCCATGGTGATGTGCATATTTGTTTAAACATTTAGTGTGGATGGCAGAGACTGTTCTGCCACAGTTTGAAACTGAAACTGTTTGATTTCAGGTGCAAAAGAATTCCGAGCTACGTATTGGTGGAAAATGTTAAGGGATTTGAGACATCAGCAACGAGAAATGAACTGATTCACATGCTTAACAACTTAGGCTTTCACTGGCAGGTCTGCAATACTACTACTGCTAGTATGACTACTGCAACTGCTGTTGCTGCTCTGCTGACCATTATACTTTGCTGTTGATGTTTTGTTTTTTTTCTAGTGCAAGATTTCTGGTTGTTCCTCTGTGAAACTTTGTCACATAATTAGAAATGAGAAATGTGTGTAGTTTTTAAAAATGGATTGCAAAATTTGAGGCTTACCTGTCTAAAATTTTGGGGCAAGAACCAAACTGTACCGCCTCAGATTCGGCCACTGGCTGACATTGCGCACTTCAAATATGCACATACTTAATATGCACGTCATGGGCAACTTTAATGTAGACTGCTGATGAGTATCTCAGCATCAGTATATAAATAGTGACTGGCGTAGAGGTCATCATTGAAAATTTTTGACCCCAAGTTCGTAAAATGTTGCCCTAGATCTTCAGTGATGATCGACATGTCAGTCATTATTTGTTTTGTTATACTTAAAAACCAAACAATTCTACAAGTCAACAAATAAACAGTTACAAAAAAGCCTTGACAAATTTAATGTTGCCTGGGCAACAGTGTGCGTGCAACAGTGCGTATTTGTTAAGGTCATATAACACGATTTGAACCAATCATGCGCAGGTATTTTTACACTGAGGTATAACAGCAGTAGTTGTTGACTTGTGTTTGGTTGTTATCGGTGTATGCAGGAGCTGATGTTGACCCCGACACAGTTTGGTGTCCCCAACTCTCGACTTCGCTACTACTTGCTGGCAAAACGACAACCGTTGATGTTCTGTTTTCCTGTCAGCCAACAACAGGTTGATTTGTGCATACATTGCCTTCCAGTTTATGACAGACATACTGACGTTGATGTCTAGAACAGTTTAAATGTTTGCTAAAGTAATTTCAATTTGTGTGCTGAAAATGTGGCTTGTTGTTTTTCTGTTTATCTGGATTTCTAAAAAAAACTGGATTGGGGGTCTAGCAGTTGTCACAGGTACACTGTCAACGACCAGCTGATTTACTTATTTACCTTATTACATACTTACTTATTTATTTACTTAAGTGTGTGCATGTTTGATGTAGGTGATGTATCAAGTGCCTAGGTGTACTGATAGCGTTTTGCAGTCAGACACTGAACCCACATCAGATGATCAGTCACAATGTACACTTTGTACGTTGTAGCTGTTTGCTTTCATTACACTGTGTCTCAGAGAAAAATGTCACCCTCAATATATTTGTGATAACTTAGTTACATGTCATTTAAGTTTGCGAATTCTTGGCAGAAAATTTTACCATGCCCCAAGAAATTTGAAACAGTCCATCATTGTCGTTTTATGTGTTTATTGTTTGATTGTTAATTTGCATTGTCTTTTGTAAAAACTGGCAATGATTATAGCAGCTTACAGTACAGTATCAAATACGAAGTCTCCGCATATATGTCTAGTGGTCACATCAGCAAGTAACAGTAACAGTGATAGATAAAACAACTGTTCATATTATCAGAAGTTTGAAGTGTTGCCCATACTTGACATTGTTGATTTGAAGCAGCGCCTGATTGCTGCACGGTCTTGTCTGCAGCAGCGTGTCATTGACGAGGCATAGTGGTTAGAACGTCGGTCCTGGCTGGCGAACTTTCCCTATCCTGCGCTAGAGTGATGGATGGCCGTTTGACCACTTTGTGGGTCAAGTGTCCGCTATCAGTCAACCAACAAGGCTAACTCAGCCTGCCATTTTGCTGGGGTCGGTTAAATGTGTAGTAACCCATTATATGGGTTACGGAAGGTGAGGACCTTGGTACAGCTGGCTGGGTTTGCCTAGCCAGTTGCTGCGCCAGCCTGTGTCTGCATTTAAAAAATTAACGCTCTGACAACTCTCTGACAACTCAAGACAAGGAGTTTTTTGTCCTCTGGACATTTCTAGATCAAGACTTAAATGGTCTTAAGGGCTAGATCACTGCATTAAAGACTAGAGTATCTGATTGAGAGGTAGTGGTATGTCTGTTTGCTGCAGTGTGAGTCCAACTGTTTGTTACTGTAGGAATTGGAGGCCATGTGAATTGCATTGCAGTATGATTAGCTAGTGCCAATCAGTTGACTTTGAAAGACTTATACCACGATCACTGCTACTGCTTCCACTGCTGCTGTGATGCTATACAGGTGACCTGCAGTCCAGCAGTGTTTCATCATTAGCTGATTTTCTTCAGTCTAGTACATCATCATTATCAATAGACCAACAACAGTTTGCAGTGCCGGTCTCTCTGTACAAACAGTTCTGGGTCATGGATCTAGTCACTCCACGTTCCACACAGTCTTGCTGCTTCACCAAACGGTATGATGTTACACTTATGCTCTTACTTTACCTGGCAAAAAATGATTAGTTTTTGTTTTGTCATGCATTGACAGAAACCAAACAGTATGTTCCTGCGGTGCAGCTGTTTTAATAGATCGTCATCCCTCTGTCCAGTTGTTTGTCTGTTCTCTACAGGCTTTTAACTTGAGAGCAAAAAGCATAGGAAAACCAAAATTGATGTAAATGTTTCTGAGAAGTAACCAATGTGTGTGTCAATTTTTAGCTGAGAAGGTCAGAACTGGATGTCATCGGGCACACTGTAGTGGGCAGGTATATTGGTTTGCCATGTGCCATGGATAGCCACAAAGTTGCCTTGTGGCCATGACTTTGTGTTTAAGTTAGTGAACATTGCAGTATTGAGTGGCTGACAAACCATTATGCTGCTGCTTTACCTTGTAAATGAAATGTTACTTGCTATAGTGCTGGTTACATGAATCAGACTCGTGACCAGAAATGCTTTTCAATCTTGCATCTGTTAGCTGATTGAGCTAATGATACCGCAGCACACTCTGCGGCCATTCATTGCATGTATCAGTGAACAATTTTACCACCAGCAGATATACCATGGTCCCAATTAGCCACATTAGGCCTTTACTCCATAGCCTGTTATCATCACTGCTCTTGCTTTACTTAGTAAAATGATTTGTTACTGTTTTAACATGCACTGGCAGACAAATCATTGTGCTGCTGCTTTACCTTACAAAATGAAATGTTAGCTTTATGTATGACGTAATTGGCATGTCTGATGTAGATATGGTCGTCACATTGAAGGTGCCGGTTCTGTCATTCAAACTTCTCTGTCCACTCAGCACGTGGTAAACAGCAGATATAATGCTGTTGTTACATGCTGCTATAACTTTTTATTGTATTTGTGACCCATCTCAGAGCTACACAACCCAGGATCACCTGGTGTTAACCCCAGCCAGGCAGGCTCATATTTGAATTACACCAGAGGGATAGAAGGCTGAGTTGACCTTAATAGCGTTATTGTCACAGATTATAGTCATCAGTGTTGATCGTAAGCTCTTAACATTTCTGTTGTTGTTGACATCATCGATGTTGCGTAACATGAGGTATGCTGATGATGTTTCGTTGATGGATAGATCATGAAGAATTTTAGTTCGCAGTGAAGTAAATTGAGGTGTTCTGATGATGTAGTGTAGGGAGATGGATCAGGAGGAATTCCAGTCTGCAGTGAGATTTTATGGTCTGAGATTCTTCAGTCCACGTGAGGTTGCCAGCTTGCTTTGCTTTCCGCCACACTTTCGTGTGTATTTTTGATTGTTATATTTCGTTTGAACGTTCCTGTTTCTCTGTGTACCCCTATGACCACTTGCAGTGTTTTGAAGCAGTGGTTAGGCAATGGGAATCGTGTCTGATCTGTACAACTTGTATTTATTCTTTCCCCATTCCCACTTTGCCCACAATCTGCATAGTGTTTCGGTCTTCGTAGTTTTGCGGTGTCCACTGCCACCATTTGGCATATCCCTCATCTGGAAATTTACCATAATGCTGATTTTGTCACCGAGTTACAACTTTTTTGCTACAGTGTTGCATTCCAGCCTTCTTAGTGCCAGCTACCAGTCTAGTCCTTGATTTTAGAGGTAGCACGCTTTCGCCAACACTTTTTACTGTACACATTTGCTTACTTATTTAATTTACACAAACAGTTCGCTATAGTTTCTGTTTGTGACTGGAGTTACTGTGAAAAATGGACTAGTTAAAACATAAACCACGTGTACTTGCAGTGGTATTGCTAAGTTTAGACACAAGGAAGGGGCATAAAACTAAGACAGGGTGTCTACAATTCTTGGAACTCCTGGAAATACTGCAAATCTCCTGGAATTTTATTGGTGCTCCTGGAAACCTTTTTTAACTTGCCGTGTAATTTTCGTATATCAGACGCATTTTATTTAGAAAGCCAGGATTGAACAGTCGGCGAAAGAAGAAACCACCAATGTGTCAGCTGAACTGAGGAAACTGCAGAATGCCCTGAAGAATTAGGGTTCAGTGTTGGTGCTAGTCGATTATTTTGTGTGACGGTTTATTACATTGTAGTGAACTCGTATGCTGCTTTGCTCTTGTGTCTGTATTGTAAAGAAAACTTTAATAAAACAATAAAAATAAAAAAAATCTGAGCATGTGCATGGGGCCGTCATTTTTGCAGTGCCAGTTAGGAATGTTTTAAGTTGGTTTCTTTGTGCAGTAACTGTTATAATGGCAATGTATTAAATTGCCAGTCAACATTTTATGCTGAAGTATCTGTTAGGTCTTGCGTTTTACTTGTTTTAGGTTGGCATAACAAAACTGAAATATGAACTCTATTTGTAGTGCACATGTACTTTGGCATAGCTTTGACTTTTGTGTATGTATTGCTCAGTGCTGTTTAATTATCATTTAATAAGCAGGAAGGAGGGCACAGTGATGAGCGTTGGCCGGAGCTCATCATCACATGCTCAGTTGCAGACATTTCAAAATTCATTCTCGTATATGCGTTAATATTTTGCGGCTTGTCATTTCATTGTACATGTAATTGTAATGCTTAAGAGGCTCGATTAATGTAAAAAGTCTACTGGAAGTTTGTTAAACGTGTCCTGGAAATCTCCTGGAAATTTGTTAGGCTGGATTTGTAGACACCCTGTAAGAGAAAATAATTTATGGGATAACACACAGAAATATTATGAAATTTATGCAGTAAACTGTGACAAAGCAGTAGAAGAATAAGCTATACTTCATTTTTCCCGGGTAGTCGTTCACATAAAGTTGAATGTCAGAGTTTGTGCTGCTCTGAAGTGACATGAAAACTTGAACAGTGATGTTGGGCGTCGCAGGGAGGACACATGACCCGTGGCACATAGCTGGCAATGCCAAAATGTATCTGTGTGTGTGTTTGCACAGAGTTATCAGAAGAGACGCTATCGGCGAGACAACTCTATCAGCTGCTGGGTAACAGCGTCAACGTCCGAGTCATCTCAGTTCTTCTACATCTCCTGACTCGCTAGTCAACAATGACAATAATAACAACTACTGCTGTTGCTGCTGCTGCTGAGTGTAACTTTTCATGTGTCACGAGAGAACAGTCTCTCACAGCGCGTACACGATCACCCGACTCAGCATGTCCGTTGGCGGATCGGTTGTGACACCGAGGATTGCGAGCTGTTGTTGAACTGGGCATTTTCAAAGCTAGTGTTTAACTGTTTGTAGTTGGACTACTATTACTGGCAGATGATATTTATTGCAGATTGATTGGGTCTGTAGGTGAGTGAGTGATGTTTGCTAGCATTGTTGAATAAACCCAATCTACTGTTGTTTCACATGCTCGTAGACAAGGCAGGTTCATATAGCCAAAGGAGTCAGCTCGTGGTGCAATTTTTGAGCTTGAAATACCAAAAAATGCATTTGTGGTTGCAGCCCCACACTGGTTAGCTTACAGGGCTCTTGCAGACCACCTTACTGGATTAATAAAGGGTCACTTGGCGGCCCCAGTGGTGGGGTTAAATCCCCTCTGGAAATGGCTGACTACTTGCCTGGTAACATGACCAATGTTAGCTCTGTTTCAGTATATGTCAGCTAATTGTGATAAACTTTCTAGTTGAAGACCATTAATAATTAGGGACAGTAGAAAATTGCGGAAATGCGGAAATCAGAGAAACTGTAATTTTTGTCAAATGTTGTGATTTTGCCAAAATGCCATGTTTTGTCGTGTTTTAAACAAGATGCCATGATTTTGCATTTTTTACAAGAATTTCTTCTTTATAATCAGCATAAGTTGAAGTTTATTGTGTGATTTTAACACAAAAATATTTACTCTTGTGTATGCTAGTGCTACCAAAGTCCGTGTACTTTGTTATTCTCTGGCTCAGTATGTGAGCATGACGTCATCATAGAAATATGTATTTTTATGTGCGACAAAATTTCACAGATGAAAACCTTTCACTGCATGTAATGATGGTCGTCAGTGCAAGATGTTTAGTTTTATGGACTCTGTAATGGTCTTCGGGCCCATGATCTGATGCCGTGTCATTGCCATGATTTTGTCATGATTTTTTGCGATTTTCACAAACATCTGCAGTGTTTTTGCCATTATTTGCTGCATTTTTCTACTGTCCTTACTAATAATACAGCTGCTGTCTCATACTACTGCAACAACAGTACTGAAACGGTTACTAACAGTGACAAATTACTGTCCGAAATGTTTTACAGTATTTAATGCTGGCCTATGACAGACGTGAGTGGAGGATGAGTATACCATTGTCACAGTGTGCCCCGGCATTGCCATGACAACAAAGGAAGAAGAAGAAGAATATAGAATAGGACAAACTCTGGTTTTTATGTATTTTTTCATTTTGTTCTGTTTTGCTTGGTGATCGGTACTTGTATCTTATTGAAGAAAATACAAAATGTGTCTCTTGTAACTTCAATCTTCCAGTAGTATGCTGTGGTTGATGTTTAAGGCCAACCGAGTTTGGAATGAACTCACTTGGGCCCAGCCAAACACATGGCTGGCCAGTTTTATTGCAGTGCCCCTAAGCCGAGCCAAGGCCCATTTACCTACCCTGGAGGGATAGAAGGCTGAGTTGATTTGCCTGGTTGGTAACATACTCTTGTGTTTATCTGAGCACAGACATTATGATCCAAGATTCAGTCTGGCTGTACTGAACAGGACAGGAGTTAAAATGCAACATTGTCTGTCACCAGATATGTTGTTGAATGCGTTACCAAGACTAACTTAATGAGCACTAAGTGTTCACATTAGTACTTCAGTACACCAGAACTGTGAAAAGTTTTTACGTGCGAGAGCTAGCTAGCTAGCTATAGCGTGTATTAGCTACCGGTATGGTAATTCTGTCTGTCTGTCTGTCACGACCTGGTATCGATCCAGAACCAAATGAGATAGAGACTTCTGGTTTACACCGTATGATAGCTTAGTGACTCTAGTATTTCGTGACAAAATTCCATGCCACCGGGTGAAAAAGGTCCCCACAAACGAGAAGGTGAAAGAGGGGCACCGCTCCTAAAAAGACGTTATTCTACCGCTATTGGCTCGTTTAACGTGAAAATATTTGCAGACAGTCACAAACATGCTGCTTATCATAACCAGCACTCTCTACGAGCTTCTTAGATATGTTAACATTGATGACCTTGAATGACCTTGAACCCCCAAAATAAAGGATTTTAGTAAATTTTTCGCGATGCTGGCTGTGACACGCATTTCAAGAGCGAATTGCACCGAAATGGCTGCAAATAGACGAAGATAACCACATATGAAATTTTCAGCATTAAATGTTGATTTTAGCAGTCTAAGTCAGAACTCTAGATTCAAGGAAGCCTGTGCACACGGGTGTCAAGGAGGGGTACCCCTCTAAAAAGTGGTTATTTATCCATTGTTTCCTTGTCTAGCGTGAAAATAGTTGCAGATATGCACAGACATTCTGCTTAGCAATGGCGACGAGCTTCTTAGGAATGTCAACAGCGATGATCTTGAATGGCCTTGAACCCTAACAATATTGATTTTAAGTGATTTTTGGCTGCAAAAGAGTGAATTGCGACGAAATGGATAGAGAGACCAAGATTACCTGCGAACAGGAAGTGTCATAGGCTCTCGCGCGTCTCATGAGCTTTAGCTCAAATTTCTTTTTTTTTTCTAGTGAGCTAAACGATCAACATATCGGAATTGAAGGCCAGCTTGATGTCAATATGCAACAGCAAACAGCTCAAATTTTGGGTCATTTTCAGTTTTCACTCATTATTTAACAAATTATATCCTTTTTATTCATTTGGTGGCCACATTACATTACAAACAAATACTCAGTCATGAGATTAGTAACGTAATTCGGTCTGCGCTGTCATTCGTTACATTGAAGTATTCGTTATTTCGTTATCGAATAGTTACTAATCTGCGAACTCGCGCACCTCTACTTCCTGATTATTTTCAATACGGAGTCGGCAAATTTTGTTGTTTACAACTTACAAGTGTAAATATTGCTATAAAGAGGCTCTAAGTCGTAATTTATGATGTACGAAGAAGGTACAGTGATTGCGATTTTTATTACATTTGATACTAATTGTAGTTCTGGATGCTTAGGCTTACAGGTGGCCAGCATAGTTGACCAGTATGGTTTTCAGGCAACCTGGCTCAGTAATTAACTGTTGTATTATGTTGTCAATTGTAATTGTATTTTTGTTTGAGTCAAATAAATTTCTTTTTTTTCTTCTACACAGCTACGTCAAAATTTTCTCTCTGTCAGCGGACAACTTGTTCCAAGCTCTGTTATTCATGAGCATTATTAGTTGGCCTGTTGAAAATTGTTGTCCTATTCAACCGGGACAAAATTGGTTACAAGCTGCATTTGTCATATTTTGGTAGTATTAGTAATATATCATGACTGCAAGTTGCCTCGTTCTGGGATGTCCGGGGCAAAAAGTTATTGCTGTTTTTATGTCGCGCCCCCTTGTCATGGATGATGGGCACTATATTGTCACAGTTCCCATAATGCATCAGTCAGCGCAGGCGTTCCGGTTCCGTAAAGGAAAATCTGATGTTGCTGAAAAAAGTAACCATAGAATGTCAAAGAAAATGTTTATATGCATGCTTGTTTAGCTAAATAGACAGGTAGTTGGGCAGGGGGTGCTCACGATTATGCGCAGCGCGTTTCCGCGCAGTGCGTTTCCGCACAGCACCAAAAATTACCTATTTCACGTTTCAGCACGGCCTACTCTGATCATCAGAGTCGCTGATTGTACACAAAGGTGTCACGATTTTGGGGTCGCGACTTTGTGAGCTCTTACTAAATAAGACAAACAGGCTAGCTAAGCAACAAATCAACACTAATCTTCAAGAGAATCACAAGTTTATTTTTTATTAAAATCTTGGCACACAAAAATCAAAATCACAAAAACAAATACAAGAAAATTATGTAAGCAACTTTATAGTCCAGGTATTAAACAGTTTGACAGTTTCTATAGTAATAAGAGAAATACGGTTAAAAGTTTATCAAATAATAATACAAGGAAATCGATAAATTATAACAAATATGAACATTCAGCCAGTAAATGCAGCAAAGTCTTACGTTCAGGGTGGCCGATAACAGCAACAGGCCAAAAGTCTTGTATCAACAAAAGTTCACATTTTAGCTCTTCAGGTTTTGCAGCTATATGGGGATGATTCCTAGTTGCTAGGGGTGTTGATGTCCCTGAGAATTTACCACAATTTGGGTGCTGCCATAGTATACATGTCGTGCATGTCAATCACATGTCACTGTGGTCACTGAGATTGTTGATTGTGTTTGTGTGTGAAAAATGCAGAATTTGAGGATGATGACAACGCCGAGGTCACGCCTGATCTGTGGCAGGAGGCTTGCTGGATCGTCATCAGCTCATACTTTGATGAGAAAGGGCTCGTGCGCCAGCAGCTCGACTCGTTCGATGAGTTTATACAGATGTCAGTGCAGCGCATTGTTGAAAACACGCCACAGATTGACCTGCAGGCCGAGGCTCAACATACCAGCGGCACCGTGGAAAGCCCGGTCAGTTCATGTCATAGGCTGATTTAGGCATATTCAGTGTGTTTGGCTGAACAAGGGCCCCACAAAAATGGAGCTCCACAGGTCAGAGACTGTTGGGCAGCAGCATGCTGACATATTTGTGTGTGACATATTAGTCTGTGGTGCCTCATTGTGGCATATTTTGACATTTAAAGGTTTGTTTGGTGCAGTACAACATTCTTTGGCCTTAGAAGGCTATATGTGCTATATTGCAAAATCTGTTGCTTGTGTGAAAGTCGAACATTTTTACGGAACCAGGCCTAATTGGGTTTGAGTCAGACACTGGTTCATATAATGTAATTGAATGTAGAATATCACAGGATTGGGAATTTACAATTGCAATAGTGCTGCTGCTTGCAAACTGCTGACACTACTGTATTTGGTGTCAAAGCGTTAAGTTCTTTTTCTTCTTCTTCGGTGTATGGTTAAATTGCAACAAGTTGAAAGATTCCAGACAGTAGCTGTTGTGGGCATGCTGGCAGTGCTGAGTGCAGAAAAAACTCTGTCCAAGTGCAGAGCTGAGTGCTGATTAAAGTAGATATATGTCTCTGGTTTCTCAAGGAAGGGTCGCGACTCCCTTTCACCTGAATCGGTGGAGTACCTCATTCTTATGTTACGTTTCTGTGTATCTATGTGTGTATATGTATGTCCATGATGTTTCTGTGATATAAAGGAAAATGCAGTGCTAAAATAACATTGTGCATTGTGTCTGGAGGTAAGCTTAGAATGGGTGCCTCAGGCTCTCATCACATTGTTTTGTGTCACTCCTGCTTGCAAGGTTTGAACAGAGTCCGGAAAATAATGGAAAGTCATCGAATTTAAGAAGTTGAAATTTCTAGAATAAAGCAGTTGTCTTGTAGAGTCCTGGAAAAGTTTTGGGAAGATGTTTTGGAGTGATGGAATTCTGCCAAAGTCAGTTGAGTTTTTTGTTTTTAAACTTAGTAAAGCATTACCTCTTTTCGTTCTGAGTCCATTAATATGTTGGGAACACTTCAAGCCAGTGGCATATGGTTGATGGTTTTGACAGTGTTCACCAGTGATTCTGACTACTTCTGTCTACGAGTATGTTGCAGTATTGGTTGGTTTGTGGTGCTTTGTCATTTAGCCATGCTATCAGCTCAAGTTTGAGCAGATCTACCTGTCCAAGCCGACTCACTGGGAGAAGGATGGTGCACCGACACCCATGATGCCAAATGAAGCTCGGTTACGCAACTTGACGTAAGGCTGTGATTGACTTTCACTTTGTCCTCTGTCTCAGGAGATCACTTTTGTTACCAAATATCAGAGCCGCTAAACCTGGTTACTTTCACATCAGCTTCGGTCTAATTTATAGTTGTTTTTATCCTATAAGGTAGCCTAGGTAGGGTAGGTGGCGTGGTGTAGTTGGTAGCGCGTTTCGGTTGAAACGAAGTTACTCTACGCCGGGCTCGGTTAGTACTGCGATGGGTGACTGCCTGCGGGCAGGTAAACCATCTCGGTGCGAAGCCTGCCAGTTAGGTCGACTCAGCCTTCTACCCTCCGTGGGACGGTAAAATGAGTAGTAACTCATTTACATGGGTTACGGAAGGTGGGGACCTTGGTACAGCTGACTGGGGTTGCCTAGCTGGTCGCTGTGCCAGCGTGTGTCTGCAGGCTGCACATGGTGGTCATGCGGCAGGCGGCTCTGGTTAGTGACGAAAGCGCATTAGAGGCGTGTTTGCGACGATGCACTATACAAATTGATGACCTTTACCTTTTTACCTTTAGGCAATGGCACAGGAATTGGGTGAATGTTGAAACTGTTTACACATTTATCACGGTATAACCAACTCTGTTAGTCATAGAGGATGGTTGGCTAGTGAGCATATGAATAGGTCTTTTTATGAACAGCTTGATGCAGAGTAATGTCGTTTTCTACGCAGATCATTCTATATCAGATGCTGTGTAACAGAGTTTTTTTCCTTGATTTAGAATTACTTTTTATTTGGTGTAAAATTTTGTACTCTGGAGCTGTTGTCACATTTGAGATGTGTACTTTCATGTCGCGATTTGAAATTTTTTATTGTTTTTACTATTTTTACTTTTGTGTGTGTATTTTTATGTCTGTTTTTTATGTGTATCTTCTTTTGTGTGCATTATGTGTACGATGTTATAATACAGTAAACAATGGAATAATGCAAGTATTGTGATGTGGTTCCTGTGCAGTTATTCTGCCCCGCTGTATGTCGACATATCAAAGACAGTGCTGCGCGAGGGAGAGGCTCCTGTGGAGACCCAGCATCAGAAGACCTTCATTGGCAAGATCCCCATCATGCTACGCTCAACCTACTGTCTGTTGAATGGCCTGACGGACCGAGATCTCACAGAGCTTAATGAATGTCCGCTCGATCCCGGCGGCTACTTTGTTATCAACGGATCCGAGAAGGTGCTGATTGCCCAGGAGAAAATGGCCACAAACACTGGTAGGTTGGAAATAAGCAGGGCTGAAAAAACTGTTTTAAAAGGCTCGACTCAGTGGCTTTTATTGGGTCTTGAATTGTGTGCAAAGCCAGATTTTTACTCTGTATAGCAGATTGCACAACTGAACAGAAATCATGATGATTATTATTACTTTTTTGCAGATGCAGTCGCGGTAAATATTACACATACTTTGATGTTGTTGATAGTATAAAATAAATTGTGCACAATGTACAGTTGAGAAGACAAGACAGTCACTCGGTGTATATAAGTTACTGTGTTTGTGTTTGCAGTATACGTGTTTGATCAGAAAGAGTCGAAGTATGCTTACAAGACGGAGATTCGCTCATGCCCGGAACACTCATCTCGGCCGGCAAGCACACTGTGGGTCAACATGATGGCTCGCGGTGGACAGGTCAGTGCTAGACTGGGTTTCATTGGTTTTGGGAATATCTAAATTTTGAGTTATTTGAATGAGCACGGCTGCATTAGATTAACATGAAGTAAATATCCAGACCCATAGGTTCAGTGTTATAAAAACCATAGTGAAACATTACATTACTGGTGGAAGAAGAAACTAACGTTGGTTTGAGTTTGGGGTGGTTATTTTACATGGGTTTATCTAATAAATCTACTGTTTTTTGGGTATGTTTCCGGCACATGATGGATCAGATCTGAAGCAAATGTTCCTCAACGAACATTGATTAAATTGTAAAAGGATGCAATGTAGAAAGCAATGCAGCCATTTAGCTATAGTGACACAACATGGATTTTATAAAATTAAGATGGGGCAGCAGTCTGGATGGAAGCTGTGAAGGTTTCAGTCTCTCATGTTTTAATTTGGAAGGCACAATTATTTTACAAACACTGCAGAACGCCAAGAGTGGCATTCTGCAGTGTTCTGCAATCTTATGGTGATGATGACACACTGGCCAGTTTCAGGCGCCTGTTTCTGGTACCAGTCAACTGGTACCAAAAACTGGTCAGTCTGTCATACTTTTCTGGTGCCAGAAACTGGCGTTGGATAGAACATGTTCAATTTTGGGTTGAAAACTGGCTGGAAAGCTGAACTGTGATTGGTCAGTCTGAGCAGATGACAACATTGCTTGTTTGTTTGTAAACAAAAATTTGAGCAGCATTTAGTTTACATTCCTTTTTCTTTTGAATTTTTTCAACAAACTAAAACAGGGGCTATAACATCATCATTTTCAAAATTCTTAAAATTAGAATACATTTCTGTTTCGTTTTCTGCCAGTATCATTTGCCTGCTAAGTGTTTGGTTTCATGGTTTCTGGCACCAGACAACTGGCAACTGTTTCCAGCACCAGAAACAAGCGCGGAAACAGGCACCAGAAAATGGTCAATGTGTCATTGACTTTAGAGTTATTAGTGGAAATGGATAGGGTTGCGTGATCCCATATCTCACGTGGTGTTACGTAGCTTTGGAATGGATTCACACGAAGAGTTGTGCACATTTTATTTTTTAACCTTCAACCGATGTGTATTTCAGAGTGCGCGGAAGAGTGCCATTGGTCAACGTATAATTGCGATCCTGCCGTACATAAAGCAGGAAATCCCGGTCATCATTGTTTTCCGAGCTCTGGGCTTTGTGTCTGATCGAGACATTCTTGAGCACATCATCTATGACTTTGATGATCCTGAGATGATGGAGATGGTAAGATTGTCTTACTGTGTGGTCGCTGAGCTGGTTATGTGCTTATCTCATTGAGGCCTCGGACTGATCGCCAAACCCCTGAAATTCGAGGCTTGTCCTTTGCTCCTTAGATGTCCCGCAATAAGCAGATTTTTTTTTGAAAATCCTGAAAACTTTGCATAATTAGAAGAAGTAATTCATTTATCCACTAGAGATAATGACATACTTTTGACCTTCTTTACTACATACAAGCTACTGAGCTTTGAAACTGTCAAGTGTTGTTATTGGTTAAAGTTATATGAATTTTTTAGGTTTTACCACTTTTGTTTTGTACACTTTTGTCATTTTTGCCAGATTAACTTAACTGGAATTTGTTTTGGGTTTAAGGGTTTTTGATGTGTTGAAAAATTATACAGTATCAGGCCTGCTTATTATGTAGATTTGTTTCTCTGCTGGCAAGTACACACACACACGCACACACACACACACTCAGTTGGCACTGTACAAAAGTGCTTTGCTTGACGGATTGGTTAACCAAGTCATTTTCACAGAAATTACTTTGTAACTCTTTGTGACTCAAATGGATTGTCCATTAATTTGCATGTATATGTATATATATATATATGTATATATATATATACACACACACACACACTGTGAGGCATAAAAACACACCAAATTTTTTTTACCGTAATTTGAAGAAGGGTTATCCAATTTTAATAATTTTTGTTACACATGTTCATGACACAACTGGCCATCTGATGGCCAGTTGTTTTCAGTTTCCCATCTCACACAACATCTGCTGCACTACCTGGGGAAAACAAAACTAGCAAAATATTACATTTTTATTTAATGCAATATCATTATTTGATTAAAATAATGCACATTTGCCACATTTTTTCCAAATTTTTAGCACTTTGGTTGAGAGTACATTGTCGAATTGTTTAGCTGTGCAACTGCTGACAGTAAATATTCAAAATATCGGCCATTTGTGTTAACACAGGCAGGGAGATGCATTCTCCATTCATTGATAGCAGTGTTGATAATGTTCTGCTTCAGACTTCAATCAGTCACTTCTTGAGTTATTGATATTTCTAAACAGCATCCTATAAACTTTCTGCTGCATAACACTTCAAATACTGTCGAATGGACTGTGATCAGAGTTGTTACGTATCTGTAATGATTAAATTTACTGATGTTTTTCTTTTTTTTTATTTCATGTTGCACTTGTTCTGTTTTTCCAGGTCTCCAAGTTCCTATCAGTAATGGTTTTTGACGTTTTTTGTTCATTTTAATGCTGATTTCATGTGTTTTAATTTTCCCAGGTAGTGCAGAAGCATATGTTGGGTGAGGTGGAAACTTGAATAATCATTTGATGGCTAGAATAGTTTGGTGTCTAGAATAGTTGTACCAAAAATTATTAAAATCCAATAATCCGCCTTTATGTTATGATTGATAATTTTTTTATGTTTTTATGCCTCACAGTGTAGTCTTATAGCAGTGTCATTTCAATGGGATTTTGTGGATCAAGTTATCTTCTCTGTATGATTTTTTATTGACTACTGACTGTTGATCATTTCTGTGTGATTATCAGGTGAAGCCATCGTTGGACGAGGCGTTTGTGGTCCAGGAACAAAACGTAGCACTCAACTTCATCGGAGCTCGTGGCGCCCGGCCCGGTGTCACAAAAGAGAAACGCATCAAATACGCCAAGGAAATTCTGCAGAAAGAGATGCTGCCCCACGTCGGTGTCTCCGATTTCTGTGAAACCAAAAAAGCTTACTTCTTAGGGTGAGAAATGCAGTGTTCAGAACTGCTTCAGGCATCTTTAACTGGAGTGAAACCGTGTATGCACTTGCGGTAGTTTGTTTGGTAGCTATTGTCGACCTTCTTTGCTGACATGGATTTTTGCATACTTTGTGTGTGTGAAATGGTGTCCTTTATCATGAAATTGTTTAGTGTTTTAATATTTGATATTTTTGGTTTGGTGAATGACAACAAAGTTATCAAGTCTTGTTAATAAATGCCAGCTGCATCAATACTTACCACTTACATTACTCAATATATAATCTGCACCTCGAAATTTTTTTGCGATACTGGTATTGTCAGTTAGATTGTACAGCCATTATAAAACATACACTGCAGCCTGTGTTTTGCCTGTTCATTTGTGCCATACCGGCTTCTAAATGTCTGTCTAATATGGGCTTCTAAAAGGCATGGGAAAACTCTGAAGTGGTGCTAATGTTTTCTGGCACATGAGTAAGTAGTGTGCAAGTTTTCAGTTTAGAAGATCAGTGTTGGAGTTTGGGGTTGTGCATGTGGGGTTGCGCTGAGTGTGTTATTATCATTTGTCATGATTTGTGTAGTTACATGGTGCATCGGTTGCTGTTGGCTGCGTTGGGTCGTCGAGAGGTGGATGATCGAGATCATTATGGCAACAAGAGGTTGGACCTCGCTGGACCTCTGTTGGCATTCCTGTTCCGCGGGTGAATGATGATGTTTTTCTTCTCTGTTCACATTTATTGTCTAGCAGCTTTTCTGCATTAGCCATTGTTATTTCTGTGCTGCATAGTGGATAGAAAAGGTTTTGTGTCATTTTCTTAAATTGACACATAATCTGTTCCATTTGTTAAAAGTGTGTAAAAAAGCTACAGAAATGAACTGCAACTTCATTGATTGGACACAACACATTATGTTACACCATGCCACCAACCCCGCTGTGACTAATGATATGTGGATGTTCATTACTACTCCAGGTTGTTTCGGAACCTGACGAAGGAGATTCGTCTGTACGCTCAGAAGTTCATTGACCGTGGCAAAGATTTTAACCTGGAGCTGGCAGTCAAGACGAGGATCATCACTGATGGTTTGAAATATTCTCTGGCGACTGGGAACTGGGGAGATCAGAAGAAGGCTCATCAGGCCCGGGCTGGTGTTTCACAGGTACTAGACAGTTAAGCCAGTGACACACAGGTCGCTTTGGCCTGCACATGCGACGAGAGAGAAAAAGCATTGCAATACAGTCGGCTCGTGTGTCACTAAACACACTGCTTGAGTGGGGCCGCTGAGCATAGAAGTTTAATTTGTTTTAAATACTTATGGAATTAAATATTGCGTATTTCGGGGAAATTTGATTTGTTTACACTTTGCATCTAGTCAGGTCGTCTAAAAAATATGTCTTTCACTGATTCTGATTACCTGTACTTCGTACACACTTTTGATACTGCTTCTTGGGAGGATCGAGAACCTGTAAAAACGTTGATAGAAATGTATCGATCACATGGTTGTCTCTGTGATATGAAGAACAAGGACTATTAAAATATTCCGCTGAAGAAGAAAGTCAAAGACAAAATAGGAACGCACTTCGGACTTTCATTGCGTTACGTATATATGCAGCGTAAAGGCACTACTGAGAAATGTAAAACAATTATTAAAACTTCTTTGCTGACGATGGCTGGCTCTCAGCCAGCTGCCCGGCCACATCCTGGCCACACAACCGGGTCGTGTGTCGCTAGAACCGCACATCTAGCCCGGATGTGTGAGCTTCCCTGTGCTGGCTTTACAGTACAGATACATGTCTACCGATCAGTTTACTACTATGCTGCATTTTGCATTGTGTCTGCTATATTCCTGTGTCTGCTGTATGTACCTACTGCTTTGCATATGCTTAAAGTAGTAATACAATTAAAATAATAATGCTAATAGGTCTGTTTGTGGTGACTGTGGACATTTTTTTGTTTCAGCATTTTTTATTTGTCATGCAGCAGTTTATTTTATCAGTTTTTTTTGTTTCCCAATCAGTAGGACTGAAGATTTTTCGGACATTTTGTAAACGCTGGTTGAAACTATTGCTGTCACCATTTGATACACTCAGGTGCTGAATCGTTTGACATTCGCATCAACTCTGTCTCATCTACGTCGACTGAATTCGCCGATTGGTCGAGATGGCAAACTGGCACGACCGCGACAGCTGCACAACACTCTGTGGGGAATGATCTGTCCGGCTGAGACACCAGAGGTCTACTTTCTTACTTATTCAGCACTAACCGCAGTCATTATAATGATAGTAGTGGTGGTAGTGCTCATAGTGATAGTGGTAGTGGTAGTAGTATTGTACTTTTAGCCTTCTTTATGTCTGTAGCAGATACATGTCATAAAACATTCATCTTTCATATTTTCTCCCTTAACACCCACCAAAACCAAAAATTTTAGGCCCATTTTCGGACTTTGAAAAATTACAACTGAAAATGCTTAACAATGGAGATGCTCATCTACAAACTACCATTAATCATCATCGTAGCCTCACCAAAGTGGCATAGTGAATAGGCAATGTGGCCTCAGGAATTCCAAATATGCAGTTATCTTGGACCCCCTGCCTACAGGTCACGTGACACGGCACATGCACAGTGAACTTTTGGCCTTAAACATGGGTAAATGCAAGTTTGAGGCTTTATATCTCCTCAACAGTGCAAGATAGATGCTTGGTCACAATGGATCACCAATAGGAAACCACATATGCCGAGTCGAATGGTCACGTGACCGATGACGTCACATGACCCCAAAAGGTCAAACTCGTGACCCCATTATCTTTGAGGCGCTATATCTCCGTAACGGTGCAAGATAGATGCATGGTCACAATGGACCACCCATAGGAAGTCACCCACCGCGAGTCGAATGTTTACATGACCGATGACGTCACGTGACCCCCAAAAAAGTCGTGTCCCTATTATCTCTGAGGCTTTCATGTGTCATGACTGTGTACTTACATACTCTGCTGTTGTAGTTAAGGATTTGTGCTACCGCGTGGGTTGTTGATTTGATACATTTGCTGTCAGCTGACTGTTGTTATTAATACCAGTGCATGTGATTGTTTTTATTAAGTGTCCCTGAAGTGACCTATAATCGTGTGTCAAGACGGATTCAAGCTGGTTGGGTGGCATTACAGTTAGGACAGTTTGAGTCTTGGTCAGGTTGATATCAAGTGGTTACTACTTGGATGGTGACTGTCTTTGGACAGATAAACTATCTCGGTCTATAACGAGTGCTAAGGTCAACTCGGCCCCTTCTCTCTATCTTGGTTAGGTAAATTGAGTGGCTGCCTGTTCGGCTGTGGTTACGGCAGGGCACGTTCACCTGTTTCAGTTGGCAGGTAACACTGTGTGATCCCACCTGGCGATGGATGCTCTCTAGCTCTGCGATTGGATTCCCGTGAAGAGCTATACGGTATATCCTACCTTTAAAACTCACTCACTCACTCAGTGAAAGAACTGGTTGTTAATTGCTGCGCAGGGCAGTGCTGTCGGACTTGTAAAGAACCTTGCACTGATGGCTTATATCTCAGTCGGTTCCCAGCCATCTCCCATCCTGGAGTTCCTGGAGGAATGGAGCATGGAGAACCTCGAGGAAATTGCGCCATCTGCTATTACCGAGTGAGATATCCTGTCTCGCAGTTGATTCATTTTTCCTTTTTTTTCTTCAAACTTCTAAAGACTAGTGATCAAATTTATGCTGTAGTGAATAATTGCATGTCTGCAACAATGCAATGCTGTACAGAAGCAAATCTTAGTGTAAATGTAATTATTATGATCCGAATACATGCTTATGATGTTGTTCTTTCTAATGTTGTGATGCTTTTTCTTGAAAGGTGAATGAGCTGTAGAGTCCTCTCCAGCATGACCAGCAATAACTCCATTAGATGTTACTCTTGTAGCTGTAAGGACAGTAACTGCAGACTAAAATTGGTGCAATATCCATGAATAAATAAATTTGCCAATTCACGTTGCTCATATATTATTCATTTCAATTAGATTAAATTGTAATTTTATATCTGTCTTGTCTACTGTAGCAAGCAAAGCATTGCAGTGCTGCTGTTGTTGTTGCTAGTGCAACAAAGATATTCGTGAATGGTTTCTGGGTTGGGATTCATCGTGACCCGGAGCAGTTGATGAACACGCTCAAGAAGCTTCGACGTCAGATGGACATCATCGTCTCTGAGGTCTGTCTGCTTCTTTTACTTCTTATTGTATGATAGCTAATACGTAAGTAAGTAATTGTACATATAGCTCATAACTTTTACTTAGTAGGTGAGTTTGGGGTCTATTGTCTCTTTCTCCCTCCCTGTGCTTGACATGAATTAGAGATTTTTTAAGTATGCACCATATAAATCTGCACTTTACTTACTTACATTCTTACCTACTTATTTATTTTCTTGACAGCCATTTTATTGACTTCCTTATTAATTCCATTTTCCCTCTGGTTTCATATTTTGGTATCAGGGAGGAATTGATTTAACATTTGTTTGTTCAAAGTGCACTGCCGAATGACAGCCGTTACATTAGTGACTCAAATGACATCACGTGTGTTCCAGTGCTATGACAGTGTTAACCTAGTGAAATTTCTCATGTTTTCTGTGGCCTGCTCTCTCCCTACCCACATAGGCACTGGATCGACAAGCTCATCACAACGGCAACAATATAGCGGCACAAATTACATGAAATAATCACATGCCCTTTGTCCATCATTGCGATCGCCATTTTTTTTCTGCTATTGACCAAGCTCTGTGATAGTTGTAGCGATGGTAGCAAGAGACAAACTTATTTGGCAGTTGCACTGGGTAACATTGCTGAGGACCCCAGTGTTGCATGGTCGCAACTTACAGTAGAGTGACTCTCCAAATCTACCCTTCTAAACTTATGTGATTTGTGATTTTTATATGTTGTCATTAACTGTGGTAGTCTGTGTGTGTGTGTCAAGGTGTCGATGGTGCGTGACATTCGTGACAGAGAGATACGTATCTACACGGACGCTGGGCGCATCTGTCGACCTCTGCTCATTGTCGAGAACCAGAAACTGCTGCTGCGTCGACGACACATCGCCAGTCTCAAGGACCGAGAGTACAACAACTACAGGTACTGTTGGCAGGCCCCCTATATCTTCACTGCTCACTGTGAGCAAATTCTGGCTTTATTGGTCACTGAGCTAAATTAAGACATAATGTTGCAGGCTAGTTTGTCATCTGCTACAGTTTTGGACAACTTATAAGGAGAAATGCTCACATAATATTTATGAGCGAACACTGTTGGACAATAACGTTTTGTTCTGTGACTTGTGATTTAACGTAGTTATTACTTATTAGTATTATTATGTTGTGTCTTGTTGAAAATGCTGTGCCAGAAGTTTTCTATGGCACATTTTATGATAGCAGCTATAACTGTTCTATTTTTTGCAATGTATGTTTACAACTTTTGGGCATACCTTCAAAACTATTCTGTAAGGTACTAATGTGCTTTGTGCAATAGAGATGCTTTGTGATATTGTCAAAATGTAGATTCAATGTTGACATCAAGCCACTGTGGTTGTACTGTGTGACATTATGTGTTCAGTTGGCAGGATCTGGTAGTGGGTGGCGTTGTTGAATACATTGACACGATGGAGGAAGAGACAATCATGCTGGCAATGACCCCGGACGACTTACAGGAGAAGGGTGCTGGTTACTGTTCCACTTACACTCACTGCGAGATTCACCCGTCCATGATCCTCGGCGTCTGTGCATCCATCATTCCATTCCCCGATCACAATCAGGTATACACAGGAGATTCACAACATTTTCACAACTTCTTAGGATGATTTCTCATCTAGGGAACAGATGTGCATCTTTGAAACATCTTAGAAAAATATTTAGTAAAGCACTAAGCTTATCTAACTTAGGGAGATCTGAGAAGAAATTCTTAGGGAGTTTTGAGTATAAGGCCTGGAGCTTAAGATGTTTCAAGAATGCATATCTTTTTCTACGTTTTTCTTTAGATAAGAAATTTTCCTAGGATCTTTCTTTTTCGTTTGGAGAAAATGGCTTCTGGTTCCTTGAAAGTGGCTTGTTTAAGATAGCACTTTTGTATATTTTATCAGTCGTCTTGGTTAAGTATCAGTATTTGTACTGCCGGGCAGTTTTTACGCACGACAGCATGTAATGCTTTGAACGTCTTAGCCATCGTCGAGGTGTCTGTCTGTTAAATTGCATTTTTTATAGCACAGACAGATTGAAATTAAGATGAGGTTAGAAACAAACTGATTTATCTATTGTCAAAGTGATCTGATCTAATCACTTCATGGTGGGCATGAATTGAGCTTTGGCCCATTTGTGTGTGAGTGCGGAAGGAAAAATGTTTTCAGTCCATTGTGGAAACCGTACTTTATTTTAAGCAATTATAATGTACGAAAAGCTAATGGATAATGGTGTATTGTTTGCCGTTACAGTCGCCGCGTAACACATATCAGTCGGCTATGGGTAAGCAGGCAATGGGTGTCTACATAACCAACTACCATGTCAGGATGGACACTCTTGCCCACGTCCTGTTCTACCCACAGAAACCTCTCGTCACTACTCGTGCCATGGAGTACCTTCGCTTCCGAGAACTACCAGCGGGTATGTCTCCACCAGAGCTGAGGAAATTTACGATTAATCATTAACATCTTTTAACAGTTTATAGTGTTTTTGTGTCTCTACAGCACTAGATGAAACAGATGCCTGCTAATTGCGTCTCAGTGCGTTTGTGACATCTGTTAGCTGAATACAGTATTTTCATGGAGCTGCTGAAGTAAAACACGCATTTGCTTGTACAGTTCGATTCTCACTGCCGTCATTTGCAAGCAACCTTGAGCAAGTTGCTAACCTACTATGTGCTCAGGCCAACTCCTCCTCTTACCCTTCGTGGGACGGGAAATGAGTAGTAGCTTACGGGCTACAGGGTGAAGGCCTAGTATGGCTGATTGGGGCAGTGGTATGTCTGCTTGCTGCAAACCGCGGGTCCAGTTGTTCGTTCGCGCGGGCAATGGATGGCCGCATAGTGCGCTGCGGTATCATTAGCTCATGCCAATCAGCTGCCACTTCCAAGATTGTAAAGCGCTTCT
>Ga0209671_1000391_pt1 | contig 27962 bp, 14 predicted proteins | sample WorMetHERISLAND2_2_FD_187401 | JGI IMG/M metagenome (GOLD analysis project Ga0209671, IMG submission 187401) | Marine gutless worms symbiont microbial communities from Max Planck institute for Marine Microbiology, Germany - Olavius geniculatus... | ecosystem: Host-associated > Annelida >...
CTAGACCCCCCTTATAGGCTCGCGCTCCGCGTGCTCGCCATGCCCCCCACTTGATTGCAGCCCGCCAGCTGGTGGAAAATTGACTAAGTGGCCCGCGGTGTCAAAAAGGTTGGACAGCACTGACCTAGGGGTTCGAAAATGGAACTGCTAAAATCTGCATTTAAAGCCTAAAATTTCTACGCAGGTTGTCTTGGCCTATTTCCGACCATTTCATCGCAATTCACTCTTAAAATGTGTGCTGCAGCCAAAAATTGCAAAAAATTCACTAAAAACCCTTATTTTGGGGGTTCAAGGTCATTCAAGGTCATCAATGTTGATAAATCTAAAAAGCCTGTCACCAGTGCTTGTTATGATAAGCAAGCATGTATGTACATATCTGCAACTGCCTCCACACTAGACGAGCCAACAGCGGCATATTAACGTCTTTTGGAAAAAGGGGATACCACTCTTTGACACCCTCATTCGAGGAAAACCCCTTCACACAAAGACGCAAAAAACTAGAGTCCTTGTGGCAGCCCACGGTGAAGACTTTGTGATCCTAGCTTGCATCGTTTTGATAAAGCTAAAAAGTGTGACAGACAAACAGACAGACGAACGGACACCAAGGCCAAGGCCATGGCTGAGACGCGTGAAGCATAGCTGTTGTGCAAAATAATTCATCACCAAAAGCATGTTACATACAAGCTTGAAGTGGTAGCAGACTAGCATAAGCTAACGACACCACGGTGCATTATGCGGCCATCCATTGCACACACCAATAAACAAATGGACATCCAAAGCAGCTGGCAGATACTACAGAGAGTCATTGAACTGACCAGGAGTTGAACTTGTGACCTTTTGATACCGAATCTAATGCCCCAGCAGCCAAGCTTGCAGAAAGCACTGTATAACACTGATACATCATCCATACTGCTGATAGTCTAGTGCTCAATGTTCATACCTTGAGATACTCCTCAAGATTGTCGAGCATCACACGTATGTCCTTGCCACCCTTCTTCAGCTCAATGTGTGGATATCCGGGCAGCACAAAGTCCAGATCAAGATCTTCAATGGTTCCACCACCGGACAACGTCAGACTGCTCATCGCCAGCTGACGACTGTCGGCCGTCTATTCAAACAAACAAACACCAACACATAGATACAGTTGCACCGTGTATGTCAATTCAACACAGTGGGTGGTGTACAAAAAGTGAAAATACATGCTTAAAACACTTAAGTAAAATGAGTGACAAAAAACAAGACTCATAAGTTCAACACACTTACATGTGACTTGTCGGCTTCGATGCGTTTCTTCTGGCGCAGAACGTCTGTAAGTTGATTGAAAGACATAGCGAAGACAGGACAGATGTGCTTCAGATCATCAGTTTGCAGTGTGTGCTCACGACCAAGCATCCACTTGTAGAAAACCTCGCTCAGCGGCAAGTCCAACTACGAAAAACAAACAGTGGCAAACTGGCAAGGTGGCAGCCCAGAAAGTCATTTTATTAACACACAGCAACATATGATCAACTGCGTAAACAATTAGTCTATGATCATGTAAGCTCTAACTGAATAAGAATAACTATAATAATAACACTAAAGACAAAGAAAAATATGATGATAAAGACAAAACACATATTTGTGAAAAAAATTAAACTGACTTCAGAGAGGCTGAAATGTTAACATTTATTGATTTAATGCTTAATTCAAATTAATGTTTAAATTCTGAAATTTAATGCTTGCAACATTCTTTAGCAAATTCTTATCATGCTGCAATCATGCTAAATGTCACAATCTTCCAAACGTGCCATGACCTTGAGACGCTGCTTAAAGTCCTCCTTTATGTTAGTCTCCTAGACCCCTAACTGATGAACTTCACCTGCTTGTTCGCATGTTTCAGCAAACATAAAGCAATACAATCAACAGTCACTCACCATCCTGCTGTCCATCAAGGCTTTAGCCATGAACTTGCCAAGAAATCGGAACTTGGACTTGACCTTGTTGACGTGTGACATCTTTGCATTGCGGGCGAGCGGCGCAGGAAACAGTCCGGTTGAACTGAAGACATAGGTATATCCATCGTCACGCAGTTCGCTGCTCTTGACCGGATCTCCACGCCATAGCTCCAGGTCCACATTCTGCATCTCACGTGAAACCAATGCATAGAACTCCAGCGTAGGACCAAGACCCGTGCCGACCTGCAAATCACACCAGAATAAGCACCAATGACAGATGCACCCGTAGCAACCACGGAGACAGCTACCAGTCCTAGCCTGCAGAATAGCATGTCTCTTTCTGTCATTCTCGGTCAGGAGGGGGGAGGGAGGGTGATGGGTCACTGCCCCGATCTTCTCAACGAAACTCCACAAACACTGCAGATCGGTCTGAGATGAGAAACAGCCTTCTAGCTCATCAGAGACAAACCAGCATTAACATTGAACTTATTAAATGGCTGCTGAAAACACTGGGCGACTTCACTTTTTGACTTATACTTTCGCTGAGCCTAAACTTCGGTCTAAGTACCTATTTAAGTCAAAAAGTGAAGTGATTTCGTTGAGCGAAAACATGGCGACTAACACAGATAGTTTAGTAAATTAAAACAGTCTGGTACCAAAAATAAACACCGTAAGGGCTACACAATGACGTAAGACGTTACGTAATTACGTCATTTGCGTGCGTGGCGCAATTAAATAAGCAAGTCCAAGCGTAACTGGTTGATTTATTTTCTGTTAGTTTGCCGGTTTTCCGCCATTTTTAATCATTTAGTTAAACTTTGGTCTAAGTAGAGACTTTAGCGTTAAGCTTTAGCTTTGGCTCAGAGAAAGTCTGAATCAAAAAGTGAAGTCGCCCACTGTTCAGATTTTGAAACCATGACGCATAGTTTGTATTTTTTTTTATCAATTTGCTTCCGCCTTTTTTCTCGTTTTTTAAAATTTCTATTTTCACTGTGTGTGTTGTGTTTTGTGTTCTTTCTGTTTGCTTTTATATTGTATGTTTTGTGTTGCTGCCACCATGGCAAAATAAAGTTTTCATAGTAATCAACTTGACGTTAAATCAGCACCTCTTAATTTCTGTGGCTTACATAATCATGAGACTACTCACAAATGACTGCAAGAAACATCATAAACGTGACTCCGAATAACACCACCAAAAAACCCAATCTTTACAAAAGGCACGACACAAACCTCATTCTCATACTGTATCTCCAAGATTGCTCGAGATGCTCCGAGATCATTGAGCACCTTGTCTGCCTGCTTCAGAATATCATCTCTTGAAATCACACTCTGCATAACCACAACAAAACACACATTATCTTAGTCTCATGAATAGAACACCCTCCTCACAGACACAGACAACATGCTTATATTCATAACACTTATTCACATGCTGGGCTTCAATAAATGCAGACGTATACCACCAAAAACAAATAGAAATTAAACAAATGTACAATGGACATCTAAACAGAACAAGAACTCTTTTGTGGTTCTGCTAACGAAACCTATCTATGACCAACCAGGCGTGGTAACGATCAATCATGCAATTAATCGTTAACTTTTTAAAACAACTGATAAATGTTTTCAATTGATAAATGTTTCACAATGACAGTGTGAACAGTGTTGCCATTGATATGCTCAGAAATTACAGTCATTACTGACCACAGAACAATCAGCAACAACGAATGAAAAGCTGCATTATTACCTTCTTGCGTTCGAGTCGAGGAGCGACGCGCTCAGCGCTGTCACTGGGTGCATTCTCATGAGCAGCGTCCTGCAGTCGATGCATTGCACGATCCCGATCAAACGACGTTGCATAGAACAACGCAAGCCGAGTGTCAAATGGCAGCAGGAATGGGCTGCAAACAATGACAAAACACACAGTGAAGCACAGCAAAACACTATCACAGGCGCACGTTAGCGCAGCCCTGAGCTAATGGCGACCTGCTAAGTCGATGGAGAATGGCAAAATTCGACCCCTCGCAGGTCAGAGACCCCTCAACCGATCGCTAAAAAATTTGAAACGGGTGATAACATCGACAAGATGATCGACGATCCCCTGTGCAAAACTTCGAGCAAATCCGTCCATTGGGGGCTTCTTGGCAAGGAGTGAAATATAAAAAAAATTTCTTATTTAAATACACCTTTTTTAATGACTGGCCTACAGGTCAGATCGATCGGTGGATTTTTATGCGCAATGGCTCAAACGATGCGGTCACATGTAAGGGTGTGCCTTTTAGGGGTACAAAATTCAAACTTAATATCTAACCCCTGAAAAATCCCCTTTATATCTCCATAACGATGCAAGATAGATGCATAGTCATCATTGACCACCAATAAAAAGTGACCACAGCGAGTCCATTAGTCACGTGACCGATGACATCACACGACCCCAAACGATCAAGGTCGTGACCCCAAAATCTTTGAAACTTTGCATCTTCATAGCTGAGCAGGACAGATAAACTATTATTCACAACCTACAATAAAACATAATTTTAGTAATAAAACAGCAAATATAAATGTACAAAACATCAGTTTATATGCTTGTTAACGGCGACGTGCAATGACTGACACTTCGAAAACAGCAAAAAATCATAAAAAGCTGATATCATTCAACATCACATTGACAGGCGATGTGATGGTGAGTGATATCATCTTTTTATGATAACACACATAAACCACCACCATTTTACTGGTTCATCAGAATCAGCTAGTGTTTGCCAACAGGTCTTGACAGCATAATACATAAATATCATATGTCCTCCAAAAGTAAACATACAAAGAGGTTGATACACCAAGATTACTTTTAGCTTTTACAAGCAAACATTGGTTTTTTCCGGATTTAGTTGTAGTTGTCTGCATTACACAGAAGTACAGATAGAAATGTAATAAACCATGAGCAGCACTTAACTAACAAGGACTACAATCCAAATAGTAACAATACGTACCACGCTTGACCAATCTGACTCAGCCACTGCGGCATGTTGCCGGTCATTATCACAAGAGGATCCTGCAGCTGCCGATTGACTTTGGCTGTCAGCTTACTGCTGATGAACTCCTGCTGACCCAGCAGAGGAGCAGCCAGTGCTTTCTGTACACACAGCACCAGACAGCACGGCTAACACATTTAATTCTATCTTACAAGCAGCTAACTGAAACAACATAAACTTAGTCACAATGGTAAATCCAAATTATAAGTAGCGGTTGATGCAACCAAACACAATAATATACCATCATGACTACTTTTTTACTGATTAAAAAACAAATTTTTCCCTAATTGCTCCAGGTTAAGCCAGGTTCCTCAATTTGTAACAAAGTTGCCAAAAAACTGCAGATATACATATTGCTGCACAGTGACATATAAGCCATTCTGCAAATATTCTAAAATGCCTTCAAAATATCCACTGTCAAGCACAGCATACAACATACATCGAACAAGGTGTCCCAGTGACAGCTCAAGCCCTGCAGAAGTCGCAGAAGAGCAAGCACGTCCAGTGAGGGGTCCTTGATGGTGACATGTGATGGCAAAGATGGACTGATGTAAGCTTCCAATGCAGACATGGAACATGCCGAGAGTGCTTCAGACGATGTGTTGCCTCCACGCATCAGCTTGGAATTGTTCATCCGACGACGATCGGACTTTGTCTTCTTAGGACTCACCGAGCTGTCAGGTTGGCGACCAGTATCACTGGCAGCACGGAACCTAGCAACGGTCAATTCACAGAAAGACAATCAGACTTTCAGCCTACACTGAGCTATCACACAACATCAAGAATGTTTCACAGTTCAAATTTTTTCAAACTTTCTCTCTCTTTGGTAATCTGCTCATTCAGCAAGTTTGCGACAGTCTCTACTGAATACTTGCCAAATGCACCCATCTTCAGCTACTTTCTTTAGATCAGTACAAATCTTACGTTCTACCAAGTTGTCTACCATCTTTATCCATCTTCTTTCTATTGTCTTTTCAATAATATCCTTCATTCTTTTTAAACTTAAAGATTACTTTGATTTAATTTTTTTTATATCTTTGTATATTTGCATACAGTGTCAGGAACACAGTCACCAATTGGTGACAGAAGCTTAACAACAGCTGGATCACACCTGTGGAACAATCTGTCGATCAAAATTCAATAGATTCAAATTCAATCAATTCGATTCAAAATTCAATTCAAATTCAAATTCAAACATTACTTATAAAAATTTCAAACGACCACTGAAGACGTTTCTGTTTGTTTGAGGCTACAACATAATGTGACTTTTTTGCTTAAATTACTCCGGATAACAACACACTTACAACTTATTTTACTCACTAAATCAGGTGCAAATGACAAAGCACTCTGTGTTAAGTGCCTCTGTATCTTTGGACTCCATGATGCATTGGTGCTATATAAATTCTGTTCTATTATTATCATTATCGTTATTATCATTATAATGCAAAACACGGTAGAAGAGACCAGATAGTATGAGTGTTGATCCAGATAGATGCACTGCCAAACAGCATCTCACTGTCGGTGTCTGTGTCGTTGCCTTCATGCTCATGGACACGACTAAACTGTTTGACAGCCTCGTAGACGGTCATTGTGTAGGGCAGAACATGGTCTCCAATCAGCAGCTCAATGCGGTGCCGACCACTACCGTGCGATATTGACATTGCAGCCTGTCAGCATCCAGAGTACATAGCAAACAATGCACACACCAGCAATCTTCAGTAAAACCACATACCTCATTTCATGCTTTTTTTTCAGCAACCATTATATTCACATTAAATGCAGCTGGATTTGACTGGTTATCACCAATTCAAATGGGGCCCAATGTGGAACATGCTAATAACCTATGAACAGACCGAACACTTAACGCTTTGACACTGTTGGTTGATTAACCTGAAGGCATAATTTCCGCTCCAATAATTCACAGCAGTTCAGCAAGACTGACGGAACAGGAACTGATCAATGAACATGTCCCTTCTATGGCGCAATCAACAGCATCAAAGTACCATACTACCAGCAAATGCTATCAGCACCGTGATTTCAAATACACTTCACAACTAAATAATACAAAATGCATCAACAGAACAACGGTTTGTTTATAATCCGCACACTCGTTACTGTCTGCATCATCCTGATTAGGACGATAAATATGACAACAAGTAGATAAGTGCTGCCTCTGCTATAAGAAAACAGCCGACTTACCATAGTATCATCGATGTCATCATCAGAAGCATCATCATCGTCACTGCAATCGTTGTCAGCATTCTGCAACACACATTCAAACAACTATGTCTAACCATACGAAACTGCTAAAAAAACAAAGTTCTGCTCAACATCTAATGCTAAACTGACATCAGTAACTACAACATTCTTGTTGTGCACATGCTAAACAAGGCCACTAATTAGCTATAATTTTTCTTTTAGTGCTCTGCAATTTTTCTTTCGTAACATTTTAATCTGCATAGTAATTTTCATTTACTTACATTGTTAGATCTGATCTTGTGCAAGTTGCATCTGCCAACTTATGAATGAAAGAAATATGACGACGACGATGCTAAACAATATAAATTCCGGATACCTGTCTGATACGTCCGTAGCCACGCATGACAAGATATCGTTCGATGGCTTGTACTAGAGCGAGTGGGTCTATCTTGACAGGACCACCATGCCACTGCTTCAGATTGGTGCAGGACGAATGTCGCTGAAGGTTACACTGTAGAAACACACACAAACAAGTCCCTGCATGGCCTAACTCCGCCATATCTATCACAAGACCGCCAGCTCGTCAACGAGATGGCCCAAGTGGAACATCAGCAGGGCCCACAGTTTTCCGCGGCAAATTTTGCTACATTCCGCGGGCCAGTTCGCAAAATTCCATGGCTCACCATGGCAAAATTGTTTAAATTCCGCGGCTGTCCATTTGTGAATAAACTGAGCTCTATTCTGTGCATAAAATTCAGTTACTGAAGGCTGGCATTGTGCTCAGTTATGCTAGCAACATTCAAAGAAAATTATCAATCTTTTTTTCTTTTCAAAAGTGCAGTCTGTCAAGTCGAATTGTGTTTATTTATTATTGCGTGCCGTACTGCGATGCCAGTAGAACTCAGCTTTAAGCAGGTTAGTTTGATCTTTTCCATCTATTTAGTTACGTTGTGAAGCCAACTATCATACTGATCATCGGTCATTGCTCAATTTTTGCAAAATTCCATGAAATTCCATGGAAATATCAAAATTCCACGAAAAAGGGCAAATTCCGCGGCTCAGCTCGAAATTCCGCGACCCGCGGAAAACTATGGGCCCTAAACATCAGCATCTCAAGTCATCAGACGTCTATACACGCAGTGCCACATCACAGTCATAACAGTGGCTGAACCATGGGTGTGGAATAATCTGTCAGTCAAAGTTCAGGAGCGAAACAACAGTTTTGAACATCTTAAACGGCTGCTGCAGATATTCTTATTCAACTGAATTTCAATTCGATTTCCTTAATCCGTGGTGCATTGTGACTTTTTTGTGTTTAACTGCACTGTCTATTAAGCATGCTTACACATTTACATACAAGTCATGGCTTCAATGCTGCTGTAAGCCATTTAAACAGACAGACTGAGTGACATCCAACAATTAAAATTGCTGTGGCAAGAACAAAGGAATGCTGACCGTTCCTAGAGTGTTAGAACCTGGAGAGACTGACCTTAAGCTGATGAGTGTCAAAGAACTTGAGAGCATTGGAGCTGCGTCCTGATGTGCCAGAACCTCCTGGCAGGTCATGAACCTTCACTTGAAACTGCACAACACACAACTCCTCAATACTGCATAGAGTCACATACCAGCTACAGAAATCAGGGCACTAAAGAAGAAGTAGATTTCGCTCATCCCCTTTGTGGAGACCTTGAGTCAGCGAGGGTTAAACCGAATTAAGCTAGCATAAACCCATGTCAGCCAGCATCAAGTTATAGAGGTAAGAGGGTCGACTGTTATGCAGAACTTGCTGTTTCTTCCCTAGTGGCGGCTGTAACCATTACGAATACTGCCTACCCACAAAAAGATGACCAGTCTACGATGGCTCAGTATTAGCAGTGTACAATGAAAACTTCAAGTGTGAATGGTCAAGTACTTATGCATTCAGTGAAACTTTTATCAATATTTGCTGAAAAAGCTCAAACAAATAGCACTGATCGTGTGCTTGTCAGTAAGGATGTGTTCTAATACACGACTAACAATGCGAAAAGAAGAAACATGTTTACAGACCTGTTCCAGATGATGGAAGCAGTTGATAAGCTTAGTGATGAGTGACGAGAACGGTCGCATGTTACAAGATGCAGTATCAAGCGAAGTCTTAGAATCATCAGCCTGAACACAATGCATTGGATGCATCATAAAGGGTTAAAGGGCACATAAAAAGAGCTCTTTATACGAAACCCATTTTAGAGCAACAGAGCTACGATGACATGGAGTCACTACAAAGACACCACAAACAGTTTAAGACTCAAAATAGTTAACTAAAAGTACAAGAAACAGTAGCAGGATACCTTTGTTCTAAAACCGGTATTATCCTGCTACTAGAAACTTACTCCTAATGTTTAAGACAAACAAGAAAGCAGGGCTAATGCAAAGGGAACGTGTAACAACAGTGCATGCATGAAGGCTCACTGCAAACAAAATCTAAGCTCACCAATCTCAGCAATCGACATGATGATGACAATGAAGACTAGCATTTATAGTTATGCATTGACATTCGCTAGAGGACGTAACTGGTATGACACATCAGCTACCACTTGAGCGGCTGAAAGTGTGCATTTTGAAGAGGTGCCCCTCTTTGATGCATAGGCTTCCTTAAACATAAAGAGTCACGACTTGGACCGTTGAAATCTATGTTTAATGCTAACAATTTTTTACACAAGGTGTCCTGCCTATCTGTAGTGATTTCGGCACAATTTGCTCTTGAAATGTGTCTTGCAACCAAAAAATTGCCAAAAAATCCATAAAAATTCCTATTTTAGTATTCAAGGTCATCAAAAGTCACTGCTTTCGGTGCCAATCACAAGCACATGTACAACTTCCTATTAGTGATTAACAGTAACCTAGGCCCTATCTCACACTGCTTCTGAGATATTGGCTAAAAATTGCAAATTTTCCCTACCCCCCTCTTATTTAGCACCCTTGCTCCGGGTGACCCCTTTCAAATTTATGGAAAAGCTTTACAGATCCTGAAACTAAAGTCTTACAGGCATGTGATAGTAAAGATTTGGTGATCCTAGCTAACAACATTTTTGACTGATCCATCTGTGTGACAAATGGACAGTCAGAATTGCGATGACTAAGATGCTACAGCAGTAGCTGCAGTTGCATGCAAAAAGAAGATAAAGCACAAATACAATCAAGTCGACTAACTGGTAAGCTGAGAAAGATGCGGAGGAACTTGCGAAGTCGATTGTCACGGAGTGTGGCATCGCTGCTGGTCAGGTACGACATAAGCGCAGTGACAAGGCCGCTGTGGATGAACTCGAAAGGTGACATGTCGGTATCACTCACTATAGTAGCCACATGCTTCAGACTCGCAGTGTCCTCACCTGACTAGCAACGTCAGCATCACAACAACAGTGCAGAATGTGAAACTGGTCCATTAATAATTCCCACACACAATGTAATGAAAATTATATTATTTCTATACTGCAAAGTGAAATTATGCAAGAAAAGTGCACGCATCTGGCCTTAACCCCAGTCAGGCAGGACGATAGTCAAACTACTTACCCAGTAAGGATGAAAGGCTGAGTTGACATGGGTGGTTGGTTGTGTACTAAGACAGTTTACCTGCCTGCAGACAGACATCACTCATCAGCAATGCTGACTGCCAATAGGCAGCTGATACCTAGTAACCACTCAGCTAGTGCTACTAGGAAGGTACAGCTGTGTTATAACAATATGAAGAGCCAAATCTGGAACAGTTAGGCTGCCTGGAATGATAGTTCCCAGAAGGCCTTATGTTTTACAACAGCTTTTATTTATTTCTTCAGATTTTCAATGCAAGATCTAGGGGGTCCCTCGGTTGATCGCCGCAAAATTTTGCCACAGGGTTGGAAGCATGTTCAATTTTATAATCCCGGTCCAAAAATTTGAAGGTCTTTGGCCAAAAACATGCTCATTTCGGCACGACTGCCAACCACCTCCGACTATGACCATGAATATCTCCAGAACAGATAGAGATATCCAAAATTGAAAAACTAGGTGATCAACAGCATTTTCTTCTGCATTTGGCAAAAAAGTTTGGTGAACCTTGGTCCACTAACTACAAAAATTTAGAGGTGCAATCATACCCACAAAATTGACTTTTTCGGAAGACCATATTTTGGCCCCGAAATGATGCTGCACCCCAAAATTTTCACACACACTATAGAATGACCAAGTCTTGTTAGTGCACCTTGCACCAGGGATGGGGCTTCCACCAACATTTTTTAACAGAGGGGTCAAAAATTGGCTTAAAATTTAGCAAATGGGCTTCAATAACTTTAGGAGAAAAGGGTGTAACCCCTCAAAACTTTGTGATGTGATGTACCACAATGTGGGGTTAAAAACTGGGGTACAATGTTTAGAGGGCTCCACCCACTAAAATTTGGGAGAGCAAAAAACGTCCAAAATTTGGCACAATTTCGTACAAGTTTTAACTATGACCGCAAATATCTCTGGAAAGGATAGACCTATCAACAAGGGGTTAACAGCTTTATCAACAGTGATCCCTCCTGTGTTTAAGAAAATATGGTAAACTTTGGTCCACTAACAAAAAAGTTACTGGAGCTCACCCTTCGTCGACAGTGCACATTTTGTGTATGCTAATACATTTGAGTTTGGGCTACGTCACCTTGCTATGAAAAGAATTTCAACCTTTTAAAGTTTTTCCCCAATCAAACTTATGGCGCCGGGGGGCAGACTTATGTTGGGCTCTGCCCCAAATTTCTTGCCAATGAACGTTTGGTGCTTTGACAGTGTTGACTGGGTGACAGAAAGGATGTACAACCAGAAATCCAGCAATCAGTCCTGACCCAATGTTACCAAAACTTCAGTTTATAAGCACATGGCTTAACTTGGAGCAACTACGTAAAAAGTCAAAGTTCTATAGATAGCAGCAACGCTGATGACTCACTGTGGATTGGCCGTTAAGTGCTGACAGAGCTGTACATAGTTTGCTCAGGTTGGTCATGGCAAGATGGCTAGCCCCAGGACTGTCCTGACCGTAGTACTTCTCACAGAACTTGGATGCTGTCAGCATCATCACAACATCAGCACAGTCTCCATCTCTCTCTTACCATCACAATAATAATCTCTTGTTTCACAGCTCCCTTAAATTATGATAATCTGGTAAAAAAGCAGCAGATTCACCATAAAATCACTCCTAAATATCAGCAACAGAGCATTAATCTGACGACTCCCAAATGACAGTTTATCCAATGTTAATCCAATAGCAAAAGACAAATTAATGTTATGTCAGTATTACTGTGCAATCAATCAATCAATCAGAACACTAACACAATGATGTAGCCCTATACATCACAGAGGAGTCAGAGGTGCATACTGCATAATGACAGAGACTAGGCTGCATGCTCACATTCACTATATGAAATGTTGAAAAGCTTGAATTCATGGCAGCTGATAGTCACTGAAGCTAAGCTAGCAGATTAGAAATGTAGGCAACTGACCCTGTTCCGCTATCCACTGTTTGATTTTCTCGCGGTTGTCGACAAAAGTGGAACTGGAGCTGGAGCAGGCAGGCGGAGGAGGCAAATGGTGATGCTGATGTCCCATCATTGCTGCTTCATGATACAACATCTGAGACAAACCCATCTGAACCGGCTGCTGCACGCACAACCACATGCGCACATGGCATACGTTGTAATACAACAGAACCTTTTTCCACCATCCGTGTGATGAAATGTGTTGCATAATGTATATGCTGACTGTGAAGTTGATTGACAATTCTTTCTTCCAGAGGTCAGCTTTAAAAAACAGGTTATAGCAATCTCCGAAGATGCAGGAACTGAGAGTAACCTGGAGTAACTCCAGAAAGAAGATTGGTTGAACATAAACCAAATGTTAAGTGGACGTTAATCCTTGAAGTGAGCAAAAAATAGTGTAATGCAGCAGTCGATAAGTGGATAAGATGAAAAAAGCATAACTAAACAGACACTGAAAAAGTTTGACATGAGCGATGGCACTGCAGTAACTATAAATGCATCCGGTACTGAAACAAGGGTCACACATCAAGTTTGAAAAGAGAACATCTAAACTCACTGCGTGTGGAGCTGGCCGTTCAGGTCCAGTGGAACTAGCTCGTCCCCAGCGTGACGGATGAAATCCCGCCAGGAACGAGGACTTCCCACCTGAACTCCACTTACCACGTGGTGGCGGTGGCGTCAGCTCGACAGCCATGCTACCCCGCCCTAAACCGGCATACGAATCAGCCATGGGTGAGTACGATTCTATACTCTCAGACGACGACGAAGCAACCGGGTCTGACTTGCTGGATTTGCGGCCTCCGCCTCTCTTTGGCGGTTTCTTGTGCTTTAGGACGCTGCTTAGACGCCTGCAACAAGCAACCAAATGCCTGCTGTGCTACAGCAAACTCTAACAATCAACACACCTGTGGATGATGCAACACGTAACAAGCCTTGTGACTGCAACAAACAGCTTCATACAGTATCAAATCAGTGAGTGAGTAGGGTTTAACATCCTGCCCGACACAGTATAGGTCATATAGGGGACGGAATTTCAGATCACCTTAACTTCAACTGCTTCGCAAACTGCAATGCCAAATTGGTGGTCCTATGAATGATCACTGTTTGGAGGGTCTGAATTTTACAAAAAATTTATCCAAACCACATCAGAATTCTATACTGTTCAGGCTGTTCTTGAGTTTCTTTTCACTGGTAATAACAGTCAAATGATGACCGTATCAATCCGATGCACAAATGACAATAGTCACCGTATTAATTAAGTTCATGGTTGTAATAAAATGTTATATCTCCTATTCTAATCAATTAAAAGCTAACATCCTTCAAATCGGATAGTGGAATGAGCAGTATAATATAGATCGAGAAGACCATCGAATCAGACTTACATGCGAGGTGATGATCCCGATGAAGTAACAGTGCTAGCTTGTCTGCGGCCATCGGCAATGCCTGTAGCTGCACTCGGAACAGCAGTGTTGGCTTGGTGTTTATCAACTGATGTCAGACTAAGTGAAGCTGCATCAGCTCCAGCAGCTGCAGGCACAGCATCAGTTACAGCAGCAGCAGCAGCAGCCGAAGTCGTCGACTCCGACTTCTTGGCCGACAAGTCAATCACGTCAGGTTCACACAACTTCTTCACCTGATGCATCACTCCTGTACAAACAGACAACAGCAGTCTCACTGTATTGAATTTGTTGCATTTGAGTGATTATGAAAATCCTGACATAACATGCAAAAACCATGCAACTAGTAAATGTGACCTTCGGAAAATTAGCCACTATAAATTATTACTGAATAAAACAGACAGCAATCAATCAGAACTGTAACATACTGATATGTGCTCGAGTAACCATCTAATCAAACTGCAAGATGACAAGTAATTTGAGCAAAGCTCATGAGACGTGCGACAGCCTTAGCAGTTCCCATTCGCAAGTTGTCTTGATCAATTTCTATCCATTTCAATGCAATTCACTCTTGAAATCTGCACCGCAGAAACAAATTGCAAAAAACACTAAAACCCCTATTTTCAAGGTCATCGATGTTGATCCCAATAGAAAGCTTGTCACTATTGCTTGTTATGATAAGCAGCATGTCTCTGCCTATCTGCAAACGTTTTCATGCGACACGAGCCAACAGCAGTAAAATAACCATTTTTAGAGGAGTAGCCATCTTTGACGCCCGCCTGCACAGACCTCCTGGAACCTAGGGGGTCAGGACTTGAACTGCTAAAATCTACGTTTAATGTTGAAAATTTTATACGCAAGTTATATTGGTAAGCAAGCATATAGCTGAAGACTGCATTTTGTTGCAATTTACTGTTGAAATCTGCACTACAGGCAAAAATTTTGTAAAAATTCACCGAAACCCCCTATTTAGGGGTACAAGGTCGTTCAAGGTCATTTATGTTGACAAATCTAAAAAGCCTGTCACCAGTACTTGTTATTATATACAGCAAGTCTGTAAAATTTATCTGCAACCGTTTTCACACTATAAGAGCCAATAGTGGCAAAATAACGTCTTTTTAAGCGGGTACCCCTCTTTGACACCCTTGTTCAAGAGGAACCCCCTCATCCAGGGGTAAGAAATTTTGTCACTAAAAACTAGAGTCGTTGGGGCAGCCCACAGTGAGAATTTCGTAATCCTAGCTTGCATTGTTTTGACACAGATCACGAGTGTGACAGACAGACAAACTGATAGACGCTTAAACGATGGCTAAGATGCACGAAGCATTCTGCTGTCATGCGTAACAAAAACTACAAAAAAACACGAAGACAAGACAGCCGACCTTCACGGCAGAAATAGACACCAAACACGTCAGGCAGTTTCTCCATCAGAATGTTTGCCATCTGTATGCTCGCAACTACGATCTTCAGATCTGGCGAAGCCATCATTGCAGCAACGTGACTGAGGCAGACACACACGCACACAAACAATCAGCAAATTGCCGCTGGAGACAATACAATTACTGTGTTCAACAGTCTTCAGCTATATGCTTGATTACCAGCTGCTAAATGCCATAAATGCCAGCAGCAACTGACGATTATACAACAGTACGGCAACTGATTAGTACACTGGTCATCGTTACACATGGTGCAATAACTACAACAGTCCAGAATAACTCTCCCTGTGAGATTAACACGAGTGCTTATAGCACCCAATGCAATGAAGCAACACTGTGCAGCCACTGCAAAAACTACATGTAGGCATAGGACAGAAAATCAGAACTAGAAAAACGTAGAGGTAACGTGTTAAGGTAGACTGCTCCAGAGACAAGCAGTGGTGATCAGAAAAGCTTGGTTGCTAAGTAAGTGAGTGAGAAGGGTTTAACGTCCCACTCGACACAATATAGGTCATTTCGGGGATGGCCTTTTCAGGCAAAATGCACACAAACACATAGTAATGGAACGGTAAGGTTAACCTTTACAATAAAGAAACAGAAAGTTTAACCTTTACAGAAACACAAAACATGAGCTAAACCTAAAATTGTAAGAACTCCATTATATGTGTGCATATGTAATTAACATAATGGTAGTTCCAATAATCTTCCCAGACAGTCGGGTGTGGCTGACAGTTGGTGATAAGACGAGACAGAACAAACTCATACCAAATTCAAATAACAAGCCCACTAACGACCAGTGTACAAACTACAAGCTGTCATTATACAACACTAATAGGAGTCGGATGAAACACTGACAACATGACAACTGTAGCTTTGATTCCTGATGCATCAAAAATGTTCCATTGTCTGATCTATTATGTTCACATTACAATCAATGATTCAGTGTCGACACACGATTGTCAGACATAAGTACAGCTCAGTCACCTAGACACGTTGGATGAGGTAAGAACAGACTGTAGAAGGTCGGCACTGGCGTAGTAGATCATCCTCATGATAGCTTGGAGGCACTTGTGGCGCACGGACAGACCAGCCTACAATCACCACTCACCAGTCTACGACACAACAGTCGCTTAGTGATTGCTATCATTTTCACTTATCCGCCATCTCAAACATAACCCCTTTTCCATTTGTAAAGTATGTAAAGTCCTTCGCGAGTCATAAGGCACATAGGGCAGTGCTGATCTCCTTTACCTTAGTCCTCAGCCAGACACCAGTTTACACAGCAAGACCATGGATACAAGTCTAGTGCATCATGCAGTGTGCATGTTTACGTGCAGATTTTGCTGGCACTCATTGTGCCTACTCGTGGAGGGATGGCTAGGCTGAGTTGACCTGGGTGGCTGGTTAAACACAGAGATGGTTTACCTGCCTGCCGATGGTCATACATCTAAGTACTAACTGAGCCTGGCATTGAATAACTTTGTTGATGCAACCAATTAAGCCAAACTACTACCTTTTCCATTTTGCTGGCCTATTTTTGCGGAGTTAGTCCGTGCTGTGCTGGTAAAAGTAAACCTTTACATATTGCAGTGGCAGTACTTTTACGAAATGAATTCCGATTCTATCATCCAACCAACAACATCATCAATAGCTCAGGTGAAATTACAGTTCTTATTATTAACTAGATCTCACAAGTAACTGAGACAGAAACAGTAACTGACCGCTGAGCTGTAAACCTCATAGAGAACACCGAACAATGTCTTGATGAATGACGATGCCAAGTTTGTGTCCTCGTGCAGGATATCTTCCCTCGAGTCACTCTTTGTCATCGACACTTTCACCACTACCACCACAGCATCAATCACAATGACAACAGAACAATTGAATCAAATGCTGCTTTAAAAATTCAGTTACTGAGAGGTACCAAATTAGATCTTACTACCAAACAAAATAACCATAACTAGCAGAAATTTAAAAAAATAAATCAAATATGTTGCAATTTTCTAACTGGCTAAACTTTCCTAATTAATTATAAAAATCGACCAAAGGTTTAAATGATCTACACTGTGTTCAGAAATAACACCCACTAACGTTTTCTTTTATATCTAGGTGGAAAATGTTCAGATTTCCACATAATTTTCAGGGAACAATTTTAAGAGGAAACAAGCATTTTAGGTACCAAAGTTAGGTATTCTTTGCTACCGATAATGTCAAACTGACACCATATTTCCGTGCTTGTAAATTATGGGTTTTATCATAGAAGACAAACATTGGTGAAATGTTATAACACCCTAACTGGTCACTGTGCTGACTGAACCCCAAAATATGCTAATCCGTCACACAATTTTCCATTGTGAAATGTTCTTGTGGTTAATTTTTTTTGGCTGAGTGCGAGATCCTCAACTTTGCTAATGTTGGCAGGCATACGCGCACTGGGTCACTGCATGAATGACCACTTGCTCGCCATTAGTCAAATGGCTTGATACTGCCAGTCATGACAATTTCTCTTATTTCAACATTTTATTCCATCAATATTCAATTTTCTCTGCATTGCCTGGAAACACTTTGCACAAATCTGCTGCTCCATAACCCTTGCTGACTTGCAAACATTTTATCAAAGGCTTGTTTTCTATGGTAAAACCGGTAGTTTTCAAACACGGAAATATGACATCAGCATGATGTCATAAACGATACCTGTTTCCTCCTAAACATTTCCCGAAAATTCTGTGAAATCTGAACATTTTTAACAGAGATATAAAACAAAACGGTAATGGGTGTTTTTTTCTGAACACAGTGTATATATACAAAAAACTTTCTAAGCTAGCTAATTAAAACTACAGTACTGCCATCTTTGCAGGGTGCAGTATAACGAATTAATCTGTGATTAAAATAGTTCAAATCGGATCTGAACTGACAACACATTTAGGAGGCACTGTCAGAAAGTGATATTCCAAGTGAATACTGATCACAGCACATACCACACATATAATCCAGCATAACAGTGATTCAGTATGCCAGTATGAAAGCCTAATAACCTGTAGCCAAGATCAGGCAGCCAAACGTCCCAAGTGTAATCAAGCACATAGAAACTGTCATACTTCACATCAGAATGCACGGCCGCAGTATTGTATCAGAAGATGCATACAAACGTTACTTTAATAAGAAAGATCCTAGCAATTCACTGTTTAGAAAACTACAGGAGTGACCACTTAGTTAAGGGATCAACATTCCAAGTGCCAAAATCGATTATCAAAACGGTGACACTGAAGAAACATGGTGACATGGCAAGCTATACACTAAAATTTGCTAAATTTATATAGCTTATCAACCTATGAGCCTACAAAAAGATGGGGTCAAACAGAGAGTGCTCGTCGAGACCTGTTGAAGTGGCTGCAAGCGGGTTCACTTTGCGCTGGACATGTCGTGCTGTACCAGTGTCGTCATTAATCTGCTGCATCGTCTCAAAGTCCACGGTGTAATTGCCACCAAATATCGACAAGTTAACCTCGTGCTCACCAGACTGGTGAGCTGCCTGCAAACAACAATATACCACATCATAATATTGCAATAAATTTATGTGCCTTAAAGCAGGGCTGTTAATACTGCAGTATTGCAATTATTGCAATAAGTATTGCAATACTCTTTAGTATTGCAACAGGTATTGCAATACTGGTTGCATGTTCAGTACTGCATGTGGCATTTGAATACTTTTAGGACTGAAATATTGCAATACTTAGAAGCAATACTTTTTTGGTGTAAAGTACACCCTAAATCGTGAGGATGCTGTTTGACTACAGAGAGAATCTTTTCATTTTTTTGTTTGATCACGTCAAAAAGACTGAATGAAAAGTAACATGTCAATACGACTTGTTTATCGCTTAATTTCTGGGTTGACCACATGTAGTACATAGTCTTTAGTCAACCCAAAATTTAGAAAGAAGTTGTACACAACAGCAAAAATCGAAATTAATTTGAGGAAACAGATAATGGAGTATAGCAAAATGTATTGCAATAATGATTTTGAAAAAAGTATTGCAATCAGTATTGCAAAAGTATTGCAATACTTTTTCCACCAAGTATTGTTATTGCTTTATGCCAGTACTGCAAACAACACTGCCTTAAAGATAATCAGAACAAGTCATGCATGCACTAATTAATTAATAATTAAGTAATTCACATTATACTGGTGCCTAAAAGTGGACCAATCACTGGCTAACTGCCACCTGTTCCACAAGATTACAACTACACTTCACTCATGCGGATGATCCATGACTAAAAGATCCTGAGAGAAAAAAGTATCCCCTAAAGTCTTTTGTCATTATCTTCGCAATTGCTGCAAATTTTAAAGCGATTTTTAAAAATGTTTGCTACCTATTAATAATCACGTAACCATGCCATGCGACATTTCACTATCTGTACGACATATGAAATTTACCCCCAAAACTAATAAGCACTGCTGATGTAACAATGAAGCCTTTAAAAACGACTTTTTTGGATAAAAGTAGCATCTGATTATGCCTCTATGTTGCAAAAACAGGACAAAATTCAGTGTCACAGATATAAACAGAACAGCACCCAGTAACTAATTATATTATAAATTATGGACTAAGTCAAAAGTATTTGCAGTGACCTCAATGATGCGGCTGTCGATGACACTGTACGGATGCCACATGCCATGATCATCAAGCCACTGCCAGATCACACCATCCGCAGGCTGTGATGAGGACTTACGCAGCATCGAGTCTATTGCAAACAGTCCGTCTGTTGGCAGCTTCGGCATCAACTCCCTACGCATACATCAACTTAATGACATAATAACCGGAATCTTTTCACAGCAGAACACATCTGCTGCTAGTGAGTCACATGCTAATCAATGTAAAACTCCATCTGTCCATCAACGATCCTGGAAGAAAGCTGGCAGTTAATGGCAAAGTCCTACAGTAACAAAGTACATTTCAGGCTATATTTCAGGCAAAAATTTGTGCCTTAGAAGTCCGTAGCCGAAGTTCAGCACTCAGAGAGTAATATAAAAATTATTAAACCAAAGACAAATGAAGGTGGTAATAGCAAAGCAGTTGAGTGCAATCACCAAAAGTGTAACAGACAGCATACTTGTTTCGTTCAAGACTTCAGAACTGATGAGAAATGTAGCAAACATTTGACATCACGCCATTTGCACAATAAACAGTGCTGTGACATTTATAATAATTATCAGATAACAATCTCCGGCTATTTTGGTGAATCAGTAATGCACCGTAACATCAGGCATTACACACACTTACCCGATGAGCGATACAATCTCAAACAGTTCCTGTGGGGTTCTCTGCACCAACTGCAACAGACATATGCGCACATTCGCAAACAAAGCTCAACATTACTCACATGAATGCCAATACAGTGGTTACTTATCTTGTGGTCGCTTTTTTGCAGTGGAACCAACAGCCAGCTGGACGCCTGCCGTTGACAGAACGTCAACAAGCTTCGGCATGTATGACGAGTCTACTCGACGTCAACCCGTTCAGCACATCGGCTGCAAACAACTCTGTACCCCCTCCCTCACTCTTTTCATGTCGTCTTTTCGTCGTCGACAAGGCCTATCAGCCTCACCGTGTTTTTGATTACGGATCAACCGATGCTGTCGCCATTGATCCTATTTTGCTCCAAATCGGCGGCATTGAAAGAAATCCAGGCCCTCAACCTACCTGGATCTGTTCAGTTTGCAATTTTTTTAAATTGTGGGCTACAACAACAACAACCTGTTGTCCCATAAACTTTCTTTGTCATTCGTTTGTTACAGCAGAATCTATACAGGTCTGGACTTCATTAAGTGTGGTAATCGTGAAAGTGTAATTTCTGAAATTTTCGATTTCTAATTAAATTTGCACCAAATATATAAAAAGCAATATGTTAAAGCATAAGCCAGTTATGGTAAGCGAATATCTAAAAGCAACATGTAATGAAGCATTATAAGGGAAAAACCATACAAAAATGCTACACAGCATAGACTCCATTTATCATGGAAGATACAAAATGTTATCGAACATCTTGAAAATGTTTTCACATATTTACCTCAATACTCTGTGAAGCACCAGCTTGGTCAGGTCCAATAAGTAAGTAACAAAGCGTTTCAGCCACATCTGCAGACACAAATATATTTTCTGAAAAATGTATTTTAACATTTCAAAATGCAAATCTTGGCTATACATTACAAAAAAATTAACACAATAAACTACAATTCAAAAGCACATGACAAACTAGCCGAGATGAATGCACTGACTTAATACCATACACATTTTTGTACAAATAAATCTGGCAACAATTACATGTAAAGTAAAAACAAAAGTTCAACAAAGTTTAAAAAGCTAAACAAAATAAATGTAAAATAAATCGTAAACACCCACATTTCATGCACACACTATTGCAGGAAGTGAGAGAAACACAAGAATAAATCGACATACTCTGTTTGAGAAGCATGACAGCCAGATCAGGGCAACCGGCACACATGATGACGAGCATTCGAAGCACGGTGACAAACACTCCAGTACTTAGCACCTGCGGGCTTGCCATCAGCTGTACCACACAGCATCATCAACATCATCAATCATCATCGCTGAAACTAAACATCGTGAACCATTTACAAAGAGTCACCCACGTTCACTACTGGCTCTCGCATCAGTCCCGACAACAAACAAATGATCCACTAATTATCTCCGCCAAAATGAACGTAGTGAACATTGGAAGAGATTAATACTAATACCAATATTAATCATATTTATATAGCGCCAATATGCGGAGCTACAGAGGCACTGGACAACAGTCAATCAGGCAGTATTAAACAGAAACGTTTTCAAATGTTTCTTAAAAACAGAGTCTGAGTTGCAGGGTAAAATATTTGAGGGAAGGCTATTAAGAGTTTGGTCGTTCTGTCCTTCTGTGCATGTACATGACTCATAATGGCAATGGCGTCATTGCACAAACGGCATCAAGCAGCAACGCTGGCTATTACTTTTCCCTCCCTCCGTGAAGCGGCTCTTCCTTCTCCCTCCCCTTTCCTTGTTGTAGGGTGCAGTTGTAGCTGTAGTAGTAGTAGTAGTAATGTTTAAATCATTTCACTTTGTGGAGATATGCACTCTCACGAGCGCCTTCTAGTTTCAGTCTTGTTTTAACTGATAAACTTTGCTGGAGTTAGATCAGCTTAGATCATTAGTTAAAGGAAAACATACTGGAATTGCCTCAGCAAGTTCATCAATGTGCAATTCCCTTCTTCTGCCGTAACAACGTAAGAACAAAATAAGTATTTTATACCTACACATTACGACAGGTTTATTGCTGCAAATTAAACTGTGTTTCTAAAACTTGTAATTCCAGAATAATGATACCATTTACATCTGCGGAGATATCACACTTTTCTTTCAACATTATGTAAGTTTTAAGTCATCACTGTCTGCTGCTAGACACATGCACAAATGGCTGACATGGCAAAAACAGACTCATATAACTTGGCAAGACAGCAACCTTACCTGTATAAAAAATTATTGAGCAAAAACAATTGAATCGAATTGAATCCTAGCAATCAAATAACAGCATCTGACACTAAAAGACCGAGCTGACCATGCTGCTATCACCCCATATGTCAACTGACCAAAAATGATTTGAGAAAATGATATCATCTGAACTAACCAGCTGCTGGACATTGACAAGCAGCTCATGCGAAGCAATTTCCTTCATGATCTTCTCATCGACATGATAGTTATCAACAAGTCGAGCCATGCAAAGGCACACACTCTCCAGTGACTTCTTGTCCTGGCAAACACAGGACAGCAGCAACAACAGCAACCTCAGCATCAGTGCCACTCTGCAGTCATCATTGTGGTAATTCATATAAATCATGACGACAACTCTGGTAAAGATATGGTATTTAAAACCAAAGTGGCTGATAGATGATGGCCAACTAAAAATCAGCAAAAAATGTCAGCCTGACCAGAAAAACTAAGCAGCTGAAATGAACAATGTATGGTAAAATTAGTAATGATTAATGATAATGATACTATATGCATAAAATGCTCATCTCTGTTTCTATGTCCTGAGCTAACAGTTAATATGTATTCAGTACACTGTGTAAAAGCTTACATGTTATGCACAATCTGCTATTACAATGTCAATGTCCACATTGGATTTATACAGTGCAATATCATGAAGCATCTCTATTGCGCAGAATACACCACAGATATAAAACCATAGATAGTGGATTCAGCAAGCCCAACAAATGCCACACCCATCTCCACATATGCACGATAAATATTTAATATATTTCGAATTACAAGCATCTTTAATTTGGTTTGCGCAACAAAAAGTCCTAAGGTTACAAAACTGACTTAACAACATTTACTAAAAGTGGTCAATATGTGTACATGACTAAAAAAAACACATTGCAATCCATTGTAAAAGCAATGCATGCAACAAAATACATAAATGCTAAAGACAGCAAGATGTAGAGCTGATTGAACGATACATACGTTTGAGGTAAGTCGGGCACTCAGCAAGGGCAGTGAGTCCTGAATGTAATGAAAGTCGTCCGGTGTAAGGTTCTGACAACAGTTAGCAGTGACCGCCAAAGCATGACGCTGGGCCGGCATTGAGAAGAAATCAACGTATGTCAGACATGCCAGTACTCCGTTCTGTCACAAAGTTCACATAATCTCACAAATAAGCACAGAACTTACTGCGTGGTAAGATTCTCGGCATTTTATACATATTATTGAACTCTTGAAATTTTTTTTAAAAAGTACATAAGCACACTCTCCGGTTTTACCTGTCTTTGCCACTGTGTGCCTCAGGTCCACGTCAGACACACGACAAAATTGCCCCCACTTTATTGCCCGACAAATTTGCCTAGGCAACTGTCGAATTTCTATCGGCAAACAATCGCCAAACAAACATGGCTACCAGCGTTACAGATAACATCCGGGAAGTTTAAACCTGGAATTTCCTGGCATAAACTCGCTCAGCCAGCAGCTAAAAAATAGACATAGGCTAGCTTGTCGTCAGCTACAGCCTCGAGTTCTGTGCTCGAACGTAATTACAGCTCCGTGTGCTAAGTGGTTACTGCATGAGGCAATTAAACAAATGCATCGTACAACAAATATTTTTTTCAGTGACTTTTAATACTAAAATTAGTAATAACATCATAATTGACTTGCCAATACTTATGAGTCAGACGATAAGCAACACGAAAATAACATGTAAACAATAAATTGGCCAATCACAGCTAAGAGATTCGGTGATAAATAGCCAAGGAATAGAGATGGTTTCTATTTGGCAAATTTATCGTGCGACGCATCAAACGTTGCACAACATGCCATGTCAGACAGGCAATTTTGTCTCTCAACAAAGCTGCGCAACAAAATTGCGCAACTTTGTCGCGTGTCTGACATGGGCCTTAGATTCTCAACGTTTGCAGTGTAACGGCTCCACAAAAATGTGCTCCGATCCAGTGACAAGAAACATCTATTTCACTTTAACAGAAGAAGAAATCTCTAGTGGCGAAAATTCCACCACGTTATGTGCCGTCCATTTGCTGGAGTGGCAGAAACCGGAAACCAAGTATGTGTCTGTTTTCGGCGCTCCATAAATAGCGCTATTCAAGCAGCTGTGATGATAGTCCTTGCGCAGTCTATTGGTAGCATGCGCATCTGCTGCATGAAAGCCAAGCCGCTCACTGTCAGCACGGATATGGCAATGGCAACATCGGACACGGATGGCCTTAGCCGGTATTTCTACCTCTGCAGCATTTTTTTGCAGGGCGGAAATTCCGCCACTCCAGCAAATGGACGGCACTTAGCATGGCGGATTTTCCGCCACTGTAGTGTCGTGCTTAACAGAAACAACAAATTGTAAGTGACACTATTGTCAGTATCAAAATAACCGGCATTAGCATCACTTTGTAATTAAAACAAGGAAGCCATGTTATTAAGAGTTATTAAGAAGGAAGTTCTCATGTATCATTTTCAAGCAGTAACAATAGAGTGACATGAATGGTGAAACATACAGCGTGCAGTATGGCTTTGTTGTGTTTCTTGGAAAGCATCTCCAGTGCCTGCAGTGCTTGCTCAGCAACATCCATGCACTGGATTGCTTGCAGCTATCACACACATATACACGGCTCACACAATGCAGCTCTATTAAAGTAAATTACGAGGGTCGTTCCATAAATAAGTTTACAAAATGGTGCCATTCCACTAATTCATATAAGAAATTTGAGCTAATGCTCAAAAGATGCACGAAAGCCTATAGCAGTTCCGGTTCAGTAGTTTAGCTGAAAATTAAGGTGTTCACGCTAAGTTAATATACAAATACCAAATTCTCTATCTGGATCACATAACGACAGTTCCATGGCGCCACCTTGTGAATGATAGAGACTTGTGTCGCAGCCCGAAATCGCCAAAAAAATCCATAAAACCCCCTATTTTGGCGTTCAAAGTCACTGAATTCAGCACCAATCGAGAGCCAGAGTACGACTTCCTACTAGTGATTAATAGTAACCTAGGCCCTATCTCGCACCGTTACTGAGATACAGCGACTTATTGGCCAAAAAATCGGCCAAAAATCGCACATTTTACATACCCTCTCTCATTTAGCACCTTCGTTCGGGGTGACCCCCTTCCAATTTATGGAAAAGCTTTACGGTTCCTGAAACTAGAGTTTTCCAGGCAGAGACAATAATGATTTCGTAATCCTAGCTTGGACCATTTTTGACTGATCCACCTGTGTGACAGACAGACAGAATTGCAATGGCTAAGACGCGCTGAAAGCAGTAGCTAAAATAAACATTTTGTAGAAAATTTAACTCGAAACATGTGTGGAAATTTTTTTGATGATGACATCATTACTGTGACATCGTCTGCCAATAGAACGCAGTGTATTTGTGTACTATTTTCCCCACCGGCATAGGAATCACAAAAACGAATAAACTTAACAAGTTAATGTCACCTCTTTAAATGCTAAACACTAGTACTTCATTTTTCAACATATCGCCCAAGTTCGTTCAAACATTTTTTTGCATCTGTCAACAAGCTTCTAAATGCCTGATGCAAAGAAGGATGTTGGCTGCTGTTCAAGTCACTGACAAAGAACTAACTGCACCTTGGTAATTGATGCAAATTTATGCCTATCTAGCATTGTCTTACACCAAACGTGTACTGTTTGCATCGTAAAACACTTGTCGTTATATTCTGGATGCCTAATCTCATTTGCATTAAGTCTTTTTGACCACAAAACAAACACAATAGTATGCTGTTCATGACAATTTCAGTGGCAACGTCGCCTTATTTCATATTTACCTCCGCCATGGAGGTTATGTTTTTGCCAGTTTTTGTTTGTCTGTTTGTTTGTTTGTCTGTGTATTAGCAAAATAACTCAAAAAGTTATGGACGGATCTCTCTGAAATTTTAAGCGTATGTCGGGCATGGCATAAACTACCAGTGATTCAATTTTGGGGGTGATCCGGAAGGAATCCTGGATTCTGGATCACTTTGAAATTTTTGTGACCATTGCGTTAAAGAGGGCATAAGGGAACCGCTGGCAAAGCAAAGACGGTGACGCCACCTGGCGAATAGCTTTGCCTTAGCGGAGGTACCTGCAGGCAATGACTGCTTTCTAGTTATTAATGACGTCACATAATAAAACTCACATCTGGTACTCAGAATTAAATTCCTTACAAAACTGTACATTTCAGATTTTTCCTATTTTAAGAATTAACAGAATGATGCCATTTTGTAAACTTATTTATGGAATGACCCTCGTAACAACGATTGTAAGAAATTCTTCACAAAGTTTTCACACACTGTATCCTTGCGAAACAAGTGCACAATGTAAACACTTAGTGCCAAATTCCACTACATTCCACCCTGCCTAAATCTTTATCACCAAGTTTAAAGCACATCGCCAAGAAATCAATGATCAGGTCTCCGACTTTTCCTGCTCACAACTTTTCAGAAGCCCGGCAGTAGATCTGGTGTCTCCCCAACAATTCAAAATGTTCATTATTTTTCAGCAGCCATGCAATGGACAGACAAAACGATAATAAACTTATTTATGGAACGACCAATATAAATGATCAATGTCTCACTCACAGAAACTGGTAAAAAAAAATTCCTTAATGGCAACGCAGAATCAACAGCTTAAGCCAATACTTCCAGCGAAAATAATTTCCATTTTCTCACTCTCGTGTGCATACAACAATGTGGTACTACACTGTGTCTCAAAAAAAAGCATGTGACTACATTTTTTGCAATAACTGGAACAATGAATGTTTGATTATAATAATTTTTGGCACACTTATTAATGAGACTGTATGTCATCGAATGGTGGTTTCAAATCCCACCTCATCTATTTAGTGCAACTGTCTTACCTTGGGAAATCACAGAACACAAAAAATGACAAA
>Ga0209671_1000392_pt1 | contig 27943 bp, 17 predicted proteins | sample WorMetHERISLAND2_2_FD_187401 | JGI IMG/M metagenome (GOLD analysis project Ga0209671, IMG submission 187401) | Marine gutless worms symbiont microbial communities from Max Planck institute for Marine Microbiology, Germany - Olavius geniculatus... | ecosystem: Host-associated > Annelida >...
TTAAAAAAATGGCAGTACAATTGCCATATTAAAGCTGGTTACAACAATCCATTCACAAATATAACAAAAAGTCTAGCTGTCACTTAGGAAATCAATTATATGCCAGTGTCCAAAGGCCAGTAAACATGAACGAGAGGCCAGTTCAGTTCAGTACTCCTGCTTGGAGGGAATGAGAGGGTTGGCAGTAGAGAAATTTGACGATCATTAGTAGATGTCTTATTATCTGTTAATTGACTGATGCGTGCTGGCGCTAGACATCACTCTTTGTTGCATGCTGCAGAGTTTGCAGAGTCTGCAGTTGCAGATTCTGTCTGTCTGTCTGTCTGCTCTACTTATAGCTCTATGGACACTCCAATCGTAATGCTTGCTCAGAACAACCAACCGACCGAATTCGACAGAAGAAAAAAATAGTGGCACACGCTTGGCACTAAGCCAGTCATTAAACTCAGCGATATCATCAGACACTGCCGTTCCATCCTATCTGTTATCCTATCTGTGTCAATAGCCACTTTGGCTATTTGACTTTGGCTCAGCTGTGTGCCAATTCTGGTCGGTCGATTGTCGCGCGGCGCAGCCGTGAGTGCAGTGGCGTACATGCAGTAATGTGGGGATTTATGTTACTTCCTGGGTTGTAAAAAATATTTATTTATTTATATATTTATTTATTATATGCCCAGTACTCAATTCCCGAGGGCTGAAATATCAAACTGCAAAAATCATGTCCAGACTGGTTACGATGCGGGCTCAGAAATTGCGAACGTGTAAGCTAGGCATGTTGCGTTGAAGCGTTGGACGGTGACTGACAAGCGCTGGAAAAACAATGTCGTTTCACGGGGGTCTGTCGTCACCTTGGTCAAATGCCTTCCGATTTGTGCCAAGAACTCCTGGGTGCTGACACTCATGGGTTCAAGTGTTTTCAGTGCCACTCGAAAAAAGTCGTGGGTGCCGCTGAGTGAGCTGTAGGCCTACTTGTTCCTTTTTCTGACAGCTGCAGTCTCAGCGGCACTGGCACTGGTGATGGCACTCTGCTGCAGATAAGCGTTTCCCAGAGTGTCGACCACTGTGACGTCCGAAGTGGCGCTGTGCCCAGAGTTCCATGGCAGCAATGTCAAACGGTCAGGCCGCTTGCCGTCATCACGGACCAGCCCGTGAGGTTCCTTCATGCTGGGAAACGCCGGCTCGAGTCAAAGCGTGCCAGATGACAGCAATGCTGTAGGGGTCTTACATGGTTGTCGTCCGTCATCTTCTGTAATGGGTGTATTGTAGCTAAACGGTGCAAGATAGGGCCCAGATTGCTATTGATCACTAATAGGAAGTCGCATACTGGCTTTCAAATGACATTAAAATCAATGACCTTGGATGACCTTGAACGCACTATGGTGTGCCAATCGTGTGGTATTGTGGCTACACTGTAAGTCGCAATAACCACCACGACATGCGTAAAGCGCGACAGTCATCTGAGCTAAGAGCTTGTAGTAACCATTTCGTTAATACATTTTGGCTGCAATACACCATGCAAATTTGGGGTTGAATTTTTTGGCATAGGGGTCGGCAATAGTACCGTTGGATAGGGCAGTGGTAAGTTAATATAGGGTGTCAATAGTAACCATGTACTGTACCTGAGCTGTGAGCTGTGGAGCAGACGAGTACAATTTGTTCTAATGTCTTTGTTTACTTTTCTCAGCTGACGCAGTTTCTGCGTCAGATCTCCCATCAATGAATCAAGATCTGTGGGCTGCAACAGACAGAAACACAAACGGACCTCTGCAAGTGAGCCGCATATCCATCATCTACTGCTAGACTGCTGGACTCAAACAAGTTGCAAACCTAACGTGTGTTCAGGTCGACTCAGCCTCCTACTCTCAGCGGTATGGGAAATGAGTAGTACAGAGTTATGAGTCATGACAACAAGCCTAATGCAGCTGGCTGGGGTTGTGGTATTTCAGTGTGGTGCACTGCACGTACAATTCATCTATCCTGTCCATATCTTCTATCATTACCATGAGTTGTGACTGCAAAGCAACTGAACTGTTTAACAGTACTCACTAAGGCAATGTCGTTACAGATCACTAGGGCGCACAGTTTTCCGCGGCAAATTTTGCCAAATTCCGCGGACCATTTTGCAAAATTCTGCGGCTCACTGCGGCAAAATTGTTCAAATTCTGCGGCTCACCTTAACGTTTACGTTTATGAGTAAACTGAGCTCTGTCCAATCAAAAAACTTTAGTTACCGAAGGCTGGCATTGTGCTCAGTTATGCTAGCAACATTAAAAGAAAATTATCAATCTTTTTCTTATTTTTCAAAGAGCAATCTGTCAAGTCAAATTGCGTTTATTTGTGATTGTGTGCTGTACTGTGATGGCTATTAGTAGGGCTCACACAGTTTTAAGCAGTTTAGTTTGAACTTTTATTTTTTTAATTAGTCTATCTAGACTATGTTTATAATTAGTCTATTTAGTTACGTTGTGATGCCGACGATTGTATTGGCTATCGACCATTACTCAATTTTTGCAAATTCCGTGAAATTCCGTGAAAATATCAAAATGCCATGGTAAAGGGCAAATTCCGTGGCTTGGCTCGAAATTCCATGACCCGTGGAGAACTGTGGACCCTACAGCTACAGTTCACTAGCATTACAGCTCATTGGCACATAATGTGCCGTAGTGTCATTAGTTAATATTGATTGGCTGGCAGTTTCGTGATGGAAAAACACTTCTGGTTATGTATGCAGAGCTATAGCAAATACCACCACTTTAACTTTTAGAAGCAGCAGCAGAAATAGAATGAAAAACATGTTATGACTCAGACATCTTGGTTGATTTCATTCATTGCTACAGTTGCACCTTTTGTCATTTTTTCTCTTTTTTTGTTATCAAGCAATAGTCTTCAGGCCCCTACAGGAGAGGCCTGGGCTAATGCCTCTTCTTCCTACAGCGCCTCAGATCCGGGCCTAGTGACTCTTCAAAAGTAAAGCCGTGACCGACCTGTGTGATACTGAAGTGATCATTGATGCTGAATACACGAGACAGCAGTGACAGCAGAAGACTCAAATATCCTGGTTTGACTTCAGTCATGTCGACTTTCAACACAGTCTACACGTTAACAAACAGTACAGCCCCATTCATTCACATTTGGTTAACAGCTGAGTTCGCACTCCAGACTGCAAGAACTGAAAAATCACTTATTCGTCCTTCAGAGCAATTGGCCTACGGTTTTACTTTTGATATCAATTCTTCACTAATGCAAATATTACTAAAAAGCTCAGTAAACAAAAAAAACAAAATTCAACACAAACTACAACAGAAGCAGCATAATGTTAGACAATACCTGCACTATGGTGGCAATCAGTTGGTCAGAAAATAGCTTCCAATCTGCCATGCCCATAAGCTGAACCTGTGCAACAAAATCAAAAACATACAGCACCAATAAACAACTGTAACCCATACCAAGTCTTTGTCATAACTTCATCAAATATTAACAACTATCAAAAAGTTTTTTCCCCGGCTTACGTAGCAAAAAATCTGCAACAAAGCAAAATGTGTTAATTATCACACCACAACTGAAAAGCAGTGCCAAAGAGTGTAAACTAGGAAGTAAAGCAACGTACCATTTGTCTCTTGACAGAAGCAAGCAGCCACGAGCACACTTTAGTCTGTAACTCACAAACAAGCAAATATCATATGATACAGCTCTAAAAATAAACCAAAAAAAACCTCCAAAACACAACTAGAGCCCAGCCGTCACGAAGAAAACCAACCTTAGTCGCCGCACATAAAGGCCAGCAAATGTAAACGTTGTTTCTTATTCCCATAACTTTCGATTTAACGTAAACTTCTGGCACTGTCCCGAAATAACTATGCTTGCTGCCAAAATGCTGCAGACAGTGACACAGTTACTGTTAAGAGCCTATAGCCTATAGGAATTCACCTACCCCCTCGTAATGCCGCTTTCTCCTCGTCCTCCAATATGCAGCATTCTGAGATTGATGACTGTCTGGAGAATGACAGGGAAGATTGTTAGAACTACCATTACTGTTACATGTGCATACTCATAATGGCGAGTTCTTACAATTTCAAGTTTAGGTCGTTTCTGTCTTTTACGTTTCATATTAAGTTTCTGTGGCACTGCCTGGAAAAACCATCCCCGAAATGACCTATACTGTGTGTCAAGTAAGATGTTAAACCCTACACACTCACTCACTCACTCATTTAATGGCAGCATCATCGACCCCCTCTATTACATCTCATTTAGCCACAATACAAAACGACAACGAAGAGATGACGAGTCATACAATAGGCACGACTATTAGTACAATCGGCTAAATGCATTAGTGACCGACCAGAGACCAACCAGAATGAACTATGTTAAATATGCACATTTGCTTGCAAATGTAACAATGTTTGTGCTGGAAGCTGCAAAGCATGCTGGTTAGGACTGACTGTGGTCTTTCTGTTCATTCACCAACTCATTCAGAGTGAAGCTAGTTTGAGTAGTTGTTACAATAACAACTAGAAATTACTCAGTCAGCGCCACACTAATGATCAGATTCAGGAATGACTAGCGGCAAAATACCAGAGATCAGACAACACAGACAGTAAGAGACAAACAGAAAGAAGGACAGAGAGACATACAGACAGACAGACGTACCCTGGAGAAGACCCGTATGTCTGGCGATGTGACATAGTGCACCATGAGTGACAGCATTGACTGAGACAGCAAATCCTGATCGCACAAAGACACAAGACGACTTTCACTAAACTGTTACGTAGGCACTGCTTGTCCCTACCACTACGTCTGGAGTGGCCTAATGAGTCATGAGTCAGTAGAGTCTCGCAAACAAAACAGACGACAGCATAGGCTTACATTACCTACTGTGGAATAAATGCATTAAACCACTCACTAATTCCACCCGAGGCAGTGCTTTTACACAAAATAATCACTATTCAGGCACATAGACACTCAGCCTTCTACTCTCCATGGGATGGTAAATGGAGTACCAGCTTTCAAACTGTGTAGTAACAAATGACACTGAACATAGACACTATAGCTGCCTACTGATATGTTTATCAAACAAACTGGGGACCTGGGGCCAAATTTTCGAAACTTTCCTGATATTTTTCAAAGATCTTCCTATGTCAGATGATTTAGGAATTCTAATAAAGTTTTCTTTTCCGAATTTTCGACGGCTTTCTTTGCATTTCTGAAGAACTTCTTCTTTTCTTATCTTCCTAAACTAGTTCAACCAATCAGATGCACTTATACCGACCATGTGACATAATCAAAACTTCTTAGGAAAACTTCTTTAGAAAACTTCTTATCTTACCACGTCCACGGGAAACGCATTTTACACACCGCTTCGTTTTTTTAACTTGACCAAACGTCAATTTCCTTTACTTACTTATTGTTCATTTTACTGCAGCGTTATGCAAATAACCTATGATGTCACATATGACGTCTAAGCTAAGTGTCAACATTGCGTACTTTTTTGCAAATTTCGTTTTATTATGCAGCTTTCTCCATGCAGGACAAGGTTAGTGCTTTCCTACATATTTGCCTAAATTCTTCCTAAGAAGTTTTCAAAGAGGTTTCGAAAATTGTGCACCCTTTCTCAAAATTGAGATCTTCCAAAGACATTTTCCGAAGAAGTTTCGAAAATCCGCATACTTTCTTTGAAAAAGAAGTCTTCCAAAGATCTTCCTAAGAAGTTTCAAAAATTTGGTCCATGTTTCTTACTATTATATTATTACCATACCCATATATCCTCAATCTGTTCAAATTAGACCAGACCAGCAACTCAAGCAAAAAATAAATTTGATGCAGCCGAGTTACTAAAGACTCAAAGTCCAGAACTACAGCACACAGCTGTCACCAACAAAACACAGAGAGACAGCGCAGAATTAGATATACAGTACTTGTGCAAGCACTAGATACCACACTGCTGGAGTGGGTAAGCAAGTATGCAGTATGAGCTTATATCACTTCAGACAGTGTGGTATCTTACTTAAACCGTGCTCAGATCGCTTTGACTCCACCAGTTTGCTTAGTGATGCATTACGCTTTGACTCCACCAGTTTGCTTAGTGATGCATTACTGCAGACGCATGTTGCGTAAACAATACCAGTGTGAGATGAGTGTGATTTAAGTGAGCATAAGAGTTCTGTTAGTACTGACCGGACGTCGCAGAAAAAGTTCTTCCACAAACACATGATTGACACCCAAACCTCTGCACACAGCACAGTAGCATCAATACAGAACACATTTCAGCATCAATGCATAACAAAACAACTTCCCCTACAAATAAGTAATTGATAAAACAACAGCACGTTCTCAAGTTATAAGGAAAAAATATCTGCAGTAAAACAGAAGTCCACTCCGAAAACTACCATTTCTGGGTGAACTAATAACAGCAGTATCAAACCAGCAGGTAAAGATAAAGGTCCGGTACTTGCTATAGTGCTTCTTACACACTCATTACTAAACTAAACTGTACATAATTATTTACTCAAGGATGGTGTTGTGATGCATGTATTTCTTAGATAGCATGAAAAAGAAGAAAGTTTAGCAAATGTAACACAGTGCATAGGAAAGATACTTCAGTTAATCTACCAAGCAAATGCTTCACAATACGTTAGGGTGCATGTCTCCATGAAATAAACACAGCAGTCCAACAGTCCGTTCTGAATCAAAAGACAGCGATGTCCGTAGACAGCGAGTGAGATCAACTATCACTGAGACTTTAGTCTATGACCAAAGTTTGGAAAGTCAAGACCAAATTTTTCATGCTAGCAAATGCTGTAAATCTAAAACTTTAGCTTTAGACCTCACCAAGGCTTTCAAATCACTTCCTGGCTTCCTGATGATGTCTACTCATAATATGTGCCACTGATGAAAACTTTGTTTAAGAGGCACTTCATGACTGACAACAGTTTACTTGAATGAACAACCAAGTGACACTGATGCAGCAAAAGATTACTTACTTCTTCTCGCAGAAGTCACGTATGAGACCCATCAGCATCTCGTTAACTCGCTGCTGGTGATGGCCTAAATCTGTTGCTGCTGCTGACGATGATGTTGCTGAGGCTGAAAGCTCTGATGAAGACAAAGTTGAGTCCGATGTTGGAGGCTGGTTGAAGCCAGTGGCGAGGATAATACGCAACTGAACAGCACACACGACAGAGAAACAGCTTAAAAACCACATCTCTAACTGCCTTTCCCCTCAATGACTACTTGTCTGATCCAACTATAAATTCAACTGCCACTGCCACTGCATCTCAAATCTTCCAACATCTATACGTGTGCTATCTCGCAGACACAGCCACAGACTGACGATGGGACAGAAGGAGTCTTATGGCAGCTGGTTTGCAGCTACAGAACAACATTCCGATTGAGATCAGACAGAGAAACATTACCTACAAACATCACAAGCAATTACTTAAATCATTTTTGTACGTTTAGGCTGCAGCACATTGTGACTTGTTTGCTTAACTGTGACAGCTACATGTCAGAGTGCTCAAATCCAGTCTGACAGGACAAATGAACACAGTCAAGGCAAGTGCCAACCCAACAAATTCACGACTCATGTATCTTCTGTACGAGACAATACAATACACAATGAATTTATATAGTGCAGAGGCACAGAAAGTTTCTAGTGCAATGCAGCATTGAAATTAGTAAAGAGCAAGCAGAAATGTTCTAAATAGTGTCATAATACACACAACTGCTGTTGATGTAGCATCCCGAAGGAGCTACGAGGGTCGTTCGATAAATAAGGTACAAAACAGCGTCATTTTGATAGTTTTCCAAACACTAAAAATTTGAAATATACGTTTTGTAGGAAACTTAATTCTCAGTAGCAGCTGTGAGTTTTGTTATGATGACGTCACTATGATGTCATTCATTAGCATTAAATTCGGCGACGTTCCCACTGAAATACTCCTGTACCGAACAGTGCACTGTTATTGTTTTGTTAGTGGGCAACCAAACTTAATGCAAATCAGATTAATTCTGAGATGCATCCAGTATATAGCAATAAGTGTTTTAAGAAGTAAACAGTACACTTTTGGTGCAAGAAATTGCTAGGTAGGCAAAAATTTGCATCATATACGGAGGTGCAATTAGTCATTCTTCAGAGGCATGGACAGCAACCAGCATCGTTTTTTTGCATTGGGTATTCAAAAGCTTGTTAACAGATAAAGCAAATGTTTAAACAAACTTTAACAATTATGTTAAAATATGAACCAATAATCTTTAACATTTAAAGAGGTGACATCAACTTGTTAACTCTATTTTTTTTCTTCTTTTTATGATGTTTGTCACTAACGAGTGTGACAGAATACTGCTGGAGAAAATAATACATAGAGACTGCATTCTCTGAACGGATGACCTCACAATAACGATGTCATCATCCAAAACATTTCTACCCATGTTCAAAATAAAATTTCCTACAAAACATATATTTCAGATTTTTCATATTTAGACAAATAACACAATAACGCCCTTTTGTAACTTATTTATCGAACAACCCTCATATATACTATCTAGTATGAATATTGTTAACAGAAATAATAAAAACTTACAACAAAAAGAAAAGCAGACATCAGGCTTTTGACATCGTCACGCTTTGTAACTGTAACGACATAGTCTCAGCTTTACATATTATAAAATAGCATACATCAACCAACAGCCATTCACATGCACAGCACAATCATATATCATTTTGCTTTATCTCTGCTAGGCATCAAAAAAATAATGAAAATCTACATACGTGGATATGAGATCGAAAAAGATAAATTTTAATCAATAAATAATATATCTGTGATGACAAAAATTTATGATTAACTTACATCAGAACTACATGCAATCGATTCATCAAGCAAGATTACAACTCAGACCTTTTGTTGATCGCGCAATGAGGTCAGATGAAAGATCAAACAAATGATCAGCTGTCAACGACCTGTCATGTCTCAACTAACACAACACATACGCACAAACATTTACTCACCCAAACTCTAACCGTCTCCCTAACACACAGATATTCACTGAGCCTAGCATTGAGTAACCCAAACCATAACCACAACAGTATTAGTATTATTATGGTACGAGCTGAGCGCCACAATGTGAGAATAAATTCTGCAAGGAAAACTAAAACAAGAATTAAACAGGGTGTTTACGAACAAACTGACGGTTGTTTGGAGACAGAAAACTGCGGATAAGTAGTTAAGTTTTGAGGCAATGCCTAAATATGTTCAGTGATGATGCTAATGCAACAGTTGCTGGAAGACTATTAATACTTAGCAAAACCCCAATAACCAGTCGTCAATGAGTGCTGATTAGTAAATGCTCTATAATAACATTCAATTACGGACCGAAGTAACTACACACTCAGTATTAAAATGATGTCCACTACAAGACTCAAACTGGTTTGCCTGCGGCTTACAATGCAAATTCGACTGCGTTTCTGACTGCCACAAGTGTGACGGACAGGCAGACCACACTATGGTGACTTCTGTTGCAATAGCTAACATCACTGATAATAACAGTGGTGATAAGCAAATGTGACCAACTTTCTTTGGTTGGCAGACTTCAGAGAGAACCCGGCGGGCACGACGGCTCAACTCCTGAGACTCTTTGGCACCAGCGGTATGTCGACCAGTCATTACGTCACACAGAGGCACAACCAGCAACTAGACACAGGCAGACAGACAGACACTTAGAGACACACACAGAGACAGTGCAGTGAGTCTTTAGCTGTACTACTGGCACTAATGGCAGTGAGTGAGTGAGTAGGGTTTAACGTCCCACCCGACACAGTGTAGGTCATTTTGAAGACAGAGCTTTTCCAGGCAGATGCACACATACAAACACACAAACACATAATGAAACACAAAATTTGACCCGTACAGAAAAAAACAGATAAGGAACACACTAAACACAAAATATCAATCCTAACCTAAAATTGTAAGAACTGACCATCACGAGTGTGCATATATAACAGTAATAGCAGTTCTAATAATAATGATGAAAACGTTTAGTCAAGCTTTTAACTGGCAAACAGCCAGTGTCATTATCTCATTGCTGTTGTCACAAAGGTACTACTAGTCTAAAGGGCTCATCATTACAACAATCTCACTGCTCTGTCAGTCAATTTCTTCTTAAACTGAATACTTCTGATCACCTACTACATTAACTTTGTCCTCAACTTATATGCAACAGGGTTATAAATCAATAGTTATCTATGTTATGCTGGCCCAAGGCCAAATCTTTTGATCACTAATGCATGCCAAATATCGTATTCATTTCTGTTACAATGCATCAAACTAAAACATTTGTAAAGAGGAAATGTTAATAAGCAGTAACTGATATAATAATTACCACTAGCATGTGATCAGCATCACAGTGATGGGCAAACAGCTCGATTAGTTCCAGACACCTGACCGACAAATGCACAACAAACACTTGCAACTGACACGACTCAAAAATCATTGACATTAATTTTGAAAACAGATGCATGCACACCCCAACTCACTATCGATAGCTAAAGGATTCTACTTCTGGCCATTCCAGTGTCAGGCAGCAACATGGCTCAGGGCCTAAAAATGGAGATGAACTGCGAGATAGTGATGATGATTATGGGTGACTTCACCTTTTTTACAGCAACAATACAGAATATACAAGTTAATATAAGTGTCATCATCGTCGATCTCGGTACAATCACAATAGTGCCACAATAAACAGAGAGTAACAGCAACCACATGAGCATAGCTAAGCTTATTAGTTACGAGGCAACCACTCTACATTATCAAATCTTCAAAAGGCCGAATGTAACTTCAAGCCCACTCATGTAATCTGTCAGCAGTGCAGATGCATCGACATAAGCCATTATTGAAATCGCCATACTGGCTGCCTGTGTGCACGTGTCTAAATGAATTATAAAGTACGTTGTAGCTTATTACAATCTACACTGTGTCTCAAAAAACATCTTCAACATTTTTGACTGTAACTTTAAAACCAATTACCAGATTTTGATAATTTTTGGTAGGAATATTCCTGACACAACTTGCCATCAAATTGCCATTCAGTTTTCCACCTCACCCAACGTATGCTTCTGCACTATCTAGAGAAATCAGATCAAGCGAAATATATCTCAAAATAAACAGAAAACCTGAAAAAACATGCCCGACATTATCGATCGTAACTTGAAAAAAGATTAGCACATTTTAATAATTTTTGGCAGGAATATTTCTGACACCACTGGCTAGTGAATAAGTGTTTTAGTTTCCACCTCAACCATCGTCTGCTTTTGCACTACCTGGAGAAATCAGACCAAGCATAATACGTGTTGAAATGAATGAAAAACGTGGATAAATTCCATCTATCCTAATCTGTGGACTCCAACAGCTGGTCTATTGCAAGGTTTGACTGTCATGCAGCAGTGTGTGTACCAGATAAAGTTTAGGAATGTTTGTGAAGTCAAGAAGCGACTGGTACAGTCTGGATTCGTCTGAAGCAAAACATTATCGATACTGCTGTCAATGTACGGAGAAAGCGTCTCCTTGCCTGTGTTCACATGGTGGGCCAACACTTCAAGCAATTTTACTGCAGGCAGTTAAAAATAAACAACTAAATGAAATGTCAGCCAAAGTGTCAGAAATGTGAACAAAATGTGTTTTCACGTGTTATGTTAATTAAGTAATCATATCGCATTGAATAAAAAAGTGATATTTCGCTGTTGTGTTTTGCCCAGGTAGTGCAGAAACAAACGTTGGGTGAGGTGGGAAACTGAATAGTCATTTGATGGCAAGTTGTGTCAAAAATATTCATACCAAAAATTATCAAAATCTGGTAATTGGTTTTCACGTTAGAGTCGAAAATGTTGGGGATGTTTTTTGAGACACAGTGTATAAATCAGTAACAGTACAAAGAGCCTGCCTCATTCTGTAGTCATGGAGCTGAGTGGCTTTGTCGTGGTCGAGTCGTTTTGTTGACTTTGCCAAGCTTCTGAAAGCAGCTGCTAACTTTGCATCCTGTTTGAACATGGCCTCATCATCCAAGTCACTCTCGTCCTGGGCACAATGAAATAACAAAAACATTAAATATTTTACGATTAATCAACTGAGCTGATTGTAACTCTAACCCTAATAACCACACGAGCCAAATGAATGTTAGCCAAGTCATAACTGGAGCTGTACTGAATATTCCATTCTCTTCGATCGGAAGTAGGCCGAATAGTGTATTCGTATTTGACCGAATAGTAATGCTGAAAAAAAGGCCGAATACAAATAATGAGCGCATTGCTGCTCTCTGTACCTCCATTTAGCCGTATAGACAGCTGTGTCTCAGCATTAGCATGCCTAAAATATGCATTATGACATTTCCTCAATTATTTATTTTGCACACTGTCAAAAGTCTGTTGTGAATCACTGTCGTATCACTGTTAGTATCATTCGTTCAACATGCATACAAATTACAAAATGTCCGGTTTTAAAATTTCTCACCACACTGTTGTGTGTTTGAATTCCGAATAGTAACAACTACTATTCGATACAGCCCCAGTCACTAAAAACTGACACATGAGTTACTCGAGCCCTGGGTAACATTTACACCAATTTTGCTTTTTTCCCACACCTTTTGTTTTTCGAGCTAAAGTGCATACGAGATAGAAGTACAGAGAGACAGACAAATGGACAAAACCAGTGTCCCATAATGTGAGCCTATTAGAATGGTCACGTAATAATATACACTACGTTGATGAGAAAGTACGGTAGTACCTCAACATCGCTGTGGGCAGCCGCATCACCAAGTGCTGATCTGACTTTATCACGCACTGCAGCATCAATCTCAGCTTCAGAATCAGCATCTGTATCTGTGTCGGAATTATCATCATCTGCCATCTCTTTATCACCATCATTGTCGTCGTCATTATCGTTGCTGTTGTTGTCATCTCCCAACGTCACTGCAACGGACAGTTGTCAATACACATACAAAGTCTGCAATATTTTATTTCACTGCACTTCACGACTGGTAGCGATACCGATATGTAGCTATTTGCAAATACCTACCTATTCGCTAGTGGCTGAATAAAATTTTTTTAATAAACCTTTATTCCTTACTCCTTTCCTCGAGTAGTATTTTGCTCGACTATAAAAATAAAACTGAACTGTCGTCCACATCTTCATCAAATTTTCAATTAATTTTATAAAAATCATCAATGTTCAGCTTTTTCCCTCTCGATTCACTATGACAAAATCCGCAATAAAAATGAACACTATAGATCCAAGTGCAGTTTAGACATGTTGCTACATTACCTTGTGAAACATTAAGAGTTTTGCATCGTATTTGTTTTTTGAATGACAGTATATGCAGTACAAAAAATAATTAAACATACTTTCCACATCATCATCATCATCTTGATCATCATCACTGAATGCCAGAACATTATCATCATCAGCAGCAGCAGCATCTGCAGACGGCTTCAGAACCTACACACAAACCATAACCAGACTGATACAAATCATACCCACTACCCAGACTGCCGTTGACACATATAAATGCACTCAGATGATGATGTCATCATCTAAAGCACCTAACTACTTCATGGTTACCTTCAAGTAGCTCTGCTATTAAGGCAATTCTACGGTGACTGATTTACTCATCGACTAACTAACTGATTAACAAGCTGGTAGGCAATATGGTTTCTAACTGCTATACCTGACAGCCGACCTGTGAACAGACATACAGAGTCGAACATGGACACACTTTCTGACAACAAAGGGTTGCTTGCAGCTTAATGTGTCGCTAGTCAACAGACTGCCAAATGGACGAAACAACTGACTGTTCTGCTGCACTGTGCATACTATGACAAACTCGTGCAACTTCTACAGTACGGAGGCATGGCATGCTACCATCAGCGATGAGTTAAACACTGGAAGAGGGAATGAACTGAGCAATCAGCTTTAACAGATGTCTGCCTAAAGTAAAGTATTTCAGTAGCTGAATGCTGCATGCAGTTTAGCCACAAAGTAAAAAAATAAAGATTAGTTTTGTAGCATTCTTTACCAATTAAAATTCAACACTAAATAGTAAAGTTGGATGTTTCCGAATAGACACATAGGTTAAAACAGATTACTTACTGTCTGAAGCAGTGACACCTTGTGGACAGTCATTCCAAAAAAGGCACTGCCAAAACGTCAACAGAAATATTAAAATACAGGCCACATTCTGACAAATTTTATGGATAACTTATGAAGTAAGTTATCTAGAGCACCATTGTGTGAATACAGCCATTAGTAAAAAGTGCTTTGTCTACTCACTTGAGTAAAAAGCTGAAGACTCCAAGGCTGCAAGGAGTGAGAAGTGAGTTGTATTAAAGTCCGATGTGGGGTGTCAGGCTATGTAAGTGTCAAGTGAGGTCAAACGAATCGTTAGTATTACGTGAAAACTACCCACTTGAGTGATGAGCTGAAGACTGGAAGGCTGCGTGAAATGAGGAACAAGTTGTGCGAATGAGAGGTTGACAATAACACGTGGCACGGAGTTATCATCACGAGACAACAGACTCATTAACACATCAATCAGTACGTCCATCCATGCTGGATCATTCGCACCTACATCAGCACTCATCTTCATCATCATCATTATCATCAGCAGCAGCAGCAGCAGTGAACTGGAATATTTAAACACTGACACAACCGTCTCAAAACTGACAATTGCAAAAACTTTTTTCTTCTCAGTCTTGGTCTCAGTGACAAGTTACTAGTCCGAAAGAGCACTAATCTAAAATTGGCTATAACTCACTCGATCTGATGTAGACAAAGGCCACCATAGTCAAGGATTGTCATAGCAAAGGTCCGTCGAAGCCAAAGATGCAGTCTATCCCTATGCCTTACCCTTCACTAACCCTAACCCTAACCCTAACCCTAACTCTAACCCTAGCGCAAACCTTCACGATGTTTGAACTCATGCCCCTTGAGACTAGTGAACTGTCCCAGATAACTCAGTCTTGTTCTTAAAGTGTATCATCTTTGTGATTGGAAACGCTTTGCCTTGGCAGTCTGTAACTGTTATTGTTTAAGTTTCATCAGTGCAGGTCAATTCGCATAATGATCTACTGATCTGGTCCCTAGTACTTTGTAGAATTCATTTTCCCTGACTTTCCAAGAAAAAATGAATCATTTTCTCTGACTAATTTGTTCACGTGAAATAGCAATAAAACAACATTAGTTGTATTATTATATCAAACTATACCATAAGCTGGATATGGCTAATTGCCAGATTGAACTGAAATCACCAAATTGGGACGAAAGAAGCATAATAATGTTCATTTTTGCACCCAGGTACTTTTACATTCCCTGACCCTGAGTTTTCACTGACTTTCCCAAACTTCTTAAAATTCCCAGACTTTCCCTGACTGTAAAAACCATGACTAATAAGCAACTCAACACTTACTGGCTAAGCAGCTCAAGAACTCCAAAATTCTACTACTACCAAGCTAACTTGATAATGAAAGGTCAGAAATCATCCTTCTGTGTCTCAATTAATGATGGTCTTATAGTCTCTAGTTCCTGGTCAAGTACTTAGCCTTAATCCTTGCTTGTATAATGTTAGTCTGTAGAGTTCTGAGGTGTAGTTAACTGAATTAGTCTATTAGCCTAACAATAACATTACATCAAACCTGTTGCTGAATCTTTAACCACATCATCACCATCATCACCACCAGCATCACAAGTTGCTTTCCTGTAGCAGACTTCCAGCTCCTTCACACATGATTACCAACTATCCATTCACTGACCATTATCCACTACTAAGTTATGCTTATAGATACATTGAAATTATAACATCTCCTTTTTACGCAACGCAACTGCACCAGTTCACCATTTTTCAGTATACTGCCACTGCTCATAATTTGTACGAAATTTTGATTCTTTTTTTTACTCCAAACAGCAATCGCAACGACAAATTTGGTGTAGATAAAAAAAAAGAAAAAATTCACCGACCTGAAGGAAATCTGAAGCCACATCAGGTCTAACAAACAGCTGTAGGGCACCATGCAGAAACAACAGTTCAAAAGCAACGTGTAAGCCAGGTTTTTCGAGCACTTGCACCTGCAAAAACACATCACCTAGGTTATCTGATGATTTTCAACACACACAGAACAACATCTATACCATAATTTAAATAAAACGACACTCTTACAAAATAAAAAACCACTAGTAACGTACAGCATGCAAATTTCTGCAAAAATGTTCAGTTAAATTCTGGCAATGATTTTGTATTTCATTTCTGCCATTTTTCTGACTGTGAGCAAATTTTGTGCAGTATTTTTGAAATTAAACTTGCGATGAACATGCACCTGCATGAGCTGTGTCACTGACTTTCGATTTTTTGAAAATATAACCTAAGCAGCATACCTATGTGATAACCTAACCAGTTTACTTATGTGGAGAATGCACTAGCTAGTAGCAACAAAGTTACACACAAACAAATTCATGGTCAAGCAAACAGATAGATGAAAGATACAAAAACACTATTATTCATGTGCTGCCATCTACGTAGTAAACAGTGAAAGCCCACAGCCAGCCCAACAACCTATTCTTAACCCTAACCACCCTAACCCTGAGCCTAACCCATCAATCCTAAGCCTAGCTCATCAGCATTGGTAGAGGCATAAAAGCACGTGCACCTTGTTGTGAATATCGGTGATGACTGCCATGACTTGCTGCAATGTCTGACGATGAACATTCATTGAGTCCGTGATACATTTCACATTCTCTGCATGACTTAACAACACCTGCCCGCATCATCAACCACAGCTTTACTTGTCAACGACATACGAACTCAACACTAACACAATCACACAATATGTACCAGACGTTTAAAGGCCAAGTCACATGAAAAAACGATACTGGATAAATAAGCGTAGAATGTACGACTGATTAAAAATACGCTGATCAATTGAAATAAAAACATTGCTTTACATTAATTTTAATAAATGTAATGTTGTGCAAACCAAATGATGACTTCACATACAGTGAGTGGCCAAAAGTGAATAACCAAGATGGTGCCACTGTGTAATTACGAATTACCAGCAAGTGGCTGACAAGATTAAACGCATGTTTGTGAGAAAAAAACTAAAGAAAGTTATCTGTAAAGATTAGTAATTGGTCAAATAATTTTTGGCTTTAATGAACAATTGCAGTTTTTCAATAAGGAGGCACATAAGCTGCGAATATAAGCAAAAGACAGTGGCACCCATATTCCACTGACTGCTCCAATTAAATCTTCTTGCATTTTGATGTTGGTTAGTTTATTCTGGAGCCTCAATTTAATTGTTCACCATATATTTTCTGTTACATCTATGTCTTAACTCTACACAGGCCACGTCACACTAGATATCCATTTTTCCATTTTCCAGCTTTTTGGTGAATTTTTAGTGGTGTGCCGGAGTGATATAAATAATCGTGTAATATAAAAGGCTTTTCACAGCTTTATTAATAACAATCAGCTACAAATTAGCATCCAGAAAATTTGTAGGCTTTTTAGCATCAACATGACTATGGGCTGGAATTAGTATTCCTACACTATTGTAAGTTATGCATCCAAAAAATACAATGGGTATTTGTGAAGGAAACCATTTTGCCATTACACTCTGGTAGCCACACTTCGCGGCTGATTTTCCGTAGTATTTCCGTTACAATGTTTATTCAAAAACTTCAAATGTATGCATGACTCTCTCCTAGATATTTGACCATATCAACATGAGTAAAATCTTTGTTCAGTAACTTCAACCAGTCATTTTAACACAGGCACTTATTGATTCATTATTACGTTATCCGTTCACAATAATCTACCCAGCGTAAATACAGTTACGCACACACTGACGTCATTTTGACGCCAGTGCACGCTCACGTAACGTAGCTACTTAACGCGATCAAAAAACAATCAATATGTTGAACAATTTAAAATTTTTGCTTCAATGCTTCTGCAAACGCTTTGTGGAGGCACATTTTTGCCTGTGCATTTTGGCAGCCACACTTCGTGGGCAATTTTTCCACAGTATTTCAGCTATATTATTTTTTTGAAAACCTGAAATATATGAGTGATGCTTTCCTGCATATTTATCAACATTGGTGCCAGCAAAACTTTCGTTGATTAACTAGAGACAATCATTTCAACACAATCCCTTTCTGTTTTTTGCTTACCTTAACCGTTCACAAACATCTATTCTGCATAGATATAATGATGTCACACATAATTAGGGATGTAATCCAATATTCGATTATTCGGTATTTGTTCGATTTGTTCAAATTCCGAATTAGATTTTGGGTTGTTTGATATTCGGATTTATTTGTTAATTTATGCGGCGATATATGTTGAATGTACAATAAACCATAGTTGCTGCAAACAATGGCTCCATGTTGTTTATTTCGCTTATTAGTAGTACATAACACCAACTTTAATTACAAACATACATCATTTGGCCATCTGATAGAACAATGCATGGTCGATCATAGAAGGTTCTACGTTATGCCGGTTATTGTAATTGTTAACTAGCGGACTTCTAGCGGTACCCTGAAAAATCAAATTTCGAACAAAATTCGAATAATGTAATTCAAATTCCGAATAATGAACAAATTCAAATAACACATCCCTACACACAATGATGTCATTTTGATGTCAGTGCATGCTCAGCTAATGTAGCTACTTAATGAAATCCATAAACAGCCAAAATAATCAAATATCAGAAGTGTGTGCTTAAATGTTGCTGACAAAGCTTTGATAATGCACACAAATTTTTGCTGCTTGGTTACTCACTTTTGGCCACTCACTGTACATTGCTTTGTTTACAGCATGTACCACAGCGTACAAAAAAGTTTCACGCCAAGAGATGGCCATAGCATCAAGGCAGCGCACGCTCGGAGAAAAAAACTCACTTGCATCCCAGAAGCGAAAGTCAGAATCAATCATAAAAACTTAATGTGAATACAACTACAGTAATTAATTAAATAACTTTAACAAAATACCAGAATTAAGAACTTTTTTTACATTTCAGATAGAAAATAGCTGATACAAGAATACATAATGTACAGCATTACATCAACACTGCATAAGCCACGGCAATATGGAAATGATAAAATAATACAAATTTAAAAGTATAACACAATGCATAATATTATAGGACAAAAATTATTAAAATTATAAAAATCCAAAAAAATATAAATTGACATAATAATGCATTTCATCCGTTTTTTGACTCAAATGTATTTCAGATATGTAACAGGCAACTAAAGTCGATAGCATGCACCACAGTCTGTCAGAATTCTCATAAATACACTTCATCATAATCTACAAAACTTTGTGGATAACAAATTGCCAAGAAAAACCTGAGCATAACTTGTGACATCATAGAGCAGCTTAACGTAACATTTGACAACTGTCTGTGGTTTCAGCTCTTTATCTGACAACCAACAGCAAGAACAGTTTACTAATCGTTTTCTGTTGATAAGTCCAATGACAACAGAAAATAGAACAATTAACTAAATGGCTAAAAATCAACATGCTGCATAAAGTATCCCAAGAACAAATGTCACAAAATGACATCAAAACCTAACCTGTTTAGCTATGCACTGATAAAAAAATTTGGTTAAAGCCCACCAAAGCAGAAAGGAGATGTTTCAGAAACAAGACAATGTTCAAACAAACATAAGAGTCTGTCCAATGCATTTCAATAGCTTACAGTATATGTTTGCATAAATAAAATCAGTGAGCTGTGTAAACTAGTGGTAAAAATTAAACAGTTTCAAATTGTAGAGCAGCACTACTATTATCATTTTTGCTATTATTATAACTAAACAAGAAATCTGAGCTAATGCTCACGAGACACGCGAAAACCTATAGCAGTTCCTGTTCAGTAGTTTAGCTGAAAATTGGGGTGTTCATGCTAAGTTAATATACCAATACCAAAATCTCTCATCGCATAAATAGTTAGTTGCGTGGCGCCACCTTGCTGATGCTAGAGACTTGGGTGGCAGCCCGAAATCCCAAAAAATCCATAAAAAACCCCTATTTTTTGCGTTCACGGTCATCCAAGGTCATTGAATTCGGTGGCAATCGAGAGCTGAGCCAGTGTACAACTTCCTATTAGTGATCAATAGTAACGTAGGCCCTATCTCACACCGTTATTGAGATACAGCGACTTAATAGCTAAAATCACAAATTTTTCCCATCCCCATCATTTAGCGCCCTTTTTTGGGGTGACCCCTTTAGAATTTATGGAAAAGCTTACGGTTCTTGAAACTAGAGTCTTCCGAGCAGCTGACGGTGAAAATTTGGTAATTGTAGCTTGCACCGTTTTTGACTGTATCCCCGTGTGACAGATGGATAGACGAACGGACGGACAGAATTGCGATGGCTAAGACGCTCTATAGCAGTTCCTGCTTTCGCGCGTAAAAATTAACACTGTCAGTCATGTTTCAATTCATCACCAGCGGTTAACTATAAATGGTCCATTGTGTCCATGAGTCTATCTTGCGCCGTCATGGAGATATGGTGTCTCAAAGACAATGGGGTCATGACCTTGACCTTTTGGGATCACGTGACGTCATCAATCACGTAACCATTCAACTCACGATAAGCCACTTCTTATGGGTGGTCCGTTGTGACCATGCGTCTATCTTGCACCGTTATGGATATATGGCGCCTCAAAGTTGGACACTTGTGGACGGATGCACAAATAGATGCACAGATGCTCAGGTGATTTTATACTCTGTCCAATGCTATGCATTGCATTACATCACAGCTAAACAGATTGTGCTACGAACAGAAAGATGCTATAAACAACTGACTCTGGCACAGTATAAAAGTGATGCAGATGTCTCAGCATATTTCAGTACCAGTTATTTCAATTTGGGAAACATGTAATAAACAAGTTTGTGATAAATAAAGAGTAAATTAAAAGCTAATACTACTACCAAAACTTTCAGTCCGTCTATGCATAAACAATATGTAGAAGTTAATTATGCATGACGTTGCAGGTGTGAGAACAGATACATTCTAATGTATGCACAGTCTAACTGCAGGCCTATGATACATTCTGCATAAAACACATTATATGATATGAGAGACATACTTGGAGTGAAGGAAGCAAGTCTTGTGAGTGAACGGTGAAAAGCTTCTTGAAATGACTGACGAACAGGAACAGCTATGTCCATGAGAATATCACACTGGCACATACAGACACAGATATGCAACCATACGAAGACACACAGACAGACACAAGCACACAGACACACAGACAAACAGCTATCAGACACAAGCTAATAGCTTCGTGGCTGTTTATGCGTTGCTCTAAACTTCTGCAAACAAGTGAGCCAACGTCTGTTTCTGACTGTTAATAAAACGCACTGGGAACCAACCACATTTTCAAGGTGATGCCAAGTCTGTTAGCCATGGGACTGAAATAAACTAAACAGTAAGACCCAGACTCTGCTACTTTATTTTTGTTGACTTGTTGTACAACATGTTGCATGGTTTTCGCCCGCAACTTTTCAGCGTACTGGAGGTTGTGCTTTAATGATGGTTGATAAGCAATATGGAAAGTGCGACAACCAGATCAACGTTGTTGACATAACAGATCTCAGTTGACAAGTGATGCCAACCAGCTGCACATCGCGTGGTGGTTGGTAGGCTATAGCTCGCCAGCAGCAGCAGCTTCACTGCACTAGCGCTACCACAAACATACAGACTCACTGGATGATTCTAATGGCAGCTATAGGCTTCGCATAGACAGCGAAAAACCAGTCTCAGCTGAGTTTCTAACATTTGATATTTATCCAAACTAAAAACGAAAGTGACTGTCAAAATTACTATTACACATGTATACAACAATGTACTTGTTAAAATCAGCAGAGATGATAGACACAACATGTAAGAGAACACTTACACATGAGATGTGTGACGTCGAAAGTTTGACAGTGAAAAACGCATTCAGAAACAGAAACTGAACAAACTGCAGTTGAAACGACAACGAAGCATCCGAAGCCAGCGCAGAATGAGTGACGAGAGACGACAGTGTGTTGATGCACCAAGAACAATGACGTACATCTGACTCCAATCTACACAGTTCATGTTAACACACCTCATTTCAATTCACTAACATAATTACACTGTACAACACTATCCAATTGTCTCTAAATTCAACAGCAGTGTAAGACGAGTGACGCGAGATGATAGTGTGTTAATGCACTAACAGCAACAATGTTTTTCTAAATACTATCTATCTACACAGATCATAAATTTCCAATTCAATAACATAACTACACTGTTTCTGGTAAAAAACGGACCCCCTTAACATCGCGCAATAAAAATGTCAAATCTGAACAATTTGAACAAAGTTTTGTATACGTAATACCCACTAAATTTTTGAAGCGATTGCCAAATTTTGTTGAAAAATATTATTTCTTACCAAAATTATTAAATGTTAAATATTGATAACAAAATAACCAATATGGCGTTACAAACTGCAGTCGCTCAAGCAAAAGGAAAAGTTTGTTGACACAATCAAAATAATGTAAACAATAACAAAATGATGTTTTCTGCAGACGATCGTGTTTTAATTCAATTGTTGAAACAAAAAAGGGTATGGTGCTAAAATGTTTATCCCAGAATTTCCCAGCAAGCCGTGGCCACTGTCAGGATTAAACAAATGGTTGCCTAACACTGGACAGTGGACACTTCACGTTGTAAATGACTGTAATTACAATGCAGTAAGTGTGCTGCATAGTCCTATAAGCTAACTCAGTTCAATGGACGCTCTGCTTACATGCAAGTCAGCTTGCGATCCCAAGGCCGTGCATATAAGCAGAGTCTACTGTGATTACAACGTCATGGTGCACAATGGTTTACTTACTGAGCTGGTGAAGCAATTTTTTGTATTGTTTGCATCAAGTCTGCAGCAAACAACTGACAAGCTTCTGCATTCAACTGCATCGTGCACACAGTGACAATACATACCACAGTGGAAGCACAGCTAGGAAAGAGACCAGATGTCAGACCCTATCAATTTCCACCGTAAGCATCAAACGTAAGACATCTACTACTAGCGATTTTATGTGATTATGAATCTACTAATGAAAATGCAAAACTCAGCCAATTTTCTAAGCAGTTACTTGGAAAAGTGAACAGAACAGGTCATTTCAGAAATGGTCACCTAGGCAATCACTTGCACTGGCATCAAACACAATAGCTAACACCAAAACCTAAATTACAATAACAAACTACATGCATGTGCATTCACGCAAACACAGTACTAGCAAACAAAAGATTTACACACATGCACAATCTATCTACAGCAATAAAAACTAAACCCTGCTTTAAGTGCTGCAACCTTCTACATTACCCGGAAATGGACTGGGCGTATTCTACACTTCCTAAAACCTGCACAGGTCAGACATACAAAAAGACAGACAGGCAATACCCGTAACGTTGTCAGTTAGGATAGCTGCACAATACAGCTAGTACCTTGAGTATGATAGTGGAAAGTGTCTTGGTGCCTGTGAGAGCATCAAAGTGAACAGACGATGGAGCAGTAGTCAGACACTCAATTACAAACAACTGAACTTCACTGGAGCCAGACATCCTCTCAGATACGCACTCCACCATAGCATTCAACTGAACACACATAGACAGACACATGCACATACAGATGAGCCAGACATATAGACAGTGACGTCATAGGTTAAAAAGTAGGCAATAAAGTTGCAATTTTCCAACAGACACTGAAAATTTCCGACAGATTTCCAGCCGCAAATTTCTGACAGGATGCTCAGAATTCCAATTTTGGCCCCAAATTTCCCCAAAATGGGGAATTTTTAGCCCCAAATTATGCACTCGTGGATGATAATTTTCATACAAAAAAATTTTCTGGCAATTTTCCGACAGCCTAATATTTACGATTAAATTGCGTCATTCTTCCCCGCCATGATGCCAATGCATTCAAACAGAAGACGGACATACACACATTGACTCAGCTAACAGTATTCAGCATCTAACGCAAAGCAACATTTCACACACAGTCTAGGATGCTAAGACCTGAAGGTCTTGAGACAATGCCCAAAAACCAATTCCATTCCATTCCATTTTATTTAAATCAGGCAACGTGGCCCATACACACACACACACAAAGAATAAAAACACTACACAATAAAACCTAGAAATAAAACCTATAAAAAATTTAGCGCTTTACACGAATATGAAAACATGACAGCAAAGCTAACACCTGAGAGAGCTGGCTGAACTGCATTGTGAAGCCATCAGATGGCCTTAAGCTTTATTCACTGCAAGTGCATGTAAATCTACATAGAATGTAAAATCAATCGACATAGCAATCAATATCATCTAACAATTCAGTGACTGAGTAGTCAAACAACTGCTGCAGTGCAAAGTAGGCATAAAATGTACTGAACTCAAAATGAGCACTGTAAAAATGCCATAGACTGATGCTGTACTATGCTATGCTACAGCAATGGGACAGATAATAAACAGTACAGACAAACAGATAGACAGGCAAACAGACAAAGAGAATGATGGTATACCAGTGCAATGCAATGTGGCTTGATTTCTTTATGACGGACATTGCGAAGAATACAAAACACCAGCGAAGACATCAAAACCGACTTTATTTTTGCCTACATGACATCATCACTAACCAATCAAACACTCACAAATTTTTGGCTGACCCAACCCAGTTACATTATATGCGTATCATAAAGGTTAGATACAGAGAGACAGACAGCATAACGTGTTACTGCAATTTTGCAGCACAAACACATTCCCTGACCTGACCCAGTTATCCAGATATATGATCCAGGTCAAGCCAAGTCTCTTAGAACTTGCTGTCTGTCCATTATAACCAGGATCGACTGCTGCAACGCTGTGCTCCACGGCACTCCATTCGGCATCATCCACAAGCTGCAGCGAGTACAGAACAACGTCGCGAGGATCGTTCATCAAGCACCAAGGCGATCACACGCATATCCACTGCTGAAGAAACTACACTGGTTGCCGGTGGAGCAGTGCATCTCTTACAAGCTGGCTTTGTTAACGTTCAAAATACGACAGACGTCAGCACCGGCGTACCTCAGTCAACACATCACAGCAGGCAGTGGAACTCGGTCACTGAGATCTTCTGATGTTCCACTGCTCCATGTGCCGTTCAGACGGACTGCCATTGGCAAACGATCGTTCAGCTGTGGTGCACTGACAACTTGGAACTCTCTGCCTGCTTCTGTCATTAACTGTGACACTCTCCCTGTATTTAAATCTAGGCCTAAAACTCACATATCAAATTTTGCATACAGCTAACTGACCTGCTCTGCCAGCGCCTCTGAAGCTACAGCACTATGGTGCTATACAAATGTATTATTAATATTATTATTGTTATTTATTATTATTATTTTTGTTTTTAGTACCCCCGGTAGTAAAGATCCCGGGGGTTAAAAACTAAACTAAACGTTAAAAACTACTGGGATGACCAGAGGTCCGATGTGTCGCTTGTACAAAAACTGTCACAAACAAGAACGGCATTAAAGTGCTGCATCAGGACCGACAGCCGCTGATTATTATTATTATTTTAAATAATAACAATAAAGGTTCCCGGGGGTTAAAAAACAAAAAAGGGTTAAAAACAAAGTGTCGGAGTGACTAGAGGTCTGGTGCATTATTTTTTACCCCCAGTAACAAGCCACGAAGGCCGTGAGTGTCTACCGGCGATCCACAACGACAAGTATGGGCTACACAGACGCTGTAACCAAGATGCAAAGCTGCAAAGTGACTGCCACACGGACTGCAAAATCAGATAGTCTCAGTCCACAGCTGGAGATGGGCAACGCTAAAAGCCAGTCTCCTGTAAAGCAGTAAGAATCAAAAAACACCCAAGCATAATAACTCAATAGCAATTCACATTATTACCAGTAACAAAAATAGCATCTAACACTGGTCAGTCACTTCTAATCCCTCACTTCAGATGGTACGTCAACCTTATTCATTAAATTTTAATTATAACAATTACTTATGTACAACTTTCTTTCTACATCACCGCATTCCTGCTGTAACGTCAAAGTAATAAAGGCAAGCAGCAGTATACAACTCTGGAGTGCGTAAAGATTACAAAAGTTTAACACAACTGGTGCACATTTCTATTCAACTGATAAAAAAACACACAAACACAGGGTCAACTAAAACCACTTTCAACAGAAAAAAACCAATGATAAAACTCAGATAATAAGTTAACTTGCTATGTAATAGACAGACTAAGTGCACACAGATAAAACCTGGTCATCTGCTGACAGTTGCTTCATAATCTTTGTTGCTAACTGCAAGTAGAGAATCTTCTTTCGAACACTCTGCTGAAAAGCTTCATCTGACATAATGAACCAGACAGAGTTAGATAAATAACTAAGCATCATATACCAGCAACTGATGACACAGATAGACAAACAAGCAAACGAAGAGGTAAACAGGCAGAAAAAATTGCAGGTAGTAGGGCTGGCCTCGATCGGCATCTGATCCTGATCAGATCACCAGGAATATGTAGCAATCACATGCAATGAAATAAAAGACTAATCACGATCATTTCAGATCTTAGTCATCAGCTGTGCAAACTAGAACTGACTGGGCATTTGACAACTAACTGCACAGTGATGCATGCCACATGGCAAGGAAGATGGGAGCTGTTGCAGCATCAGCAGCCAGTTCTGCATTGTTGGAGAAAGGGAAATCAAGAAATGCCTTTGAATAGGCGCTGCAGTGAGTAGTTGCAAAGAAGAGGAACTTGTGTATATCATATTACCAGACTGACTCCAGGGCGGCCAACAGCGGTAGCTGGCCGCAAAGTGGTTGCGTGTGGTGTTGCAGTTTCTCTGTAATGGATAATACTAAGAGAGGCTTTCATCTCTGGTGAGTGGTTGCCACCGGTGCATCTGCAGCAGTCATTCAACTGTCAGTCACTAGGTGGCGCGATCAGCTGTTATGATGTCACAACTATGGATTGCTTTGCTAGATGATCGAAGCAAACCCTACAAGGTAGCCCAACTTATGCAATCAGGATTCATCAATGTCACACTGGACAGACAGACAGATGGACGTCATTACTTCAGCAATACTGCCGCCTGACTGCTGTAGCATTAGGCAGTAATAAATATCAAACACAGCATGCACAAAGGTAAATAAGCCAAACAAATAAAGATAAACAGATAAACAGACAGAATGATAGAGACAGTGATAGATGCCACCAGACAGAAATGGAGTACAGACATGCAGAAAAGCAAGGTAATGTTTACTTACTAGATAAGACGTCAATACAGAATGCTGCAAAATGTTCATCATCCTTAGTAACAATTAAACCAATGACCGCATCGCAAACTGGATGAACTGATGGCAGATTAGCTGCACACATCTACGACACAAACCAATCGCAGTTCAGTAACTACACCAATCAATTGATAAAAATCCAACAACATCAACCAATCATAGATTACATAAATATTAAACCGTGAACATAAGCTGATGTCTCTTTGACTTTCACTCTCTGTTGGTTACTACAATGCGTCGAAAAAAATTCCCACTTTCTTATTGTCCATATCAGTATTAAACTAGAAATTTAGAACAAAGCCCAATGTAAGTCCACCCGGCACCCCAAATCCGACTGGGGGAAAACATTTAGGTGGTTGATATTTCCTCTGTAACAAAGTCACGTGGCCCGAACTCAAACACATTAGCATATGCAGAATGTGCATTGTCGACTTACGATAGGTCAACATCCATGCCTGTAACATTTTTGCCAATGGACCAAAGTTCATCCAATTTTTTTTGGTTTCAATGCAACATGGATGGCAGTCGATGAAGTCTGTTATCGATTATCGGTATGTCGATCCACTGCAAAAGTTAAAAG
>Ga0209671_1000393_pt1 | contig 27932 bp, 18 predicted proteins | sample WorMetHERISLAND2_2_FD_187401 | JGI IMG/M metagenome (GOLD analysis project Ga0209671, IMG submission 187401) | Marine gutless worms symbiont microbial communities from Max Planck institute for Marine Microbiology, Germany - Olavius geniculatus... | ecosystem: Host-associated > Annelida >...
GACCTGTACTTTATATTTCTTGCCGACGTTGAGGCCCCCAAACGTCGCGGGGCCTGGGGTAAGCTACCCCAGGCCCCGCGACGTTTGGGGGCCTGGGGTAGCTTACCCCCCACCCTCTTGATGGACCTGCATTGAGCAATTAGACAGTTTGGGAAATGATTAGCCTCAGTCATTGTGCATTAGATCTTAAGTCATGTTGAGCACTATATTCATATGTTTTACACTGCTGCAGTGATTGAGGCTAATTGTTTCCAGTGCTGCCTGATCGTTCGATTTACACATATATGCTTTGTCCTTTTTTATGTGACATTTGATAAAATTTTTGTGGTTTTTGCTGTGTGCAGACTCATAGTTATCGGGTCTTTTCCTGCTTGTAATTGCATGTTTCATTTATAAATTTCTAACACAGCTGAAAGTAGTTACTATAATGCCTGTGTACTGTACTTAGTGTAAGTTAATGTTTTGGTGCATGTTGGCGTAGTTAATTTTTTATGATAGCATTTGTGCTTGTACCGCAACTCTTTGTGGTCTTGATGAAAAGTTACTCTTATTATTTTGGTTAAATTGTAAAAATGTGATTAAACATAATATGTTTATATGCCGTCACGCAGAACCGGAGCTTCATTGCTGTGTTTAGTGACTATGCCTTGGCTTTTTTGCTGTCTCTTAAACATGCTTTTTATTACATATACTATAACTGCACATTGCTGTAGCCACAATTATACAAGTTTTGTGGTTCCTATATTTTCTGGCTTTTTTCTTACATGCAATTGCAAGTTTGCTTTTATGCATATTTAATTTTTAGCTGTAATTTTTAGCTCGGGGTTGGTCGTTTGCAACTTTTTAAGCATGCACTGATCGCATGATTTTTGCCACTTTTATCACTGAATTTGCATGTATAACATTGTGTTTCTGTTGCACGTTTTTTGCATGTCGTGCATGGCTTAGCACCGTTTTGTGTGATGAGTTCTGTCTACATCATTGTCCAAGTTTCTCTGATAGCAATCTGTGCATATGTTCTGAATACATGATCTTGGTGAAGATTTTGTCGAAGGTCATGATAGGACAGTGATGGTTTATCAGCATCAATTTAATATTGGTTTAACAGTGGTTAACATTTTATCAACACAGTTTCATTACATACTCGCCATTTTGTAGTTTGATGCTATTCATGTTTTAATTCTGCTTGTGATCTTTTCCTCTATGTTTCTCTCTGTTTGCTGTACTGTGGACCTTTTGTGAATAATGTATCATAATGCAGTTTACATTAAAATTTCTGATTCATTTGTTATGTGTACATTTCACTGGTAATTCTAAAGTATGTATTAGTGTTTAATGTTATTCTTTATGCAGCTGTGGGTTTTAAAAGTTAGAAAAATATTAAGCGATGTTGAACTGTTATTGAAACATTCTTTTGTGAAATTTTTAAAGTTTCACGCATGAAGTTCTTACTGCCTATTTTTAGCGTCAGCATCTTCTTTGACATTACAGAGAGACATCTTGTAATGTATAACAGATGGAACTTAGAGGCTCTTTGCTGGCAACAGTGTGTGCCATATGTATAATGCTAGAAAAAAAATTGCATAATGTATCTATTGAATTAATTAACTCGGAACTAAATATTTCAACTTGTATTATTATGTATAATATACAGGGTGGGCCAAAAATGTCACCATTTTTCATACATCTTATAATTTTGCGAAATAAGTCCGAGCTGTTTGGGGGCCACATGCCAGGCTCGATCAGCGTTTATCACTGGCGTCGCTGGCTTAGGTGCATGGTCTGACATTTCACAAGGTAGTGTAACGACACACTTGATGTGTGGTGGGCTCTATAGCAATAGTTTTATTACAAATTGTCTCCTAATTCTGAGAGTTAAAAAATTTTGAAAATTGGTTAATATGTGACGAAATTATAAGGTTTACGAAAAATGATGCCAGTTTTTGGCCCACCTGGTGTGTGTATATCAAACTTGCGTGATATAATACTGCAGTAGCCAACACATTTTAGGCAGTATTGAATTATTTTTTATATGTAAATCAACCTATCAAGTTTTTATATATTAAAAACTAATGTTTTGCACATTTATCGGCGTCATATTTCATTGAAAGTTTTAGTAGCAATTTTATGATAAATTCAGGCCCGTCGAGAGTGTGGGGTAAGGGGGGGTAAGCTACACCGGGTTCTGCGACGTTTGGCGGTCCCGCCGTCGCTCAGAAATATAAAGTACGCCAGAATGTACCATTTTGAAAAAAAAATTCTCAAGAGGGGCCCCGCGAAATTGTTCGAAAGCCCGCGAGAATGCCTCACTGTGGCTCTCGACGGGCCTGGATAAATTTCATATGAACTACAATTACAGTTGAGAACATGTAGTTTGTCCAAGTATTTAACACCCTAACATAAAAATTCTGCAATAGATTAACACCAACGATGTCATTTTATTTGGTTTGTATCGTTCAAGTCGATTTAATCAAGATCACAATTAATGTTATGAATACTGCCTAATTTGCTGTCTTCTGCTGAAATTTGCTACACAACATTGAGCACAACTATTGTTGTTGGTACAACAAAAAGTACTTTGTGCACGTCCAAACATCAAACCTAAATTAACAACAGATTGATTGAATTACCACCGACTCTAGTCGAAACTTTACCAAATCGAGTGGTTTTTATTTGTTTTTCAGCTTACTTGCCCATCTCCAGTAGTCGATAGTCGGTATCGTATTGTATTTCATATTCTTGGGGTGTGGTCTGTTTACTATTGTAGCATGTTTAGTTTAACTGTTTTATTCTTTATTTTTGTGATGTTTATAATGTACTTGTCGTGCTTACGAACGTTTACTAATGTTTAAGATTGATTTGCAGAAACGTCTATGTTGAATGTTTTAAGGATTAAAGATTATGAAGTGTATAAATTTCTGTTATTACACTGATACCTCATTCTAGTACTGTATCTGGACTGATTCTGCGTAAAATTAGGCTGAATGTGCGGTATTTGATTTAAAGTTTCAACTGTATGAGCGTTTTTATATTTAGTTACACATATTTGCACTGTTAGTCAGTGAAGTTACAACCGATTTAAAGTTTTTCTTCATTTGTTTGTTTTAGGTAATGGAGTATGTTTTGCCTGCATCACCAAACTGGTATTGCAGTCGGATTGTCGACTGTTCAGTGAATGGCACTGTATGCATTGGAGCTAAGAATGCCATTGATGTGTGGAGTATCTCCACAGATCCAGCAAAGCACGTCGGTCGTATAGACGCACATAATGAGCGCATTGTCGGCATTTCATTGTGCCATGCAGCCGACTCTGTGCCTCAGAGGTGCTGCTCGGCTGGACAGGATGGCAAAGTTCGAGTGTGGAATCTGGATAATAGAGAGTTAATGCACGAACACTCGTGTAATAAGGTTTGCTAAGTATGCATTGTTGTGTAATGTTGCAGTTCCTGAGGCTAGTAAATTCATGAGCTAGCTATCAGATTATGCTTGTTGCAAGTTCTAGTCATCTCACTTGTAAGTTTTTATTGTTTTAGGGTTAAGGTTAGGATAACTTGTTAGTGCAAGCCCTGGCCTTTATTCAAACTCCACTTCTAACAGTTGAATGTAACTTATATATAACTTATGAATTTAGTTTAGTGGTAGCCTGAACTGCAAGTACATTGATGTAAACAGTTAGTTATAGGGTACACAAATATATGCTAATGTGTGGAATTTCACTATACATTCTCTCTGTTAAAATGTAAATCTGATAATTATAGAGGATGCTGTCATTACAGCTATAGGCAGTCAAATTTAGTTGTTAGCAAGCTTTATTCAAAGTGTGCAGTGATGACTTTTTATGATATAAGTGAAGCTTTTGTTACAACTTACACATTACTTGTCATTATGGCACCGCTGTTTCGGCGTGACTGTTTGGCGCCACCAGTATGGCGCTCATCATTATGGCACTAGGACAGTTCAGCGGCACTGTCTTTTCTGCGCTCACTGTTACAGTGCTGAGACGATTCGAACAGTAAGAACGGGTGGCTCATAAATCTAGGGCTGTCCAACTTTTTCAGTGCCTGGATGCCACCTAACCCTTAAGTCACACCACTTTTCAATGGAGTGGATGCCCCTGTGTGAATAAAAGCGAGCCACCTGCCGTACACATGCCATAAATACTGACATGAAGCGTGTCAATTACCTGGAAGCTGCTGGCGGCAGCTCTGTCAAGTCAAGAATGAGCATAGAAAATAGACTTCACGCATGAAAGTAATGGTTGTGGTGTTCACACATTATGCCAGATCGTACGAGTAATTATGAAGGCATGAGCACAGTTCAAAGACTAAACCTGGATGCATGTCCTGAACCAGCCGAGTTCAAAGACTGGCGACGTGGTTATAGGCCTACGTGGTTGGTCACATAAGGTTAGAGGTGGGTGGGGTGTGTATACGGATATATAATTAGCCAGAGAGATTTATTCCTGTATATGGCGACAAGTGTTTAACAAAATCAACAATACACATTTTGTGTAGGAAAATGCTAGGTAGGCAGAAATTTGCATCATATACCAGGTGCAGTCAGTCGTTTGTCAGTGCTCAGACAACAGCCAGAATCGTTTTCTGCATAGGGCATTCAGAAGTTTTTTTCAACAGATGGGACAAAATGTTGATTCACGGGCCATTCCACCATAACAGTGAGCGTCGTAACGGCAGCACCGTATTGTCCCTAGTGCTGAAATGTCCCAGCGCCGTAAGGGTGAGCCCCGAAATGGCGGCGCTGTAATGGTTGCACCGAAACAACAGTGCCGTGATGTCCTGCTCTGTAATTTGCATACAGTCTTGTTTTGTTGACTTTGATATGTGATAGATTTTGATGATTTGCCTCGTGTGCTGACTTGCAGTACAAGTTGACAACAGTGCACTGGTCAATTGCTGGAGACCAGCAGTTCATTGCTAGCGGTGATGAAAAGGGTTATGTTGTAATCTGGAATATAGTTACTGGTGACATCTCATCATATCAGCCATTATCAACGGATGTACATGTTTTCTGCTTGACATTTTCTTCTAGAACTGAACACATTCTTGCAGTTGGGTGAGTTTTACATGTACAAGGTGCATGCCTGGGTTTTTCAAGATTGTTTACAGTCAGTTATAACCAACAGTGGTTATTTTGTGAAAGAAATGTTATGTTTTTATGTTTTTTGTTGTTTTAACTTTGTTCAATAAGATTGCTTTTTGCAAGATTTGTTATAAATTGAGAAACCATTCAAGCAGGAAATGTAACACATGTAGTAGGAAAGTGCAGACAAGTGTGCTAGTGGCACTGTGCTCATTTAGAGCAGCAATTACTTCTTTCCTTTAAATTTTAGCCTGCCAGAAAATTATCTTTCTGTTCGAACATTTTTGTCTAAAAATGCACAATTTTGGGCCGAAAATCCCCCATTTTGGGAGAATTTGTGGCTACAGTTTTAATTTTGAGCACCTATGTTTTCTCTGTCAGAAATGTGCAGCTCTCTGTTGGAAAAATGCAACATCTTGCCCTTCCAACTTATTTAATCCACGACGCTGGTGAAGTATGATAACTGTTTCTGAAGCTGATGAAATTACTTCCTCTTTGATGGTGAAATAATTGTTGGATTTTTTTTTGTTTGTAATACGGATGGTGTTGTGTTGTTAGCTACAAGACTGGTGCCATTGTTATTGTGGATGTGGCTAAAAAGAGCCCCATGTCCGTGCAGAGGTTGAGAGGTCATGATGATGAAATTCATTGCGTCTGTTGGGCGCCTTTATTACGCCAAAGAACAGACAATGAAGGTTTGAGTCTTAGTTTTGCAGTTTCAATGGTTGTTTGATTGATGACAAAAGTTAATCCATTACTTTTGATTTATTTTTGGAGATTAGTTTATTGAATAAATTTTGAACAATGGCAGTTTTACTCTTTACCATGTTGTTCGTACATTGCTATTGGTCTTGGGATTGGCTGCATTGAGCAATAAAGATGGTTCATTTGTTCATTGCAGAAGATGGTGATTTGCTTGCATCCAGTAGCAGAGACAAGACAGTTCGGGTGTGGAACGTGTCTCGGTGTCAGACTGTTGTTACTCTGAGGCTGCCTGGTGGAGCTGCTGGGGCACATGCTTACCGCCGCAGAACGTCATCAGAAGATTGTGATAAACAGCGTGTCTGGATGGCTCTGTGCTGGCGGCACTATGACCAACTCATCTCTACAGGAATTAAGTATGTAATGGTGTTGTGTTACAAACTGTAAGAATTCTTAATATTTATTGTAAGTTTATATTTGCAGACCATTTTAGCTACAGGGAAAATGTTGACTGTTATGCTGCATTCTGATGAACACACCAGGTGCCGCAATGTGAAATCCCGAAACACGTTGCAGCAACTGTTGCAAGTTATACACTGCAACACAGTTGAATACTGAGAAACTGCAGTATGTTGTGGCAACTGTTTCAAGCCTGCAGTGTGACTCGATAAATATTATGCTAGATGGATGCTGCAATGCAAGACCCTGTAACGCATTGCAGCAGCTGATTATGGCAACTGTTTCAAGCCTAGCAACATGTTGCAGCAGTTGTTTATATTGCAAGTGCTTGTGGTGCATTAAATGAAGAGCTATATAGACATCTGTAACCTTAGTTTAATAAGTAATTTTTGGTAGTTGTTGATGCAGTGGAGAGGTTGCAGTTTGGAACATTGGAAACCTAGAGAGGCCGAGGTGGCAGGTGTTGAGTGGTGCTGGTGGCAGCGGCAAACCACACAATCGCATTGTTTTCAGCTTGGCTGCTGGTGGAGAAGAGTTCACAAAGCTTGTCAGTGTTTCCATGGACAGACATGTACGATGGCGATCTATCATTTTAGTTTTTCTCTTAGTATATTTCTACAATCTGGTGCATAAGCTGGACTCCAGCAAAGTCCTGTTTTTTACCTCCGCCAAGGAGGTAATGTTTTTGCCGGACTTTGTTTGTCTGTCTGTTTGTCTGTGTGTGTACAAGATAACTCAAAAAGTTATGAACAGATCTTTCTGAAATTTTGAGGGTATGTCGGGCATGGCATAAGCTACCAGTGATTCAATTTTGTTCATGATCCGGCAGGAATCCTGGATTCTGGATCACTTTGAAATTTTCGTTACCATTGCGTTAAAGGGGTCATAAGGGAACCGCTGGCAAAGCGAAGATGGTGACGCCACCTGGCGAATAGCATTGCCTTGGCGGAGGTAGCTGCGAGCTATGATTGTTTTCTAGTTTTATCTTTTTTTCAGCTTTATGCACCTTGCTGTAGTATGGCGAATATGTGAATAGTCAACAGAAGATACAACACAATACAATATTCAAATAACTGTATTTTCAGTATTCTTTTTAGTGATTAAGTTCTGTTATGGTCCACAGTTAACTTTGAAACTTTCATCAGTGCTACTTACTTCTCTGTTTTGATATGGTTGGGAGAGAGGTTCTTATTTAGGAACCGCTGCTTTAGTGGATTTTTCATGATTTTGAGCTGCCACATACATTTCCAGACTGAAATGGCTGCAGACAGACCAAGATAACTTGCACATAAAATTTTCAGCATTGAATGCAGATTTTAGCTGTCCAAGTCCCGACTCCCTATGTTCAACAAGGCCTGCACACGCAGGTGTCGAAGAGGAGTACCCCCTAAAAAGTGATTATTGTTCCGATATTGGCTTGTCCAGCTTTAAAATGGTTGCAGATAGGCACAGATATGCTGCTATCATAACAAACACTAATGACGTGATTTTTAGTGGTATGATGATCTTGAATGACCTTGAACCCCCAAAAAGGGGTTTTTAGTGATTTTTTGTGATTTTCAGCTGCAGAGGAGAGAATTGCGACTAAATGGATGGACATAGACCAAAACCACCTACAAACAGGAACTGCCATAGACTCTCGCACATCTCATGAGCATCAGTGTAGATTTCTTCTTTTATAGTTACTACATTATTACTAATACTTGCAATTTTTATAAATCAGCACATTTTGCTCAAGCAAGTCCAATGTCAGAAGAACTTTGCTGACTGTATAATGGTAAAGTTTGAATTATTAAATTGTGATTTGTGCTGTTTTATATCTACAACCACGATGTCACCCTTACACTGTATATAAACTGAACAGTTTTTTTACATAAATAGCTAGTACGCGCTATGGCTATGCAAGTAGCTCTCATGCGTAATGATGATTTTCTTGTGTAGCATTTCCTGCTTAATTCTATGCATGGAAACTAGCTGTGGTTATTGTTGGTTGGTTATTTTGTCGTTGTAGATAATATTCTGGGATCTGCGGACACTGTCTGTCAAACAGAGCATTAACTCTCTCGGTGGCTATGTCTACGCTTTGGCTGCATCGGCTGTCCATCCAGGTACCTGTGTCATGGTAGCATTCTGCTTATAAACTAGCAGTTGGGACAAATTTTTGAAAATTTCAACTTCTAAGGACATTTTAGGTTAGAGGCTTGGAACCTGACTTTTTAACACAACTTGAGCATGCTGAATTCGATTATCCTGATTTTCCGAGCCAAATTTTGAGTTTCTGTCTGTAGGAGGGGGGATGACAACATGTTGCGTGTATGGAAGCAGAACAGTGTTGTTAATATACTTATTATTATTTATCAGTATTATTTGTTATTATTACTGTGTATTTTTACCGTGTAGGTTTGTTGGCTGTGGGGGTTGGTGACAACATGTTACGTGTCTGGAATCAGTCGAATGCTGTCAATTGTTATGACGTTCAGACTTTCTGGCAGGGCATCAAGTCCAAGATCACCGCTGTCAGTATTGCTGCAGTTTTCTTAATGTGTTTTCTTCTGCACTGGTTAGATTACAGAAACTTCAACAGTACATTTAATAAGATATATAGATTCGTTGAACTACAACCTTTTTGTAGTGGTTTATTCACATTTTGGTAACCATTCTTTGGTCTTATTTGGAACATTTCTAACAAGGCAAGTAAAGTAAGTAAAGGTTCTAATTTGTTGAATTTGTACAGTGTAATAGGTTATACCTATGAGTTTTTCGAGAATGATTACATTTATTGTTTTTTGATGAAAGTAGTACAACTGGACTTGGCCTGTCTTCTGATGGTTTGGTACAGTCTCCCCTTTAGCTGTCTCAACCAGCATAATGACATTACACAATTGCAGTGTGTTTATTTATAATTTTGTCACGTTTGTTTTTAGCGTACATTTAATTTTTATTTTACTTACACTCTAGAAAACCTATGAGTAAGGAATGCAGTAATTTTTTGCCAAATCCAATGCTGGATCCAAATTGAGAATGTAGATCATTACCAGTGCTGAGTAGTGATTAGGATGATAACTTAATTGATATTTTTCATCTTTCAGGTCCATGTTGCTGATGGGTTGGGAACAATACGGGCATCCCAGCTGTAGAAACTACTGTCACATAAAGTCAATATTTTATAAATGACTTAGATTGTAATGTAATGTGCATCAGATGAAGGAACAAAATTCTGCTTACAGGTTTATATGGTAGCATTTGCCCAGCTAACGTTGATGTGATAAAAGATAAAACATTTTAAGTGATGGTTATCCATAATGTGTAGTTAAGTTGGCATCCCTCTAAAGAGAATCTGCTTGCGTACGGAACGGATGACGGTCGCGTTGGTATCTATGACATTTTGTCATCCAGGTCTGTCCTCATCTCACTCACAGCAGCAACAAATTCATCATTATTTCATTGCATATTGCTTTTATTAATATAAGTAATCTCTCAAATGGCTTGGTCCAATTTGCAGCCCATCACTCTTCAAATGAACTCTCACAGTGGCAGTTTCATGATGACAGCACTATAAACATTGTCCTGGCTAATGGCCATTACTGTTACTTGTATTATGACATTACAGACTTTGCTTGTACGGTGTTGTTTTTTGCTGTTTGTATGTCTTGTTACTTTTTAACAAATTTTTAGTTGTCTGTTCAGTTAGAGCCATGATTTTTCTATTGCATTTCTGGTATCTCTGGCACTATATTGGAGCCCCAAGTTGAGTTCAATATTGGAATTATTTATCGGACTTCTGTGCACCGCAAATCTACCAACAGGTTTATGGCTAGCCGAATTTGCTGCCAAAATTTGTCCATTGAACATCCATGGAAAATGTACAGATATTTAGATTATTTTTGATTTTAGTGAAAGTTACATTTGCATAGTTTGAACAGTCTGCTGCATTTTTTTCAGCAGAATTACTGACAGCCATTTTGTGCCGGCTGTAAGTAACTGTGACTACACACTTGGTTAAAGATGGCCGGCAGTCAAATTTTTGCTTAGTTTTTCTTAATGTCCTGCACAGATTTCTTTGATCTGGATATCTGCTGAAAATGTTGGCATTTTGTCGAATTTAGACTTTTTAATTTTATCATTTTTAACTTATTATACTGAGTGAGCTAATCTAAATATCAGGCAAAATTCTATCACTTCATCTGAATTTTTTAAAAATCTCGTTTTGGGGTTTGCACTATAATGGGGTTGGCAGATCTTCTGTTGTGCTGCATACTGTCTGGTCGGTTAGTTTGCTTTGCTTATTTGATGCGCAGTTTTGTGTTTAGACCGCCGACAGTATCAGGCACGTATCATGAGAAGATGGTCTATGGTGTGAGCTGGGGACCTGTTTGCCACACTCACCACGAAGGTATGTTTAATCATGATTTATATCGTAAAAAAATATTTGCTAGGGTACTTCTTATCCATGGCACAGGGCACGTTATAATGTACAAATATACAATAACAGAAAACACTGATATATGAAAAAAAAATAGAATACCATGCTCTGAAGCACTCACAGCATGTTTGTCATGAAAGCTGTTGTTTATTATAATGGTATCTGATTGCTATGATGTTGATTTTTTCAGTATTGACATCGTGGGTGGGTATTTGCAGAGCCAGTTGCTGGTGCTGCTTTATCGTTGAGTCTGCACAGTGTTGGAGATGGATTAATTCTGCAGCATGATCCGACACACATGAACAGACCTGCTCTCAACCTCAATGATATCATCTCAGCTACAAACGACCACCTTCAGTCTGAGGTTTTGCAGATTTGATAGATTAATTTACTGCATTAGTTTTAGTGCAGTTCCATCAGTGTGTTGCTTGATGTAAGCATTGTTGTATTAGACGGACACCGAATAAGCAGATAAATGACGCTCACGATTTGGTTTTTGTTTTCTGAGTCATAGATCACAATTGACCCGCGGTAAGTGGTTTAATTGAAAGTTAAAGGTCTTTATGGGAAACCCATTTCAGAGCTAGGGAACTTCACCTACCATATGAGATCATCTGCTGCATGACACAGGTGAACGTGCCTCACTTTAACCCCAGTCACATAGGCCATTACTTAATTTACCTACCCTGGAGGGATGGAAGACTGAGTTTGCCTTGGTGGTTGGTTACATACTGAGATGGTTTACCTGTCCACAGACAGTCATCTATTGAAGTAGTAACCCGACGAAGAGTCAAACCCGCAACCTCTTGATTGTTAAGTCCTGCAACGTATGCATTACACCAAGCCACTGTATGGATGCTGGAGACTGGAGGTTGTTTAATTGCTTGATGTCTTTGTCTCAGAATGTCTCTTCCGTGTCTAAGAAGACATCTTTGGCTTGGAGTACAGATCGCAGCTATTTGGCAGTTGGCAATGATGACGGGTTTGTGACTTAGTTTTTTGTTTTTTTTTGTATATTTATTAACAAATGTGCAATATTTGATTACGTTAATGTTCTAGTAGAACAGTAGCATGACTTGAATCACTGCAGTTTATTGACAGTCAGCTAAATGCTACATCATTATAGTAAACATGCCTGGCTTTGTAGTTTATTGGACTCAGCAGATTTGTATTTCATTTTGGTTGTTAAGCATGTGACCTGTTGTTGGCACTGTGAATGATATGTGGCTACTGTTGCTTTAGGACTGTGTAGGAAGGGCTATACAATTTTTTTGGATTAATTAATTGATATTAGCAGATTACTGGTTGCCTGTTATCAACTGTTGCTGTCATCATAATGCAAAAACTAAATCTGTTGCTCCTCTAATTTGTTCATGATGTGTGGCATCATATAGATAGATGAGTTTGACTGATGGAACAGTTGATGATCAGTTGATCGATGGATTGCTGTGGCATCATGGCAGAGGACCCCCCCTTTAAATTTTGGGCTGTCAAAAAATTGTTAGGGAAAGTTTTTCTGAAACTTTGTGTCCAAAAGTGCAGAATTTGGGGCTGAAAACTCCAATTTTGGCGAAACTTAAGAACGACAAAATTAAAATTTTGAGCACCGATTATCTCCTCTGTTGGAAATTAGCAGCTGTCTGTCGGAGAAGTGCAGCTTCTTTACTGTGTCTATTTTTTTTATCCACGATGCCTCTGATATGTTGATTGTCTGAGAGATGAGTGGCATGCTCCGATGCTGTTGCAGATCTATTGAGATCTTCGCGGCGCCTCATCTACACCGAGTCTGCTTGATTCTCGTTCACAGGAAGCTCATCAGCTGTCTGCGATGGCACCCTCAGTTCACTGCTCAGTCCGGCTTCTCAGTTTCACCGTGCAGAATGTGGCTTGCCAGCACTTCCAATGAGTCTGTCGTTCATGTCTACAACCTTGATAAATCTCTCTCAAATGGTGACTGAACTTTAGATTTTTTTATACTAACATTCACAGCTTTATACCAAGCTTATATTGGAGAGATTATGTAGCTGAATGCGTATATATTGGTCACTTTATCAACATCACAGATGTGTACCAGGACAGTAATCACATGGTGGAATACCTCATTCTATTGTGGCATCTGCATCCTGCACATAGGCAGCGCCTTATGGACTCATCATGACAACAACACAACAAGATATTTTTGAATAAACACAGCTTGAAACGGTAATTAGTTGATGCGCAAGCTACAACCTTTCAGTTAAGTCTGGTTTGCGTTCTCAGCAGCACGGGCACACGGTGCAGGTGCACCCCAAAGATAACTTGAGTTATGGTTTAGCACAATGTTTTACCGGCATGCATGTAGTTTCTGTCAGAATTAAACAGCGTTTGCAGCCATAGATGCGTTTTCTGGGTTTTTAATGCATTCAAAATGCATTGCAGTTTGTGCTCAGTCCTGTCGGAGCTTACCGCACTTGCCAGGCTCTCTAGCTGCTAAGAGAGGGCTTGATGCTTCATCCCCAAGAACCCTTTCCTCTCTTTCGGCCTTTGGTCTTGAATATCGGTGCTTTGGTTCTCAGCAGTGCGTCTTCCTGTTTACTCTACTGCATGTTTGTGTGTTTTAGCAGTGACTTTGGATCGGCCGGTTGTGATAACAGAGAGCTCACGTCAGTTGGATGCTCATAGTGCGCGTGTAACCTGTCTGTCATGGAGTCATCATCAGGATGCTCTACTAGCCACTGCTTCTCATGATTGGCTTTCACTGGTACCTTTAGTGTGTTTCATTAACGCAGTCTGTATAATAATATGTGTGTAGGTTTTGGTTTGGCTTAGTTGGTAATGCCAGGTGCAGTTGATACTTGTTTGGGTGTTGGGTGACCATTCCCAGGTGGGTAAACCAATGCAAAAATTTTCCAACTTTTCTATCTGTCTACAGATTATTGTCTGTCCAATGCTATGCGTAGCATTGGACAGAGTATAAAATCACCTGAGTGTCCGTCCGTCCGTCCGTCTGTCCGTCCGTCCGTGCATCCTACTTTTTTCAAGCTATCTTCGTTCCACCTTCCCTTTCCCTTCCTCTTTTCCTTCCCTTTCTCTTTCCTCTTCCCCTTTTCCCTTTCCCATTTTCCTTTCCCTCTCCCTTCGCTTTCTCCATCCTTTTTTCCTTCCCCTTTCGCTTTTCGTTGCCCTTTCCTTTTCCTCTTTTTTCTTCCCCTTTCCCTTTCCATTCTGCTTCCCTTCTCTTTTCCCTTCCTTTCCCCTTTCCCTTTCCTTTCGCCTTCCTCTACTCCTTCCCCTATCCCTTCCCGTTCTCCTTTCTTTCACTCTTTCTTCTTCTCCTTTTATCCTTTTCCTTCCCCTTTCCATCTTTCTTTTACCTTCCATTTCTATTCTATTTTCCCTTTTCCTTTCTTTTCCCATTCCACTTTCTCTTTCTCTTCCCTTCACCCTTTTTCTTTCTCTTTTCCTTCTTCCATCTTTCTTTTTGTGTCCACATCCATGCGTCCAACATTTGAGGCGCCATATCTCCATAACGGTGCCAGGTGCATGGTCACCATGGACCACTGATAGGAAGTCGACCCACGGGAGTTGGATGGTCACGTGACCGATGACGTTACTTGACCCCGAAAGGTCAAGTTCGTGACCCCATTATCTTTGAGGCGCCATATCTTCACAGCGGTGCAAGATAGACACGTGGTGTGGATGGTCAGATCTTCCCTGACTTCGGAGGCTGCAAAGACACTGGTGCACGCATTCGTTAGCAGCCGTTTTGGTTACTGTAACAGTTTGCTGTACGGGATCGGTGACAGCCTGCTGACGAAACTGCAGACTGTGCAGAATGCAGCAGCACGTGTTGTGACCGGAACTAGGAAATTCGACCACATCACTCCAGTTCTGCGTCAACTTCACTGGCTTCCGGTCTGCCAGCGAATCACCTTCAAGCTAGTGCTAATCACCTTCAAGTGCCTCCATGGTCTAGCGCCGTCATACTTGGCAGATGTGTGCACCCCGGTCTCGTCTGTCGTCGGCAGGTGGCAGCTGCGGTCAGCTAACAGCGGGGCACTCATTGTGGTGCACGCGTGCCGCGCACAAGGACCACGATCAGTCGGAGGGACTTTGCCGTGACTGGCCCGGCTACATGGAACAGCCTCCCTGACGACCTGCGGACTTTATCACTGTCCAGAGATACATTTGTGAAAAAACTCAAAACTCACTTATTTGGCTGCGAGCGCTCTTGAGGTCTTTTCTAATTGGGTGCTGTACAAATTGACATATTCATTCATTCATTCATGGTGACAGTGGACCATTTATAGTAAAGCCCTGGTGATGAATCAAATGGTCTCGTGACTGACAATGTGTATTGTTTAGTTAAAATAATAGAGAAGGATGATATGATCATTGCTGCTGTACAATTTGAAATTAAACTGTTTGATTTTTTCTACCAGTCTAAACAGCTCACTGATTATATTTATACAGACATATACTGTAAACTATTGAAATGCATTGGACAGACTCCGTGTTTGTATGAACATTATCTTGTTGGTTTACATTGTCATTGTGGTTACCATAGCATTTTTTTTACAAATGGGATGTAAGTGTTAATTATAGTTACTTATTTTCTTTGTTAGTTTTTAATATTTATTTCTGTTTATTATTTGCAGAAAAATCATGCAGTCGTTTTTATTTTGATGTGTCATTTTCTCGATCTGTTGTAATGTATTTGTGAAGCTGATGTCATACAATATTACAAATGATTACCCCGGTAATTTAGGCATGTGTCATGGTTCAATGATTTTTCCGGTTTATTTTTGTCAGTCAGCTGATTTATGTCCACATAGGTTGGCCGACTTTGTCAATCATGTGAATTGGATTGGTGCTTATCCATCGTTGCTCACAGCATCTGAAATTCTGGACGTGTGTGCTTGCTAGACTTAACATGATGTCGGTTGATGCCGGTGATGTCGTACTGCAACCCTTGCCATGCTCTGCACTTAGCTGTCATGCTGGCGCTTGTCGTATGAGGGTCCCAGTAGAGGCACTTGAGTAGATGCATCGAAACGTTAGCAACAATCTGATTCTTTTATTGCTTCTTTGGGTTATTGTGTGGACAATGCCAATCGTTCGGGTTCTCTGCCCATAGACGGCGTTTGGACAGACGTAAGCCCCATGTGGTATACGTGGCTGAACCATCAAAGACGGTTTCATTGTACCCGATTGTTTACCATTTGCTGAATACAGTACACGTTTTGTTATCATTGATGTGTCCTGTTTGCAGGTCTGGGACGTGGAGCATGGTGTACTGCTTGCAGTGTACGGTGAACACTTTGGTCGTCTGCTGAGTGTGGAGTGGAGTGCTAGTGATGCAGATGTGATATTCACAGGATCCGAGGACCACACCGTTCATGTCTGGCACATTTCACAACATCGCTGGAATGACGGTTAGTCGTCTCTTTGTCAATCTCTTGGGGTCAATGCTTGTTGGTGTCCGTGACTTATTTCACGAATTGAGTTTATTTTATTTTGTCTGTCACCATCCGTACAAGGTGGTGATATCCTTGTTGCACCAGTCCACTAGGTAATTTGTTTGTTTTTTTTCAGTCTGCTGTTGTTGTTGTCCATATCCCAGCTCCATGCATTAAGACACTGATCACACATACAGACAGTAACGTCATCTTGGTCTGGATGCTGTTTTCTTGGTTTGGGTCTGCTATAGCAAAGGGCTGCCATAGCGAAAGGCACCGTGTTCCTGCGGGACATGCAGCTTTCACTTTGGCGACAACCGTGACTGACGATCTCGGCCGTAGCTTCACGGATCGCCAGTCGACCAACTAGCTCCTCAGATCTGAGTAGGCCGTTACGGGCAGCCGTTGGCAATATTTGTAGGCATATGCACCGCCGTCGAACTTACTACCTGTATTGTACACTAATTTATGGTGTGCATTATTGTCACATTAATTTTTCAAAAATGCTAACCCTAACCCGATCGCTAACCTTAACCTTAACCCTAAACTCTAACCCTAACCTTTATCTTTGTAAGCGAAAACTGTAATTTTAATATTAAGCACAAAATCATACTATATTACACGTGAAATTGTTGCCCTCTGTTGAATGTGAATGTTGCGTAAGGATTCGTCTGTCAGTATTGTACACTAATTTATGGTGTGCATTTTTGTCACATAAATCTTTGAGAAATGCTAACCCTAACCCTAAACTCAAACCCTAAGCCTAATGTTAACCGTAACTGGAGGCAAAAACCGTAATTTTAATATTAAGCACAAAATCTTACTAAATTATACGTGAAATTGTCGCCCCCTGGTGAATGTGAATGTAAAGCGTAATGGCAGGTCTGTCGACGTGATTTTTTGTTCAAACCTCGCTATGGCGGCTCTTCGCTATAACGGCCCATTACCGATTTATTTGCTCTGCCATGCTTTGTTCGGTAGTTAGACAGATGAACTCTTCTGAGTTGTTCTTTGATACTTTGCCTCATGTCATGATGCTATGTCATTTGTTTGATTAAATCTCATAGTTCAAAACAGTAATTAATAAGCTTTATAAATTCGCCAAGTTATAATCCTTATATGCTGATTTGTTGAATTTATGGCAACTGGTTCTTTGGAACAATTACTGTTTGCTGCTAGATGTTGCCATGTTGTTCTTTGAGATGATATCTATGATGAACTGTGTTTTTAAAAAGACAACAGTGGTTGCAACAAAATGGCACAAATCAGTAGATAAAGGCTACAGTTTGGTGAATTTATACAGCTTATACAGCTGCTGATTCTTCATTGTAAAAATACGATGAAATGAACTCTGGTGTTTTCGGCAAATAAGCATTGAAAAAAGTGTTGCATTTTGGCAGTTAAGTTTTAACATTTGATGGAGTGATTTAAGAGCAGCTAGTTTATAGACCGGTGGTTATTTTGTCTGAAGGCTTGGTGGACAAGCGAAAGTTAAAGACGAGGTTGGTGAGTAAGAAGAAGAGGCCAGCAGTAGCAGTGACAACAGAGAATGCTGCTGAGAAGTCCTCCAGAAGTGAAGTATCATCTGCACCGGACAATGCTTTATCAACACGAGATGATGAATCATCTATTTTCTCAGCTGAACTGAATGAGTTGCAAAAACTGCTGCAACAAAAGCGTTGTCAATTGGAGCTGATGCAAGATGATGAGACTCCACCCGCCACGTCGTCTGTTGTAGTTATTGCTGACTTGGACACTTGGCAGCACACACAAACAGGTATATGTCGCACAAATTGTGGACGTTTTGCCCCTTTGACTTTTCACACACTGTACGTTTTACCCATCCACTAACAAATTGCAGAGATGGTAAAGATGAATGGACTTAAAGATGGCAGATGGACGTAGAAGACGGACAGATGCCTTACAGCTAAGATGACATCATCTTCTCTATTTATTCCTCTTTGCTGTCTTCTGCAATTCTTTTAGTAAGCTTACGTGAAACGAAGCAATGGGCAAAACGTTTTGATATCTGTCACGCTGGAGTTTCTCAATATACTGTTGTACTTGAGCTCTGTGAGTCTGTTATAATGCAACCTTCAGTTACCAGTACTAATAATGTGTTGATGTTTTGGGAACGTTTTTTGCCATCTTGAAATGGACAATTTTTATCGTGTTGCGTAAAACCATGTTGTGTGATTATTGTTGCTTAACTGCTCGATGTAAGTGAATTTTGTTCAAGTGATTGATACTCTTAAGTCGATGCTTGTCACGGCTTGTGCGATAGCAACAAGCTGTTGTATAAGCGATGTGCCAAGTCAATGGGAAGGCCGAAATTTCGACCCCCACATGGCTCCCACATTTTTCAATCGATCTTAATGAAACTTGAAACCAAGAAAGATATCTGGGATATGACCCCACATGCAAAATTTGGTTGATGTGGGACGACGGGAAGGGGTCTGCGTATGGAGGGCATTTTCTGTTACTTTTTGTGTTCTATCCTTTTTTGTATTTTTGCTCACGCCTAGAGGTCACACCAGAAGACTGATCACGACCGTTTATGGCTCAAAACGCATTTCCGCGTAAGGTAGGGCCTTTTAAGCAAGTAAGTAAATGATTTATAAAGTGCCAAAGTCTCAGAAAGAATCAGGAGCCCGATTCACAAACATTGTCGTAAGACATGTCGTAAGACATGTCATAAAATTACCACAACTCATCATTTAAGATGTCATAAGATTATCTTACGACATGTCGTAAATGAATTCACAGAATTTATCTTTAATGATCATAACTTTTTCCACGAAGGCGTCTTGTTGTCATGGTAACTATGGTCGTCTGCAAGCCGCTGACTAGTCAGTAAGTAAAAGCGGTCGTTCAGAGTTTAATTTGTAATGTTGTAATTTAGAAATTTTTAATATTCTGACTACACAATTTCGAGTACATGGCGTTAACACAGGTGCTGATCTATTTTTCTATTTGTTCAGATATTTTTATTTATTTAATGTTTTAAATTTTTATTTTTTTATTCTTTTTATAGTTTATTAATATTTGCCAGTTTTTAGAGACAATAGGCCTGTTGAAAGCTATACGAGGGTGGGAGAAGTGGAGTATCTGAAGCATTTCTTGGCCGTGTCTTGCTCTGCTGCACTGTCTAGACAGCGTATGGAATAGCGATTGCAATTAGCTATTTAACATTTAGCTATTACATTAAATAGTTGTATAACCTACAACGAAAGAAAAATAGCCTGCGCCAATCACCGACGGACAGCGGTGGACTGTGCAGTTTTATTTTGGTATTGTGGTACTACCAAGTATCGCGATATTTGAGTCCTTATCATTAATTCATTTTGTCGCACCGCACAACACTACGCTGTATTATTTTTTATTCTATGTCCGTTGTCAAGATATGTGTTTACATGTCTATGGCATAGCAACGGTCCATCGCCAGTTAAAGTGCTGTTTATTTATACATTAATAATTTATCCAGGAAAAAGACCACGCAAAACAGATATAGTATAAATGTGACATTTCTAGATTACGAGTATAATTGAATTAAAGGTCTTATACAAAGAAGTTTCTTTTGTCGGATGATGTTGGAATCATATAAATTAGATGTCATAAGACACCTAAAAAGTGATCGTAAGACTTTTGTCGTAAAATTGTCGTAAGATGTTTTGTGAATTTAGCCCCAGGGCTCATAGGATGATGGACGCTAGGTGGCAGAAAAGGCTGACTGAAAGTAGTGGGTCTTTAAGTGACATCTGAACGTAGCCAAGGTTTGACATTGACGAATTTGAGGAGTTAAGGGGTTTTGAGGGTCTCGATGATAAAAAAATAATGTTTGGGGTCAAAATTCTCAAAAAACATGATTTTGGGGGCCTGAATAGGCATTTTAAGTGAAATTTGCGAAGTTTTCGAATTGCGATATCTCGAAAAGTACGCACTCGATCAACACGAAATTTGAAGGGGAATTTCAGGTGCTCAAATGGACTTCGTGGGTGGTCCAGCATTACAAAATTATAATTCAATATGGCGGCGGCCGCTATTTTGGATTTTTTGCACAAACAGCAATAACTCAGCCATTGATTGACGTAGATGGATGAAATTTTGCAGTAATGTAGACGGCTGCCACCAGAAATAGACCATTTGACCAAAATGGACAAAAACGATAAATTCAAGATGGCGGCGGCCGCAATTTTGAATTTCATCTATCGCTCATAACTCGTTTACTATTGCACATATTTGCACGAAATTTGGCACATGTATTACGTTGAAGGTCCTACATACAAGAATGCCAAAATATCGAACAAAAATAAAATCCAAGATGGCGGCGGCCGCTATCTTGGATTTTTGCATAAACAGCCATAACTCAGCCGCCGTTTCATGTAGATGAATGAAATTTTGCAGTATTGTAGATGGCTGCCACCGGAAATAGACCATTTGACCAAAATGGACAAAAATAATAAATTTAAGATGGCGGCGGCCGCCATTTTGAATTTCATTTATTGCTTATAACTCGTTTACCATTGCACATATTTGCACGAAATTTGGCATGTGTATTATGCTGGAGGTCCTACATGGAGGTATGCCAAAATGATAAACATTTAAATAAAATCCAAGATGGGTTGATTCTGTTTCGCTACAGTAGACTGTGCGCTCGTAGTGTGGTTTTTGCTTTACAGCAGCAGGCGCTTGTGAAGCTGGAAGTATCGATGATTCGACTGAATTTTTTGCCGTTGATGTCGGTTTACAATCAACTCACTTCAATGCCGGTCATCGGCGTCTGTCACCCGAACCACCCACTGCTGCGGCCAGGACTTCTGACACATCAAAGAAAGGTCTTGTCAGCTTCATTTGATTTTTTCTGTTGTTACATTTAGCTATAGCAGTACTGTTTTGGTAGTGAGTTTTTTCTCTTTTACTTGGATAGCTGAAGAACCACAGTACTTAGCTTGATAAAATTTTGCGCGAACATATTTTTTGGCATCCTCTAAAAACTGCAAAAATATCAAGGCCACAGGTTAAAGGTCAAGGTGACAAGATCGCATTTTTGGATTTTTTGCCGTTGTGAGATAGGGCCTTAATACTATTGGCAGTAAGTAGGCTGGCCCAGCTAGGCCAATAGTTGTTGGCTGGCACTGAGGTTATTTCTGTAAATATTGCAGCATTTTAATGTGGCTACCATGGGAAGTAGTTTAGTTAGCCTTGTGCAAGGCTTAGGAATCATATTATTTTTTGTTAAAAATATCAACTTTGACATGACATAAAATGAGTTCAAGGACATGATAGAATTAATATGCAGGTAAAAAGTTGAAAACTATAATATGCACAGAAAAAGTGCATTTTCATGTCTTGGTTTATTAGTCCACCCGTAAACGATAGTTTTCGGGAGGACTTAAGTTTTACCCCTGATGTTTTATTTTTTAAATTTTTGATTTGTTTTTTTAACGCAAGATATCCTAGATGTGTGGGCCGACCGGTGTGAGATTTTGCACGTTGGTCAATACCAGGCCCAATTTTATAATGCCAATTTAAAATTTCGGCAGCCTTTCCCAAAAAAATTTTAGGGGCCAAAAACATGCAAAATTTAGCCCGATTTCGGGCGACTTCGAAGTTCGGCGGCGAATGTCTCCGGAACGGATGAAGATATTTAAAATTGGACAAATATTTTATTTACCGCGATTCTTCCTGCGTTAGGCAAAACAAGTCCGGTGAAGGTTGGTTCAGTAACCTTGGAGATCTCGATGTGAAATTTTACCCACCTAAAGCGCTTTTTTCAGAAGACCATATTTCGGTCCCTAGGGGGTGCTGCGCCCCCAAATTTTTACACACGCTAGAGAATGACCAAGTCTTGCTAACGCCCTCCCTACCGGGGACGTGGGTCCCCCTTACAATTTTTTTCAAAGGGGGTCGAAAATTGGCTTAAAATGTAGCATATTAGCCATGAGAACTTTGGAGCCAAAGGGATTAGCATTATGAAACTTTGCCACGTGACGTGCTGCTAGATGGGGGTGATAACGCGAGTACAACTTTTAGTTGGCATTGCCCCTTAAAATTTGGGAGGGCAAAAACGTCCAAAATTTAGTATGTTTTACAACAACTTTCGAGTTTGACTGCAAATATCTCTAGAACAAATAGAGATATTGACAAGCGGTAAAAAGCGACAAGCACAATTAATACTGCGTTGAATAAAAAAAAATTGGTGAAGTTTGGTCCACTAACACCAGAGATTACGCGGCTAATGTTTACCCACCCTAAGTCAATAGTGCGCGTTTTGCGTATGCTAATGCATTTGTGTGTGCGGGCCATGTGACTTTGCTTTTGGGGGAATTTCACCCCTTTAAATTTCCCCCAATCGGACTTAGGGCACCGGACGGACTCGCGTTGGGCTTTCACCCAAATTTTTAGTTTTTTATAATATTTTACTTGTTTGCATTGGTGACTAGTGCAATAACGAACAAATAAACAGTAATAATTTATCACATTACGGAATTATTTACAAATGTGTCAACATTTTGACAACCGCTGCTGCCTTCTTTATAACTGTTGCTGTTCGCCATTATATGTCAATGAATTATAATACAATTATTGCCATTTATTAGTTTTTGTTTAAAACTCTGAGTTGTGATAAATAAATAATCAACAGTGTTCGATGAATAGCAGATAAGAAGAAGAGAAAAGCGAAGTCGTTGTTTCCCAGGTCGAGTACGGCAGACAGTCGTGGTAAATTGTCAACACAGCAGGACTGCATTGATCTGGCGTCTTTCATCTACAGTGAGTATGTCGCTGTTGCGTAGTATTTGATTTGTGCGTATAAGTAAGTGAGTAAGGTAGCGTAAAAGGTGCAGTTTAACAGTAGCCACAATGTGCAGTGATCTCAACACCTGAACAGAAATGTCTTAAGCAGTCGTACGCATATCGATTATAGCTTTTTTTATCTACTGCATTTATTATCTTTGCTTAGTGAACGTAGTGAACAGAGAAGATCGTGTTCACTTTTGTCATGTTTTGGCTCCATGTCTGTGCACAGCAGCATGATTTCATAATAGCAATGATGACATTACATCATTGGCAGATAGTGTATTGTATGCGACTTCACCAGTGGCAACGCTGGCAGTTACAGCTATACTATAGGTTAAACTGAAGAAAGCATTTTGATTAATTTTTTTAAATAACAAGTTAACAGAAAATGCATTTACATTACTATTTTGTAAAAAAAATTTACTTGGCAGAGATATGCACAGTTATGAGTGCTTTCTAGTGTAATATTGACACTGGCAACATGGACAGTGTTAATGGTGCTGTCAACATAGCAAAGTTTCCGTGAGAGTTATTGGGTCAACTCTGCTTTCTACCCTCGATGGAATGGTAAAATGTATGTCAGCTTTTTGTCCGAGTTGTGATAAATAGTGATGATGATGAATGTGGAACTGTAGCTGCCAGTCTAGGCAGATCTTTGGCTGAAGCTGATGGGCTTGGTTCATAGGTCGGTGGCCGTTGGGCGCGCCGCACTATGCTGCATTTGTCAAACGAACCGGGTGAACTCTCATAGTGTCGGTGCCATGATGACATTGTCGTGGCTATTACTGTTACTGTCGCTGTCATCGTGACGGAGGGCTATTCTGTGGTCACAACTGCAGCTGATGTGTGTGGTGTGATGTTTCAGATAGCAAGACGTCAATGTTGCCGGAACATCTGTCTCATCTTGGATGTTTTGTTGACCGGCGCAATACATACTTGCTTTTTAGCTGCGAAGGTGAGTTCTACTGCGTAATTATTTTGCTACCCTTCACCGTAGCAATGACAGTATTTTTTCAGCATTATCACGTGGTTTTTTTTTATTAATGCAATGACACATGGTGTCAGCGGCTGATACTTCACATCAGGTGGTACGATTTCGTATCTAACAATGAAGTCTTACGCCAGACTGGTCTCCTGGCAGCCTCTTCCATCGTTCGCAAGCGAAGACTTGGACTGTTTGGTCATGTTGCCAGACTCACAGAGGACGTTCCAGCAAATCAGATCCTTCGGACTTGCTGCGAAGCCCAAGACAGTGCCCGGCCATCTCCTGATTAAAAACACGCTCGTGGTCGACCTCCCATCACTTGGATCCATCAGATCTGCCGGGACACGGGAATATCAGTGACCGACGCTCTGCAGCTGGCAGAAGATCGCTCGTTTTGGTGACAAATCGCAACGGCGGGATGCTACGGCTGAATGCTTCGTATCATGATGATGACGATAATGCAGTCAGCACATTAGAGGTTTTTTAACGATAATGCGCTATATAAATTTACATTTGACATTTGACTCATGAACTGCTGCACTTAACTTGATGAAATTTTGTGTGAACGTGTGTCTCAACAATCTCTACAACCCTATTGAATTTCAAGGTCATAGGTCCAAGGTCAAGGTCTCATATGTTTTATGTGCCTTTTCTGTCTGCATGTTACTGTAAGTAAGGTAGCTGTGGGCAGTACTTAGCCTTGAGCAAGGCTCGACAGTCTGGTTTTATTTTTTGTGCCTTTTTTATTATTATTCGTCAAAAGAATTTCACATAATGATCTGTTCATGTTTGGCGGTGGTTTTGTGGACGAGTGCAGCGCAAATAGTAATAAAGATCACATTATTTTATTGGTATTAAGTGAATGAATGAACGAATGTATGTTGTGGCTTGTAGAAGCATATCACCAAGAGAACGGGAACATTGAGCAGTACTTGACACTGCAGCACTTCAAAGGCTGCGACGTGGCTCAACTGTTGATGTCTGGAGACAACGCATTGGCAAATGTTGAGCTGAATGATTACTATGCTTTGCTAGCTGCCAGCCATACTAGTACGTCGACAGAAGCTAATGTGTTCTTCTTCTTCTTCTTATTATTATTATTATTGACATTTATAAGGTATAAATTCGAAAAGAAAAATGCAGCAAAAGTGCCAATAGGATGATTAGAAAATTTCTAGTTGATTAATAAAAAAAATTAATTATGCATTTTGATTAATTTTTGTAGTCAGTCAGAAAGACCACCAACCTGCAGAATCCAGCTACTGGTTTTTGTTAACTTTTGCAAACTAAAGCAAAATCCAAAAACTTTCAGATTACAAACATTCGTCATCCAAACGTGTAATCGAATTTTAATTGTATATTGATTACTCGTCAGTTTTTGCAGTTTAGTTGTTAATGTTGGTGGTTTCAAAAAAGTGAACCCACCTCAGAGCTATGGAGTGTTGTCTGCAATATGGGGGACCACCACCTGCCATCTGACCCAGTTAAACCTTAACTGCATCTCGGTCATTTACCTATCCTGGAGGGATGGAAGGCTGAGTTGTCCTTGTTGTTTGTTATATGCTAAGATGATTGACCTGTCTGCACCTAATAACCACTTGATATCGACTTGACTATGATTTGCAGTTGAACCCATGTGCCCTTGATCATTCGTCTGATGCTCTGTCATTATATCACCATTACCACTGTCTTTAGCTCGGTCTGTCTTGTAAGCTTTTTAAAGGCAGCTGGCAGTGACTGCATGCCATTGAATGTCATTAGCTTTTGTTTAGTCACAGCGGTATACTACTATTTTTTACCTCCGCCAAGAAGGTAATGTTTTTGCCAGACTTTGTTTGTCTGTCTGTCTGTCTCTCTGTCTGTGTGTGTGCAAGATAACTCAAAAAGTTATGGACGGATCTTTCTGAAATTTTGAGGGTATGTCGGGAATGGCACAAACTACCTGTGATTTAATTTTGGGGGTGATCCGGAAGGAATCCTGGATTTTGGATCACTTCGAAATTTTCGTTACCATTGCTTTCAGTGGGGCATAAGGGAAACCGCTGCAAAACTGAAGATGTTGCTGCCACCTAGCGAACAACATTGCCTTGGCGGAGGTGTGCGGGCTCTGACTGCTTTCTAGTTTTCAAAGTATTTTTGTATTGGGGCTTAGTATAATACACATTGCTAATTTTGTTATACTTTCTATATTTTAATGTATATTGTACACCTGATCCAGCCATTCAGACTACAAAATTTGTATACACGTATGTATGTGTGTAGTTTTTTGAGAAGGCTATCAGGCTTATGAAGATAACTCGCTCAGAGATATTTGTTGTTGGGTATAACAGTCATATATCAGTAGACTGATTTTGGTTTAATCCAGGTACTCCCCAGAAGACATTGTTGAAGCGCTATGCTAAACAGTTGGAGGCTGACAGTTTGTTTCACAAAGCTTCAAACATCTACTTGAGCATTTATCGTGTTTACGATGCCATCAACATGCTGGCAAACAACTCTTTGTACAAGTGAGTTTAGTCTAATAGGTTATATAGAGGGCAAAATGGCAAGCTTGTATCTGTATAGTTTTCTGTCAAAACGTCCTAACCACAAAGTTCTTCAAAAAATAATTTAATGCAAAATGTGCCTCACGTTTGGCCTCAGAGTTCCAGTTTCATTACAGTTTTTTATCAATCAGTCATTCAGTCAATGCAGAATTTCTTAAGTGGCTTAAGTAATGCAAACTGCTGCTAGATCCACTAGCACCACGTAGGTCTAGTTTCAGTTATTGTTATTATATTCTATTTCAGTTTTTTTCATCTTAAGCCTCTCTCTTTCTTACCCATAACTGTTTGTTTCTGGATGTTTATGTTTTATGTTTTTCAGTTCCATTTGATGAAACTGTTTAGCTTTTTTAGTTTATGTGCTAGATTAAGATGGTTACTTGCTTGCCAGTATTTGAGTGGAAATCATATGCTATGTCATATTGTATTGTATTACTGCAGTGTGTTTATCATGTTTGTGATCTGATGAAAGTTGGTGTATATGTTCGTTCGCCCAGGGAGGCTGTGTGTTTGGCACGCGTTCGTCTGTCACCATCAGATCCTGTCCTACGCAAACTCTTCACATCATGGGCTTCACTTTTGTCAAAGGATGGCAACTACGAGCTTGCTGCTAAATGGTATTGCTGCTGCAGACCAGCTTTGTAGTGTACATGGTGGGCCATTGAAAAACTTGCCAACTAACTTTTGTCAGCATCATTGCCAACTATGGAGCAATTTTAAAAAGTCTTCAACTGTCACACTCTGTCAAAAATTTGCAAGGAAATGTTTGTTAAATATCCCACCCCATCTGAACTGCACTATATTAGCTTGTGAAATATAAATTATCAAAAGTGTGACAGTGAAAGAATTTTGAAAATTGATCAATAATTGGCGAAGATATGGACCGGTTAAGTGGCACGTTTTTCATGGTGTAGAAGGTGTAACTGGTCATTTTTCTACTGTCTGACATTTTTTGGTTTGAATAAAAATGAACACTTAACGACATGATAAACTTTTTATCATGTCGTTGGCTGTTCATTGCTGTTAATTGTTCTGTGATTTAAACGTTTAGATCATTGTGCAACCATATTAATAGGCACCAATGCTGGTCTTGCCCGTTCATCTATCTATCCAACTGTCTAACTTTCTGTCATGTAGGTTGGGTTCCTGACTTAAAAACAAAAATCACAGGCTGAACGGTAGTTCAAGCCCTGTGTTAACGGTGACTTTTCTTTCTTATGGGCAATCCAAAAATTCGACCCCCCACAGAATCAAAACCCCTGACCCGATTGAGATAAAATTTGGCACAGTTGATTACATCGGGGAGGGGACCCGTCATGCAAATTTTTATGCAAATTCTTCCAAGGGGGGCTTCTCGGCAAATGGGTGAAATATACGCAAAAATTTTTATTTATATATGCCTTTTTCCTTGACTCACCCACAGGTCAGACCTTTTAAGGGATTTTTACGCTTAATACGTCAAACGACGCGGTTCTGCACAAGGA
>Ga0209671_1000394_pt1 | contig 27926 bp, 18 predicted proteins | sample WorMetHERISLAND2_2_FD_187401 | JGI IMG/M metagenome (GOLD analysis project Ga0209671, IMG submission 187401) | Marine gutless worms symbiont microbial communities from Max Planck institute for Marine Microbiology, Germany - Olavius geniculatus... | ecosystem: Host-associated > Annelida >...
CCACCTCGATGCCAATCACTATTAGTATAATATTAAACGGGTCTCGATTATAGGGTGTTTACACGATTTAGCAAACGTCCAGCAAACTTCCAGCAAATGTATTCAAAATACACGTGAATTGCTGGACGTTTGCTGCCATATGTTATAATGGAGCTGGACGTTTTCTGGATCGTGTAAACACCCCATTAGGCGACGGGTCTCTAATACTGCAGCTGAAAGGAACGAAAAGCTCTTAAAAGAATACAAAAGAAAATGATGCGCGCGAAGAGTACACTTGTTCTTAGTTCAGCTTCAGCATTAGTTCATCGTTTTTGCTTATTTTTGTCTATGGCGAATAAAGTTGTCCACTCGTCGTGTTTTTACTGACGTTATAATATTTTTATTCGTTCATCCTGTGCCCTGACGGCTGGTCCGAGACCCGGTAACATGGAGAATGTTATCATCTCGGGTTTTAGTGGACGTGATAAATTCCGAGAAAACCGTATAAATACCGGACGTACAAACGTATAGGCGCGTACGGCCGCTGACGGCGCCGAGCGCGTAGCGCGTAGCGCGTAACGCGAGCCCTATAATGTCTCTGCCACCTTACACAGCTCTCTGTCCACCCACCACGGATAGATATTTTCGTTTCCAAATTAATTTCATTTTTAGTCTTTACAGTGAACTAGAGGTGCGACTTTTACCAGGGATGTGTTCGAAGTCAACATATTCAAGTGGTAAAGGGTCAGTGATCATCGAAACCCAGCCGCCAAGGCCAAGGACACTAAGTAAGCAAGTAAATAATAATAGGCCTAAGTATGACAGTTTTAGTCTATACTGCGCACCAAAAGCCAGCTTAATCTTATTCAAACCGATGATGTGCACTTTTTACGCGCGAAAGAAGCTACTGCTTTCAGCGCGTCTTAGCCATCGCAATTCTGTCAGTCTGTCTGTCCCTCTGTCTGTCCGTCCGTTCGTCACACGGGTGGATCAGTCAAAAACGGTGCAAGCTGGAATCACCAAATCTTCACCTTCGGCTGCCTGGAAGACTCTAGTTTCAAGAACCGTAAAGCTTTTCCATAAATGCGAAGGAGGTTACTCCGAACGAGGGCGCTAAATGAGAGGGGGTAGGGAAAATTTGCAATTTTTGGCCAATAAGTCGCTGTATCTCAGTAACGGTGCGAGATAAGGCCCAGGTTACTATTAGTCACTTATAGGAAGTCGTACACTGGCTTTCGATTGGCGCCGAATTCAATGACCTTGAATGACCTTGAACGCCAAAATAGAGGGTTTGATGGATTTTTAAGGCGATTTCGGGCTGCAAACAAGTCTATATCATTCACGAGGTGGCGACACGCTACTATCGTTATGCGATCCAGATAGGGAATTTGGTATTTGTATATTAACTTAGCGTGAACACCCCAATTTTCAGCTAAACTACTGAACCGGAACTGCTATAGGCTTTCGCGCGTCTCCTGAGCATTAGCTCAAATTTCTTGTTGAAAATAATGACATAATAATGCAGTGTTAGTTGTATCAGAAGACCAAGTTATAGTTTCAATATAGTTTTAATAAATTATTTTATATAGCTTCGCTAATAACCAGGCCAGACGAGACGTCTGTACGGATACGTATGTCATGAACGTTTCAACGTTTTACGCTGGAAATTATGTTATTACAGATTGTTTAACTGACTCTCGTCTCGTAGCAGAAAAATCGTTTTCTTTTGCGTACTGCTGTAACCAACTTTCGTTTTAGTTTCTCGTCTGTTTGCCGTATTTTTGTCGTTTAATTTAGTTTTAAATTTGTTTTTTTTTGCCATGCGGATGCCCGGTGTTGGCTATGCGACAGGTGTCCGTCCGCATGTCCATCGCACTCTGCGATTCTATGAAAGTAGAGCAAGTAGGATCATCAAATCTTCACCGTCAGCTCCGCGAAAGACTCTAGTTCCTCATCCTAAAACTTCAACCTCCGTTCACATTCTTGTAAAACGAAGACCGCAAAGTACGTCCTTTCCAAACCATATGGCGCATAGGGCGGCTCTGATCTCCGTTTTCTTAGCCCCAGCCAGACACCAGTTTACACTGCGAGACCACGAATACGGACAGGACTAGTGCATCACACGGTGTGCTTGTTTAGGTCCCAGCTTTTGCTGGTACTCATTGCGTCTACCCACGGAGGGATGGCCAGGCTGAGTTGACGAAGACGACGAGGACCAATAGCCTAATTTTCGTAATTTTCGTTATCGTTCCAGTTACTAGAAAGACCCGGCCACCCACCCAGCTGACGGACGCACGGCGTATCGTCTTGCTACCGGGCGCCTGGCCGAGCGTCCCGGCTGATTTAAGAGTCCCGCACCATCCATAGATCGCGCAGAGCGCTCGCCTGCAGAAAGTCAATAACCAGCAGCCAGGCGTCGGTCGGTGCTTGTAGGGGCGGAGACGGAACGTGTGCTATACGCGCTGACTGCCCAGAAACATGACCGTGCGAGCGGACCGCCAGTCACTGCCCCGCCGCCAGCGATCAATACGACACAACAACTTGTCGGGTCATACTCCGCTGAGGTGTGTCGGACTCGCAACAGTCCGCTCCGCCATGCTTCCGCGATTCCACGACTAAAGATCCGCCATGGAGCCTGGTCATTGTGTAGGGAGTAGGGACAGCATCTTCAAGGCCAAGGCCAGTGATCTTCGAGGCCAAAACCGAGATCAAGGCCACTAAGTAATGGAGTCTAATAACTTATCTGCAGTCTCAGTAACATTACGAAGTGCATGAATATAATAATGCAAATACCATAAGCTCAGTTGCACAGAGCACATTCGTTACAAGTGACTGGCAGCCTAGGCGTCCAGGTCAAGGCCAAGGCCACGAGACCGAGGACAGTCCTCGAGAGCCCCATCCTTGGCGTTATGTGAACAAGGCTGCGAACTAGGCCTGTCCATGAACGATTAAACCAATCGATCAACCAATCAATCGATTAACCACAGACGCAGCTGCAAGCGTTTACAAATAGCGCACCGAGGTCAGCATGATTTGTAATGCGAACAAATACTGTCTTTCTATTTTCGACGAAACGCTTTTAAATCTTTATTACTTACTTATCACGTTCTTATTGCATATGATATAATAAGAGCCGATGACTGTTGCACTATTTTTTACTTTGTGGGTTTGTGGTATAGGCTAGGCCTAACGTTTATTGCGTTAGTTAGGCCTATGCTATTTCATTTGACTTCACACGTCGTAAAAGTAGTCAGCAGCTAATTAGCCGCCGGATGCTTGGACTGACTTATAACCGAAGGTGATGATGACGATAACGATCTCAGATTGAAAATTCGAATTTTACGCATTTTTGCACAGTTTAAAAGTTCAGGTTATGAGGGATGTGCAAGTTGTGTTACGCCGGGTCCGGTTACTATTTGGATGGGCGACTGTCTGCCAACAGGTAAACCATCTCGGTGTGTGACCAACCGTTTATGTCAGCTCAGTCTTTCATCCCTTTCGAATAAGTAAATCGAGTATCAGCTTGTCTGGCTTATTGGATAAGGCGGGGCGTTTTCACTTGTGTCCTGTGATTCCAAGTGGCAGGTGACGCTCCGTGGCGCTGTGATAATTTGTAGCTGCTATATTCACTTTTCGGTTTAATTTTATTTTATGACGTAATTTGTCGTCATATTTCAGTCTCAACACAGTGTTTGCATTGCTATAATCGGCAGTGACGTCACTGCAGTCAGGCTTGACGACTAAAACGCGTCTCGCGTCTGTTTTTCGCACGCACGTGTCACAGGCGGAAGACACCGTCGATCACGGTCATAAAATAACTGGCGGTCTAGATTTCGCTATGCCGCGTTGCACACGCATTATACACTGAAGACCGTGATGAAACTGCGTCAGTGGATCGTGAGTCTGCGAGCGTACGAATCCTCAGTCCACAGATCCCGTCGTCCAGTATACGGACGTTGGTTTCGTTCGTAGTTGTCAGTATTATTATTATTTTCTCTCTCAGCGCCAAACAGCCGCTATACGGTCATCCCACTCTGCCGTCGTCGTTGTTCGGATTAGGGGCAGTAGGACTGACTGTTCTGTTTTCAGACTGCAGGGCGTTGGTTGGTCTGCGCGCCGCGCGCTCTCTAAGCCGACGCAGTGTCAATCGCCATGAATAAGCCGCTCGCCGCTAATTTTGGCTGCACGCACCGGCACGGCTATTGTGTCGGTCCACATAATGCTCGGCGCCCGTCAGGTGTCCCATTATAGGATCGCCCTACCCAGAAAAGTCTCCCCCCGGACGACAACTTACAGGCAAAAATCCGTCTCCCCCTGCAGCTGCCCGGGCGGAACGCATTTTTGCCGGTAAATTTTCGGCCTGGGGGAGATTTATGGGATCGGCGATATTCTGATAAGGAGGAGACATACCAATTTCGTGATTGTTTCTCCCCGGGCGGATTTTTCATGGGGGGACACATTTTAATATGACACCGGCCGTTCCACGATCCGCATTGTTGTCCGTCGACGCTCTACCAATAACTGCGAACCGTACCCCGTAAGTGAGCGGTCCTCACATAATAGGCCACCGAGCTGGTTTTTCACTGGAGTTCTTCATTCAAATAAAGTGCACCACATTCTTTTGGAAATACAAGAGTCGTTCGATAAATAACTTAAAATAGGAAATAGGGGGGAAAAGTCGGAAATATACGTTTTGTAGTGTAAAGAATCTAATTTTCAGTATGTGGAATTTTTCTAGCTGTTAACAGAACACAGTGCATTTGCCGCCATAAACCGAATGCATCTCAGAGTGAGTCTGATTTGCATCACATCTTTTGCCCACAAAAACAATAACGGTACGCTGTTTGTTTAGATGACAATGTCGCTGTATTTAATGTTCATAAAATAAATGACGGCACTCACAGCCGGAACTCAGAATTAAATTTCCTACAAAACGTACGTTTTAGATTTTTCCTATTTTATGAATTAATGGAATGGTGCAATTTTGTAAACTTATTTATAAAAAGACCCTTTTATAATCATAACTCAACTCGCCTGACTACATATAGGCCTACCATGAGATAAATAGGCCTAATTATTATTGACAGTTTTTGTTCTTGTAATTTATTACGCCGTTTTACGTTTTTTTCTGTACTTAGTGGAGCAAGACTTAAGGTGTTTTCTCACTGCGCGCGTCAACGCGCGTTAACGCGCGCAGTGAGAAAGCATTTTTTCATCAAGATTGCTGCTCTATCGTCGCGGGCTTAACGCCGCACGCGAAAGGACCTGTCTCCAAGACGTGGCACGAGACAGACAATGTCGTTGCGCAGAAATCATCTAAATTTGGTTCACTAGTTTGACGATTCAAGTTAATTGCGCGTAGGGAAAAACCAGCTTGTAGGCCGTACGTGTCGCACTTTTTTCCAGTGGGTGCGCGATTCGAGGTGAGATTGTGAGATGCATCTGGGCTACGAACGTGTAGACAGCAGCTGCACAGTAATTCTGATTAACAATTTCTGTATATAGCACACGCACAAACACTATTCATCCGTTTGTAATGATTCATAGACTTACATGTATTCATTAAAGGCAACAAGGCTTACGATGTTCATTGTTCATTCAACATGCACTGCAGTCACACACAGAACCGTGCAATAAACTAATAGTCGTGAAATTAATCTCTTTCAACCCGATCTATAGTTTATCACTCTCATAGGCCTAATACACTCTAGAACGCGATTAAACGTATACGTAAGCTAATTAGGTATATTATGTGCTACTAAAAGCTACCTTAGCATTATAGATGATGATTGTCGGAATAGAGGAAATTAATTTGTATCGCATTGTATGGTGCTTATAACTAATTCATTTGATCAGCATGCTTGCTATTGCCGTCCAGCATGCCTGGTCTACTGAAACAGTGCATAGCTGTATATAGAATGTAGGCGCCATGCTGACGCCATTGGATTGCGATACCATCTGCAACAGTGACACTCCTACCTTACGGGCGGATTTACCGTAGACTGCTGCTCGCATATGTACGATAAAATAGAATAAAACACAATAATTGGAGTCGGTCGCCGTCGAATCCGCTTACTGTTTAGTCGCAGAGCGAAAAGCGGGATTCTCATCCAACGCAACGCACGCAAGAACGTACGTATCAGAAGCAATGAACGCAAGAAAAGTACGCACCAAATGCAACTGACGTAACCAACGAAACGGCCAAAACGCAAAAATACAGTCGGTCGTTGCGTCCGTTGTCTTACGTACGTTGCGTGGGTTATATGCAGGCTTGCCGTGAATATGGATATCCATGGATATATCCATGGATATATCCGTGTGTAGATATCAGACTTCAGCCATTCTGTGGATATATCCATGGATATTGTGCTGTCGCATTTGCTAATTAAACTGAATATTTAAGTGTTTTATCTTTATATAATATTTTTCTGTCTGTCGTTCTTACTCTTCATTTTCTCGTTTATTTAAGTTATTGAGTCAAATGAATAATCAGGGACATCAGCACGTCATTATTTAGTTAGCCTAAATTAATTTATGTGCACTATAGCAGCAACAGGTCTTAATTTACGGTGCTTTAATACTGTTATTTGGGCAACAAACGGTCTATCAATTTGTGAGATTATTTTTATTCTCTTTTTTATCAAACGGTAACAAAATTACAAAAGTTTTGGATTCCTAACAGATTTAATGCTAGTAGGAAGTACAAACCAAGTGTTCTTCAAAGCGTTCACTCTATCTATACCCGTAGGCGTGCATGAATGCAACATGTGTCTTGGAGAACAAAAATCCCAGCTGTTGCTGCGATGGGCCGACCGTACCGTCTATATCCGCCTATATCTGAAGGCCAGTGCCCGACTTCCGGTTGCGGAAAGATAGCGATTTTCCAGAGTGACTGCTGTTTTATACACGATCTGGTGACGTTGCTATACTGGACGCTAAAATCAGTGCTAGGATAAGACACGTAAGTGACGGCTGCAGGCAGAAGCATTGCATTCAAAATTGCGGCCAAAAAGCTGCAGATAGAGACATGGTTACTTTCAACAGCTTATAGGTTGTCGTTATCGCCCTATCCAACGGTATCGCTAACTCCCTACGACGTACCGTTTAGCCACAATACATTTGTTACGGTTAAAGAGACGACTGAGAGACGATATATGGTACCCAAGGCTCAACGGTCGGCTATAGCAAGGGCAATAAAATAAGTACGGTAGATTTTCATGACAGCCGGGAAATACTTTTCTAAAATCATATTTCAATTCAAATGTGTTTTATTTTTTTTCCTTTTATTTATTTCTAACAGTTTCACAAAAAAGTGCCTGGGGGAATGGACGCTCTGGCATTGCTGTATTTCGCGAAAACTTAGTGGCTATGGACGCACGATAGGCGTCTGTGGATATGGATATATCCATGGATATATCCATGGATATCCGCGGAAAATCTGTGGATATGGATATGGATATGGATGGCAAATTTCATATCCACGGCAAGCCTGTTAATCATTTCTGTTGCACTCATGCGAGCACCGATGCTCGCTCTTTGCAAAATCGTGATTGCTGGTTTTAAGTCATCATTCTGCTTCATCATGTGTAGGCTACGCGAATTGCAAAGTTCATCGTACCTAGTTAAGTCGTGGCTACACGTAAAACAGAAATCGTTTGCCGAAATGTATGACTTATCAATGTTTTTGTAACTACGCTAAAACTGTTGCCAGAAAATTTGTGGTTGCGTTCTGCATGTAACGTAAACCACGAGCTAACCTTTTTCGCTGGCATGAATCTGACCCAATTTCGTAAGAAATGAAATCATATCGGCAAGTGGGGTACCAAAGTTTATACAGTGTACTTAAAACTTTGCGCTACTTTCCGCTTTCCCCGCCAGAAGTGGCGCTGAATAAAGTTTAGGCGGAATCGCTCTTTCAGCTCAAGCGACTCCGACTATTACTACGCATTCTTTTGCAGCGTGATCTGTCTCACTGTCGTCTGTCTGTCGTCCGTCACATTCGTGCCATGCTTCGATTTAGATTCAGACGGGGTCTAACGACACATTTTGCTAGATGGGTGTCCAAGGAAAAATGTGATTTGGGGGCTAAACTCCCAGTCAAAACATAGGCTACAGTTGCAAAGCGCTTGCTGCCATGCGTATACAAGAACAGTAAGCGATTCCGGTTTTTTTTGCAGCGCCGCTGCGGGCGGCATGCTGACGTCATCGTTGTTGTCACGTGATGTGTGTAGTGGCTGGTCGGTCGCCATATTGTTGACACGCTGGAAATTAGTGTTTCCATCAAACTCGAGTCGCGTCGCCCGATCGGTGTTTTTCCGGCAGCTCGCTGCGCAGCACGCCATTATGTTGTCGTGCGGCGTTTCCTTCTCGACATCACGCCACGGATAGGTCTACACTGCAGTTAGGCTACATACTTGCCATAGCGGGTGCGCCCGTTAAAAACCGAGTGCTAAAAATACGTGACTGAAGAATGATGAACGAAAATGCTGGGCTGGAAATTGACGGAATTGAAAATGCCGGACTGGAATTTGACGGAATGGCTATGCGGCTGTTATCTGAACTACACTGGGAGTTTGATCGCCCACTCCATGTAGCCTATGTAGACCTGAAGTCCGCTTTTGATTCCGTGGACAGGCAAGCTCTGTGAAAAGCTCTCATGGGTATAGGTATGCCACAGGTACTCCTTAAGCTCATAGAAGATTTGCATACTGGAACAACATCTCGGGTCCGTCTTGGTGGATTGATGTCTGACAGTTTCTCCACATCGTCCGGTGTCCGTCAGGGGTGCATTCTCGCACCGGCCCTTTTCTGCCGAGCATTTGATTGGAAAACCTCCTGGGCGTTCGCGAAAAACCTGGATACAGCAGATCGGCAACGGAACACCGGCCAGCTGGAGACAGATGTGGCAGAGCGCAGATGAACGTGGACATCGTGGGGAGTCGTCGCAACGGACCTCAGTTGTCTACGCGTCATGATGATAAACTTTTTCTACGAACGTAAATTTTGTATTCATTTGGCATAACAAAGACTTCAGTAGTTCGCAATTGTACGCTAAAAGGATGGCGCGCGTATAAGTGTATCTGTACAGTAGGCAGGTTTTGCAGAAAGTCACAACGCGCCGCAGTCTCCACCGAATACAAGCATTTTCATTAGTCGCTTAAAAATAAAATGTTCAAATGTGATGTTCCGCTGCCGACGTTCGGCCGACAGATTGTTCCGTAGCCGCGGTCCGGCTGGCATGAAACTCATGTCACCGATCTGTGACTGAGTCCGCGGCACGAAACACGTGTAGAGGTCCGAATGGGGATGACATGAGGTGCCGACGTCCCACCTCAGTGACGAGTTGGCAGTCGTCCGACAGGTATGGCGGAGCGAGGCCGTGCATAGACTTGTACACCATCACCGCCAGTTTGAAGTCGATTTTCTGCTTCACAGGCAGCCAATGAAGCTTTCTCAGTACTGGAGTGATGTGGTCACGTCGACGAGCTCCAGTGACGAGCCGTGCTGCCGCGTTCTGTACCGACTGCAGCCGTTGAATCAGACCGCCAAAGATGCCATAGGCCTACAGTAGCGCGCCACAGAGGCCTATACACCGGACAAGAAAGTTAATGAATGACTTGGGGGCATTCCATCCGACATTTCTTACTGGACATATTCCCCTGGACGTCTCCCCTCTGTACGTTTCCCGTCGATTGTCATTTGTTGCCAACTGAAAATTGAACTGTTCGTTTAGCAGGGCTTGTAGCGTGATGTAGCGCGTTTGCGATAGTTTAACAAAGCTGTTAGAATTGGACGAACGCAAACTGTCGTATTAAACGAACTGAATAGACCGAGCCGAGCTGCCAAAATGGCTTACTGTATATTGTGTCGGGCGGGACGTAAAACCCTACTCACTCACTATTCAGCAGCATGTCGAGACGCGCAAAGACTAAACCCGTGTACATAGCGACAAACTCAACTCAACTCAACTCAGCTGAACTGGTTGAGTTGAGTTGAGTTTGTCGCTATGAACACGGCTTAAGACCGACGTATCTGTCGGTGTGTCTTTATCGTGCGTGCGTGCGTGTGCAAGTTCGTAGTTAATGCTCGCGTGTCAACGCCGAACGTTGACCACCGGCGCTGCTAGCGGGCGTCGCGTGTGAATTTTCATTTGCTCGCCGCAGCTCCTCGCCATGAATATTGAATGTGCCGCTTTAAAACGCTTGTGTAAATAACGTTTTCTCAGTTGGCCAGCAGCCTCCCTTTCTTTCCCTAGCGACCAATCTCTTATTATAGACTCGGTAGACTCAGTTACAGCTGCTGCTGTTGCTGCTGCTGAATAAAATTTTTCTCGCTAACATTGTGTCTAACTTCACATGCGACAAAAACAGAACTGCGCAGCTGTCAATCAAGTAGTGTTTGGCAGCGCCATCGCACGAGATGCCACCGTGCGATGGCGCTGCCAAATCCCAGTTGATAAAATGCAGTATGACGTATATGCAGGATGGTGCAGTGGTCAACCACTTCTTTTGTCTTTTCCTCAGTTATGACTTTTTCTCTGCAGCACCATCTAACTGATCTTTTTTCTTGCCTTTTCTGTTATCTGAACTGGGTCCGCAGGTCGGTATAGGCCTAAACGCACACGCACACACACACAAACTTTTGTTGAACGACAAAAAACCGTAACAGCAAAAAGACGCAGTTTTGCATGTTTCAACAGGCTAGAAAGAAGACTAAATGTGCCTATAACTTTTCACCTGACCTGCCATACAGGATGGCACCTTTTCCTGCCACCCGACGCAGGTGCTCGTGCCTCGTTTGTTTTAAACTTAGCCAATCAAAACGATACTCGATTTATAATTTACTCCAGAGAGATGGAAGTCTAAGTTGACTCTGGTGTTGGTCTATTATACCTAGATCTATATTTTACGTGTCCGCAGACAGTCGTCAATTCAGGTATTTGTAAAGTAACTACTTGATAGCGATCTGACGGTGAGTCGAACCCACAACCTCTTGATCGTAAATCCGAGGCTATACGCTACGAAGCCACCCAATAATAATGGTCACGCGCGTTGTTTGTTGAGTGGTAAACGATGACGGTACGGGTCTGTTCTGCTGAGCTAGTTCTAATGGTTGTGATTGTTGCTGCGCAGGGTTACTGAGACGTCCAGGACGCACCTGCAGGTCACGTGACAATGGACGAGCCGGTTGCCATGACGACGACGGACAATGACGCGACGGCACGCGCTGGTGCCGGCGGCGACGGTGAACCCCTGTCCCAGCAGCCGCAGCCGACAAAGCGTCGCTCACCGCCCCGAGGCGGCGCGGATGGCAAGGGCGGCTCCGGCGGGGGCGCCGGCGGCGGGGGTATATTCCGGCCGTTCACGCCCGAGTCCTTGCAGCGGATCCGGCAACGCATCGAAGAGGAGAATCGGGCGAAGGAGTTAGCGAAGAAACAGCAGGAAGAGGAAGATGCTGCCGCGGGAGCTGACGGGAAGCAAGGTCAATCAGTCAATCAGTCATTATTCGTTTATTAAAGCATGCCAGTATTATGCATGCCAGATAGCAGCGGCATCTTAGGTAAAAAAAAGTAGGCGGCAGAAAGATGCAATAATTTCCGACAGACAGAATTCTGACAGACAGCTGCAAACTTCTCACAGTGGAGATTATGAGTGCTCAACTTTTTTATGACGCGCTACAGCTACACGTATGCAGTAAAGCGTCTATGGCACGTTATGTCGTCTGTCGTCGTTTGTTACGGATGTATTATGGCTAAACGGTGCGAGATAGGGCTTAGTTTACTATTGATTACTAGTAGGAAGTTACATATTGGTTTTCAAGTGACGTGAAAATCATTGTCCTTGTATGATCTTGAATGGTATGCCAATCGTGCGGTATTGTGGCTAAACGGTAAGTCGGCGATGGTGCCATCGGATAGGGCGCGGGCGACTTCCTACAGGCTGTCAATAGTAAGCATGTTACTATCTGAAGCGGTTTGGCCGCAATTTTCAATGAAAATTTTCAAGTTATAACGGGTCATATCTCGGCAACAGTGAGAGATAGGGCTAAGGTTAACTTACTATTAATCACTAATAGAAAGTGGCACTCGCCTTTTCAGATGAGATGTAAATCATCAACTTTGGATGACCTTGAAGGTCAGTAATGCAACAAGAAGTGTATAGGCTGTAGTGTGTCTTTCCTAGCGACAACTGGGCTTTCTTGTTGGGTTTCATATCTTCAAAGTTTGCATTTATAAACGAAAAATTTTTGCCAACCAGAAGATTTTGTGACAATTTTTCGACAGCACAAGATCGGGGAACAGTTGCCCTTACTCCCCTCGGCTACGACGCCACTGCGTGAACAATTTGCAAAAATACAATATAGATATAGTACAACAGAATGTTACTTCCAGTCCAACGCTAGAACAGTATGACAAAGAGAGACAGCCTGATAAGTAGCAAGGTATGAATAGCAATTCTGCCTAGGCCTAATAAGTGTTTGTATAGAGCATGTGTGGCGGTATAATGGTGGCGGTTTGACTTCTTTGGTAACTACGTTAGTCGCATCAACAAAGTTAGTCAACGCTGGGCCCGGTTAGTACTTGAATGGGTGACCGTCAGCCTACGAGTAAACCATCTCGGTATGCAAACCAGCCAGCCAGGTCAACTCAGCCTGGCCATCCCTTCATGGTAAGCACAATGAGTACCATCGAAAGTTGTGACGTATACAGATACAACGCGCGATGCACTGGCCCTGTATTGGTGGTCTCGCAGTGTAAACTGTTGTCTGGCCGAGGGCTAAGGAAACGCTTATTACTGCTCGGGAAAAACTTTACGCTGTTCGCGTGTCGGTGTAGGTGGCGGTGGCGGCGACGCTGCCAAGAAGGAAGAAGAGGAACCGGAACCGAACGCAATGTTTGAGCAGGGCAAAACGCTGCCGGACCGGCTTGGAACGTTCCCGCCGAGTTTGTATGGAAAACCCATCGAAGACCTCGACGACTTCTACGACGACAAATATGTAAACATGCACCGCTGCTGCATGCTAAGTTCACGAATTGATCAGAAATTAAAAGCTCCGATACTGTTTCGTAGTAGTGCCCTGGCAACAGGCGCCTGCGGGAATGTTGCCTCCTTCGTTTGCTTCCTGTGGTTACGCCACTTTCTTAAAACGGACCGCCGCATATCGTGTCGGTCGACATTTTGTGTGTGTTTTTTTCTGCCCAGTAACGGATCAGGGGCGAGAGCTACGTCTTTTCAGGACATACAGATGGCCATGAATGATTACTGTGGTCAAAATGCAGACTATCGAAACACGGAGGTTGTTCTGGCACCGAAGAAACATTGCATTCAGAGTGTTGAGAAACGCCATTCTAGTTGCTGAAATTGCAGAAAACTTCTTAGGTTTCTGGGTGAGGCGGCGGCTTGAGCTTAGAGCGCTGCTTTACCTGGTGAGGACGGGCTTCGGGGCTTGCCTCTTCCGCCAATTTTTTTGGATGCTCTCCCGATACAAAGTAATAGTGTTGGTGTTGTTTTGCAGACGTTCATGGTCGTGTCTCGCGACAAAACGATATTCCGGTTTCACACGAGCAAGGCGGTCTATCTACTCAGCCCGTTCAACCCGATACGACGGGTTTTTGTGTACATTCTCACACATCCATATCCTTTCTGCCGCCCGCCGACCATACAATGATGCTGTTGTTGACAATAGCTTAGCCCAGTGGCGTTTTAAGCTTAGACTGTGTGCCAAGTCGAGATCAAGGTTAAGTGGATTGAATGCAACGTCTTTTTTGTTGCGTGACCCAAACTGACGGTGGAATTCATTAGAGTTTCTATTTGGGCCAAGGGCTTTATGTCAAGGCCAAGGTTGAGGCCACGGAATTGGGACCAAAGCCGAGGCCACCTCGGGGCGCCTGGAAGCCGAGGTAAATTTCTGGTAACGCTATTGGTCACATCACCAAACTTAGTCTATATGGCTACGTTGGGCCGCGTTAAAACACTAAGACGAGTGACCATTCGCGGGTATAGCCTACCCTCTTGACATCAACCAAGCAACACAGGCCAGATCAGTCTGTTCATCCCTCCGTCGGTAGGCAAATGAGTAGGCCTACTGTCGATGGTTACGGCCACCACTAGGGAAGAAACGGCGAGTTCTGCATGACAGCAAAGGCTTGCTATTAGGACTGCTGGGCGCTGGAATACTGACCCAGTTGACCCTGGTTAATGACGCTGGTTGTTAATAGCCTAGAGTCAGCCAGCCGTGCGCTTAACTTGGCTGTAATTCAGTCTGTCGTAAGTTAAATGTATTCATGCTAGCCTATTGAAGATTGTATGCGAGTGTTTATGCCTTGACTGCTGAGTTTACGTTCTTCAGCCTGTCGGTAATGTTCGTTATCCTGGCCAACTGCTTCATAATGGCTGGCGGCTCCGAGCCACCCTATTCTGAGTTAGTATACATATACAGTAATTTGTTATGATAACATTAATTATTGTAGTTATAGGCCTACTGTAATAGCGTGTGGCTTGGTGGTGTAGCGGTAGCGTGTCGGACTGGTGACCCCGAGGTCGATGGTTCGATTCCGGTCCGGGGCACTGCCAGATAACAACCTTGGGCAAGTTGTTTACGTACACACGTGTCTCCGCCACCAGGCAGTACAAATTGGTACCGGTCAAAGGGCGGTGACGCTCTGCGACTGGGAGGGTAACCGTAGCTCCGGCGTCGCACTGGCCATGCGTCACAGACTCAGTGGTCTCTCGACCTACAGGCTCAACGGCCACGGAACGGGAGATGAGCACCCCGTCTACGCCCCGGACTGGCACGGCACGCTTTACCTTTAACTGTACTAGTAATACGCTGTACATAACAGATGCACAGTGTCAGCAGTGCTGAAGCTCAGCCCTATAGGCCAAACTTATAGGTTATACGGCATGACGGTGACGGTGAATGCCGCCCCGCATTAAAAATGGGGCTGTCGAAAAGCATCGATTTTCCATTTTAGGCTACTTCTGACGACTAGCTGTCATCCTAGGTTTCACGATGAACCACATTTCGCAGATTTGCGCCTATATTTTCAGAAGTTGCGCGGCGGTGAGTCGCCCCGGTGACACTCCTGAACCTCCATAATTGGGGAGGATACAGACCTCTCTACCTTGGCGCACGTTCACCGGTCGCTGATCCGAGGCGCCGGTGTCATTTTACGCCTAGTTTTAACGAAATAATGAAACGGAGTTTCACGGATGCGATTTTTAAAGTAACAAAAGCCAAAAAATGAATATCAGTATTTTTCAGCGGATTTTTTTTGCGGACAAAATCCGGTGGCGGCATCGACTAGCGAAACATTTTTGGCGGATTTTTGCCGCGCAAACGTTCGGCGGCGAATTCGGCGAATTTTCGGATTCAGCTTGGGGTTACATGAACTGCGTACGTAAAAGCAGAGAGCGTACATTGTATGCGATTTTTTCATGCACACAGGAATGTTTTAGTATGTTTTAGAATGTTTTACTTTGTTTATTGGCTCGCGACGTTGCAAGCTATATATAAGCGATCCTTGTTCACCGGCAGCGTGTCTGAGACTGTCTCTCTGCGTCTGTTGTCTGTGCGCAAGAAACAGTATACAGCTGTCACTTAGGCCTATACAGCGTCGCCTGCCCCCTTGTAGTTTTTATTTGTTTGTTTGTGCATTTTGTCATTGACGAAACTACTGGTAGAATGCGCTGTACGTGCTATACTGTAATTTGATGCTCCTTCGTCGACCGAACGAGTTGTAAACAGAACCTGGGTTCTTAACATGAGTTGGAGGCTTTTATTTGAAGTTTTACGGTAGGCCGTGTTTTCTGTTGCTTCGAGCGTTTGATTAGTAAGTAGACTGCACTGTTAGGCTTACACAACTCCAGACAATGCGGTATCGCACTGAGACATGCACGCTGAGATCGCATGGAGTACACCGTCGACTCCTTTGTGACGCACTTCTGCTGCCGAAAATTGTGAAAACGTTACCAGGGCAAGCTGAGTGTGGTCAAGCTATTGTTATTGCTGTTGCTCGCAGAGAGATATTCACGGCGATCTACACGTTCGAAGGCCTTGTGAAAATTCTGGCGCGAGGTTTCATACTCGGCGACTTCCACTATCTGCGAGATGCCTGGAACTGGCTCGACTTCATCGTCGTCACGCTGTCGTAAGTCTGACATGTATAACGTCGGGATACCCGCAGCCGCCCTACACAGTTTTGCTTTCGTTTTCCGACGATAAGGCTTATATTACACGTTTCTTTTTAGTCTGCAAGTAAAACATTTGCATGACAAAAGGTTTAAAGGTGTGCACGGCTCTTTGCGGCAACCCATCTGAAAGTTGCGGGAACATCATCTGCTAAACGGGGTCACACTTGCATCCGATACAGGTGAACGCGCCCCGTCTCGATCCCAGGCAGACAGGCTGGACTTGGTTAACCTAACCCTGAGGGATATAAGGCAGAGGTGATTTGGTGTTGGTTGTATAACGAGATGGTTCACCTGTCCGCAGACGGTCACCCATCTTGGTAGATATCCGACCGGGAGTCGATCTTTTGATCGTAAGTCGTAACCATTAGGCAAGAACGCCACATTGCGGATTGAAAGCTAGCATAATGCACTGTCTGTGATCTGTGACGCTGCTTTTGTGTGCAGGTATGCGACCATGACTGGTCAGCTAGGCAAAGTGTCTGCATTGCGAACGTTTAGGGTTTTACGAGCTCTCAAAACAGTTGCCGTTGTACCAGGTTAGCTTCCTCTGCCGCTGTTGCTATACCTGTCTTTCTCAGATGGGCCTGTTTCATTATCGTGCAGTGTAAAATTAAGCGCTTTAATTTTGGTGCCTGTTAAGTTGCTGCGCATTTTTCTTTCTTTTTGCTGTACAAACCGCCAATCTCTGAAGTTTCAAAACACAATACTGGACATGCCAGAATCTTTAAACTTTGTATCAGTATTATTAGGCGAAATCGCTTTTTTGCCATCATCATCACCGTCAATCAATTAAAATTGACGTCATCGCCAGCATGCAAATAATTTAGTAGCGTGGACTTTCGTGCATCTATGTGCAAAATCTTCCTGCGAAGGCGATTGCATTTCCCATTTTGCAGAACTAGGCTATGAACTGCAACTTAATTTAAACAAAAAAACCTATTTTTGTCGTTCTTTGTTTTAAAATTTTGTCTCTGAGTATCATGAATTGTTATAGGCCTAATATTATAATTAATAAATTTACCATTATTATTCACCATTATTCTCTTTTAATAAAACTCCGGAAACAGAACAGACGTGAGATAGATTTATGTAAATCTATGAACAGTTAAACTGCACTGAGCGTTTTGTGATGCTGTTGTATAATCGCTTTAGCTGCAAGGTGAGTAATAGTCTAGAAGACGTAGTATCCTTCCTTAAGGCTGCGTTCACATAAACACGAGTACGAGTCCAGCACTGTACGGGTTCCCGTATACGAGTTCCAGCAAACACGAGTTCGTGTGTATTTCAATGGCGGACGTTCATCATCATCATCACTACGAACTGATTAGCGTGGTATAAGTGCAAACTGCACTTCAAGAACACGTTACAACACGATAAAAACACGTAGAAACACTAAAAAATAAAAACCAAAAAATAAAACGCTAAGACAAAAACACACACAGATCAAAACAGTCACTCGCCATAAGATCGACGAAATAAAAATGTTTTCAGTTTATGACGAAATGTTAAAAGTGTTGTAGCAGATGTGATGTCGCCCGGCAGTGCGTTCCACAACTTAACAGCAATAACAGGAAAAGCCCGATCGCCAAGTGTGGAATGTCGTGTGCCTATATGCAACCATTTTCACGCTAGACGAGCCAATACCGGTAAGATATCGTTTTTTCAGGGGTGCCTCTTTTTCGCGCGTTTGTTCGTGGAGACCCTCTTAACCCAGCGGCATCAAATTTTGTCGCGAAATATTAGAGACTCTAGGTTATCATATGGTGAAAACCCGAGGTCTTTATCTCACCGGTCTCCAAACGGTACCGGGTTGTGACAGACGAACAGACAGACAGACAGAATTACCGTAGCTATTATGCACTATAGCTAACTAAGTCTCGCGCGTAAAAATGGAAATAAAACATAATTATGCAATAATGTTCACATATTATGTTTAGGTACATCTGTTTTCAGTCACATGGCCTTGCCAATAAATATGTGTGCAAAGTTAATTTTACTCTTAAATTTCTCCAAAATGTGTGTCTTCAGCTCCAATTTTTGCATTTTTGCGCGAAAATGAGAAACTATTTCTGACAATTTTTCGACACCCCAAATGTTATAGCTTAAATGTCGACAATTTTTTAAAAACTACTGTCGCTCAGTTTTGAATAATGTCTCTTTTCTATGCCATAAGTTAACCAACATGCGTGGGGGTCATGTAAAAATAAAAAAATACTAAAAGTTCCGGTAAGCCTACTTGCTATAGCACTTCTCACATGAGTCAAGACTTAACCAAAAGCTCTTTCAATCTTCGGGCAAGTGGCAGTTAATTGGCATGAGCTAATGATACCGCAGCGATATAATTATGCGGCCATCATTGCCTGCGTCAACGAACAATAACTGGACCCACGGTCTGTAGCTATAGCAGGCATACCACCGCTCAATCAGCCTTCACCCCGTAACCCGTAGGCTACTACTCATTTTTCATCCCGCTGAAGATAGAAGGCTGAGTTGAGGTAAAGTTCTTTCGGAAACTCTGTGAAAAGACGAAATCCGTTTTCTTCCACCATTGCAGTGCTGTCGTCCGGCGGTTGAATAAATCGGCGCACACAGGAAGAAGCAAGCTGGCGCGCGGGGCTGGACGGTGCTGGCGCGGCGACAGCGACAACTTCATTTCATTCACTTCCTTTCTCATTTATTCTGCGACAAACACACGCAGATGGACAGACAGACAAACGGAGAAACGGGCAGACTCACATACTCGAGGACACGCAGTGGCGTATCTATAAACAGTCTTGTAGAAGAAGCCACTTGTAAACTATTGCACCGTTGCCAATTTTTTATTACTTATTTTCGTAATCAATCAAGCAATCAATCAGAGTTGTTTTACCAGCAGAGCTACCTCAAGGTCAGGCTACATCCAGATGTCACTTAAAGACCCACTACTTTCAGTCAGCCTTTTCTGCCACCTAGCGTCCATTATCCTATGCGCCCTGATTCTTTCTGAGACTTTGGCGCTTTATAAATCATTTACTTACTTACTTACTTACATACAGAAAAAGTTCAAATAATTATGTCTGGATATGACTTTCTAAGAAGCCAGATTTTTAAGCGGCGACAAAACGTTGAGAGTGACTGAATTTTGTAAAAAACATGGAATAAAAAAGTAAAAAAAAGTCATTAAACCAATATTAATGTGAAGTAAAAAGTATTTTCTTGCCCACTAAAACTGTCTGTAGTCAAGCAGAACAAATTAAGTTTAGTGCACATTTTTGTTACAGCAGTGATTTTAATTATTGTCTTAGAATCGACTGACCAGATTTAGTGCAGTTTAAACAATAGAGGCAAACTGGGACCAAAATGGGAGACATACATTCGTCGTTGGCGGATAATACTTGACTGTGCGGGTGAGCGGATGACGAGGTTAAAATTGCGGGTGCCACCAGCTCAATGCTGGTGACTTGGCATGAGGCCTGCGGTTGTGGCTGGGCCACTGTTACGCATCAAGGCGAAGAGACTTGTGGACCGACCGTGTGAGAAAGCTAAGCCTAACAGGAAAACAGGCGCTGCTATGCAGACCTGGAAGAAGGAGGGGAGTTGCTTTCTCTCTCTTTTTTCTTCTCTTTCTTGCTCTCTGTGTCTGTGTGTTCGTATGCGGCGAGTAGTGGCTCCAGTCAGCTTGGTCGCGTGCTTGGGCGATAAATCTTCCCTACACCGCGACGTAGTCCTAGTCGCCACTCGCCGTCCGCGGCTCGTCGCCGCACGCCTGGCAACGAAAGATTGCACTTAATACGGCGCAAATGGAAACGAAATCACGCCCAAAAGACGCCCACTGGGGAATCGCGCGTTCGTTATTCAGCGAGCGTCTATGGATACTGGCTTGCGGGCTTGTTGGAGCGCCAGACAGCCGATGCATTGCGACACACGGCCAGTCACACAGACACAGAGAAAGAGCTATAGAGAAAGTCTGACACACAGACTTTCTTTGGTCCATCCAGTGATGGGAAAAGTTAACTAAAAAGTTAATGACTAGGCTATACTTTAATTACGTTATCTATTTATTAATTAAATTAATAGTTTGATTTAAATAAAATAAAATTATTAACCAAGTTTAATTATTAATTTTTAGTTAGCAACTAAGTAGTATAATTTAGTTAAATCATTTAATGTACAATTTTTGATTTTAAGATATTATTGGACTGACGGCAGTGAACAGAGAGTTTTTTCCGTGTCGTTTCGTACTTGCTTTCGGTTTTCGATAACGTCCTTGAAGCATGAGGCTTTCGGTCTGGCTTCGGAGCAAGTGCTTCGGTAGGTGTTTCGGTCTGCCTTTAAGACAGTATGGCACCTAGGCCAAAGTCTGAAGCGTCTGTATCCAAAAAGAAATATTCTTCGTTTTTCGGTAATGCAAGTATAGGCCCCGTCATCAGACTTCTCTTCAATTCATTGAACGCATCTTGGCATCGTCTGGTCCATACGAATTCAACATTCTTCTTCATTAATTCATAAAGCGGCGAAGCGATAATGGAGATATCCTTGACGAAGCGTCTGTAATATCCGCTGAGTCCCATGAACGCTCGTACTTCGGTTAGGCTTCGGCACGAAGGCCAATACTAAATGGCAGCGATATTGTCCTCTTGCACAGCAATGCCTGCTTCGAATATAACATAGCCAAGAAATTTTACAGACCTCTGGAAAAGCGAACACTTGGAGGCTCTCTGCAGTCGTCCGAAAACCTCTTCCAATCACATCATCCAGGTAAACCAGGCACGACTGGTATGACAATCCCGACAACACTAAGTCACCAACCGTTGAAACACACTGGGAGCACAAGTGAAACCGAAGGGCATCACTTGTGTCTTGTCGTTGTTTGCTTCGGCAATGGGAATATTATAGTATCCAGAGCGAAAATCCGACGTGATATATCATGATGATTCAGTCAGGGCATTAAGACAGTTGTCAATAGCGGCAATGGATACGTATCCTGCTTCGCTACGGCGTTGAGTCTTCGGTAGTCGACACAAAACCGAAGCGATTCGTCTTTCTTTTTTAATAGAACGATATTAAAAGCCCATGGCAAAGCGGCTGGTTCCGCTATACCGTGGTGAATCATTTCGTTGACTTCGCTATCGATCCAGTCTAAGTGTCGAAACGAATGATGCCGAAAAGCCAGCCGAATGGGTCTGTGTTCGCTAGTGTCAATTCGGTGTTCCACCAAATTCGTCCGTCCAATATCGTGTTCTCTTGTCGAGATAATACTTCGGTGACGAAACAACAATGCTTTCACCCTTTTTTGCTGTTTATTCGTCATGTCTTTGGGTAACTTCGTTATCAACTTGTCAATGACCTCCTTCTCTTCGTTTGTGACGTCTTCGTCCATTACTTAAACGGCTTGCAGCTTTCCGAGCTCTGTCTCCTTCGTCAAAATCTTACTTTCCTTTTTTCATATTAAGGACTGGCACATTAATACTAGAGAACTTGGCCGGAATAAAGCTTCGGGCACTGTAAACGTGTCTTAGATTCGGTACTGCTTCGGCTTCCACTAGTCCGACAGACGGCTTGCTTTGGATGCCTTCGTGCATGATCGGACATCCAAATTCATCTGCTGTGCAGAAGGAAGCGAAATGTCATCACTGACATACACTCGGCGAACGCTATGTGTGTCGTCTTCGCGCCGAAGGTCAATACATCCTTCTATCTTCGTCAATCCAGAAAGTAATTCGGTCACTTCCTTTCCATAATCCCACAAGACGTTGGTCACATCCTTATCCAGCGAGCTACGGAGGTAGACCAGTTTGGTGCTTCGGTCTCAAAGATTGTGTCGTACACAATACTGGAATTGGGCTCGAAAACGTTTTAAACGAAGTCGTCCAATTAAACTTTGGCGGTTTCAGGATATGTTTCGGTCTGGTTACGGCTGTCGTCTTTGTAGCGCATTCGTCATCCGACGAAGTGCTTTCAGATGACGAAGCAGCCTTCCCTGATTTGTTTGATCTTGTCATTGGTGACTCACAAGGTGTCCAATATCTCGACTTCGTTCTCGACGAAAGTCTCTTTGTGGTGCTTCGTCCACGCCTGGCCGAAGATTTGGGTTTGCCGGGCTTACTTCTGAGTAGAGTGCTTTGGTTTTCGTCGGTCTCTTCGTCTTCGGAAGATGACAAAACAAAGGTCAAATGCTTCTTCGGGTTCCTTGACGAATCACGGGTTGCCGAAATTTATCCAACCCACGATAAACCTCTACGACGACCAGAACGGCGTGTAGACGAATCACGGTGCTGAAAATCACCGTCTTCGTCTCTCATTCTTCGTTTTTTCACAACATCTTCGCTCTGACCACGACCCTTGAAGCCTTCGGTGCTTCGTCCTTGACAAAGCATTGAAGCTCTTTGGTGCGTTATTAATGAGGCAAAAAAGTCGTCTTCGGAATCCTCCGATGACGAAGCAGCAACTACTTCGGTAGATACCTCAGTTAAGTCCACTGTGACACTTGGTAACAGTGTTTCATCTTCATCGCATTCGGTCATTCGTCGTTCAGCTTCCGTTCGTAGGTCCTTCGGGCAACTCAAAGTGATGTCTGGCTTCGTACCGTACGCCGAGTCTTCGTGCGAAGCACTCTCGGGCGTCGTCGCTAATGCTTCGGACTTTCTGTCGTGATGTGAATCAAACAGACTGTAGGATATTGCTTCGGTAGTCCTCTTTGTCGGTTACTGCCGAATCACTTCGTTTTGCCGCACGTGTTGGGCGCCATTGTAACTCCGAATATTTTCGCTTCGTTTTCCGTACTGGGTGATTGCAAAATCTCAGCTTCATGGGTACCTTCGGCCCCCAAAAAATAAGCGGTTTCCCATGCTGGTAATGAGTTCATGTTGAACGAAGGGTTGCCGACGAAAAGCTTTTCGTGATAAAATGAACAAGAATATAGTCAATATAATGCTAAACAATAGATTTCGTGGTTGGTCGAAGGATTAACGAAAGTGGTACGAAGATTGATTCGTTGGTTTTCGTTTCTTGTTTTGGAAGGCGAAAGCTCAGCGCCGTCAGTCGATGTGCACTGCGAGAACGAACGCTTGTTCGAACTGATTCTCTTGTCATCACTGCATTTGCCTTTTATACTGCCGGAGCCAGCCAAAAGAGGCTACGCTGCCTGTCACGTGACTGCCACGGGCCAGTACGGGCCACGGGGTTTCACCACTGTCCGCATAGCTATACCAGGCATCACGTAACGTATTGTCGGGGAGCTTCGACAGCAGCCTATTTGTTGCTTTATACCACACTAAAAGGTGACGTTTGATGACCTTTTTAACGAAAGATATGAATTTAAAATATTTATTATTTGTGTCCGAAAGCTAAACAATTTTAGGGAAATGGACTTAGAATATCTATTAGAAAAATAGGCCCGAATTTAATTCTATTTTACCGAAAATACAAAGGTATATTATTATTAGATTGATATATATACATATATGTATATTATACAAAATACACTACAATATCACTGAGTAGCGAATTTCTTACAGTGCCTACTGGTAAAAAATAACAAAAATTGGTCAATATTTAGCAAAGATATGAACAAAATGCAACAGCTTACTTTTTTGTGGCCACTCTATAATCCGTTCACTCTAATCGATATAGGCCCGTACCGTTAGGGTTACTAAAATAGTGAAATATGTTACAAATTGCCTTATTCGCCCGAACTCATCTCTGCTAGGTGCAAGCTTACTGGTGAAGTCGACTTCTCAAGACAACTTGAGTCGACCTGATCGACCCGACTTGCAAGTCTAGTTAAACAAGAAATTTGAGATAATATGCTCACGAGACGCGCGAAAGTCTATAGCAGTTCCGGTTTAGTAGCTAAAAATTGGAGTGTTTACGCTAAGTTAATATACAAATAAGCTTACTAAATTCTCTATTTGAATCGCCTGACGATAGTTCCGTGGCGCCACCTTGTGAATGATATTTAGACTTGTGTCGCAGCCCAAAATCGCTAAAAAACCATAAAACGTCCTATTTTGGCGTTCAAGGTCATCCAAGGTCATTGAATTCAGCGCCAATCGAGAGCCAGTGTACGACTAGTAATCTAGGCCCTATCTCTCACCGTTACTGAGATAGAGCGACTTATTGGCCAAAAATCGCAAATTTTACCACCCCCTCTCATTTAGCGCCGTCGTTCGGCGTGACCCCCTTCGAATTTATGGAAAAGCTTTACGATTCCTGAAACTAGAGTCTTCCAGTCAGCCGACGGTAGGGATTTGGTGATACTAGCTTGCACCGTTATTGACTGATCCACCCGTGTGACAGAGGGACAGACAGACAGAATTGCGATGTCTAAGACGCGCTGAAAGCAGTGGCTGCTTTCGCGCGTAAAAACTAGATCTAGCAGTTAACGCCAATGCCTGAGGTTTAGCGTGAGTTTTAGCGTAGCAGTACTGGTGAAAATGAGAATGATGTAATTCCATTCACCAGGTGTCGCAATCGTCGGGTCGTGATTGTGAAAGTGGACCGATGACAAGCATATTATGAGACCGGCTGCTAATAACCGGGAACGCGTTTTTATTTTTTCCCCAGCTGCAACCGGAAATCGGAAACACGTAATTTTTCATCCTCTATGGATCGTAATTAATAAACCACAACTTCTACTTTGACCCTGACCTTAAATACAATAAATATACGACTGCTGAATATTTTCCATGGATAGGGTCTTTGAAGACTGTTCTCGCCTCGAATACAGCTCGAATCGATGGTTTTGGCCTCGACGCTATGGCCTCTAGTCACTTGTAATGAAATGTGCTTTGTGCAATGAAATTATTGTACACTGTGCTCATAAAGAAGCACCCACTCACGTGTTCTCCGTGTAAAATGCATAATTTCAAAACACACCAATTGATCATTAATATGCTAATTCGTCATGCAGTTTTCTATTGGAACTGTTTCCGTCGTTTATCTTCTGGGCTGAGTGCGAAATCTAAGCTTGCCGTGGATATGAAAATTGCCATCCATATCCATATCCATATCCACAGATTTTCCGTGGATATCCATGGATATATCCATGGATATCCATGGATATCCATATCCACAGACGCCTATCGTGCGTACTTATTATAGCCACTAAATTTTCGCGAAATACAGCAGTGCCAGATCGTCCATTTCCCCAGGCATTTCTTTTGTGAAACTGTTAAAAATAAATAAAAATAAAAACCAAAACACATTTGCGTTGAAATATGATTTTAGAAAAGTATTTCCTAGCTGTCATGAAAATCTACCGTAATTATTTTATTGCCTTTGTTATAGCCGACCGTTAGGTTGAGCCTAGGGTAGGATATGTCGTCTTTCAGTCGTCTCTTTAATCGTAACAAATGTATTGTGGCTAAACTGCACGTCGTAAGGAGTTGGCGATACTGTTGGTTAGGACGATGACGACTACCTATAAGCTGTTGAAAGTAACCATGTCTTTATCTGCAGCTTTTTGGCCGCAATTTTGAATGCAATGCTTCTGCCTGCAGCCGTCACTTACGTGCGCCAAATTACCGTATCTTATCCTAGCACTGATTTTAGCGTCCAGTATAGCAACGTCACCAGATCGTGTATGGGACTGCAATCACTTTGGGAAATCGCTATCTTTCTGCAACCGGAAGTCGGACCCTGGCCTTCAGATATAGGCGGTACGGTCGGTCCATCGCAGCAACAGCTGAAATTTTTGTTCTCCAAGACGCATGTTGTATTCATGTACGCCTACAGGTATATAGATAGAGTGAACGCTTTGAAGAACACTTGGTTTGTATTTCCTACTAGCTTTATATTTGTTAGGAATCCAAAACGTTTGTAATTTTGTTAGCCTACTGTTTAATAAAAAATAAATAATATCACAAATTGATAGACCGTTTGTTGCCCAAAAACAGTATTAAAGCACCATAAAGCTGCAATAGTGCACATCGATTAATTTAGGGGAAACTTCAAAATTTGACCCCACGTATTTCCCAAACCCCTAAATTTTTCCACACCAAAATTTGCACAGATGATTAGGTTCAGCATATCTCTTGATGTGCAAAATTTGGTGAAAATCCGTTTACGGGGGGCTTCCCCACGAATAGGTGAAATATAAAGTCTGCGTGACTTTTTGTGCCTTTCCTTCCCTTTCCTTCTTTTTCCTTCCCTTTTTTCTTACCGCTCTCTACAAGAAAAACGACTGAACTGATTTTAACGCACGATGGCTCATATGACGCGGTTTCGGGCAAGAAAGTGCATTTTGGGGGTTACAAAATTTAAGTTCAACATTTTCACCTATTTTTTCACAAAATTATGAAAAATTACAATGGCGCCTATGGGGAAAATTAGACAATGCTTTGAACTGTCATAACTCCGGCTATGTATAAGATAAAGTCGTAATTTTTGGTTCTAGGGTATGGTTTTCAGGGTCGGCCAATTTAACGGTGCCATCTATATTTATCCCTGATCGACCCCCGTTGCCATGGCAAAGAAATTTGGGACAAAATGGGCGATAACTCGGTCCCCTTAAAAGAAAATTGCACGCTGTTTGCACCTACCCCTATATTTTCGGGGTCGGGCTATCTGATGTTATCATTTAAATTTTTCTCCTGGCGACCCCTGTTGTCATAGCAACGAAATTTGAGACAAAATTGGCTATAACTCGGCTTATATAAGAGATATCTGCAAAATTTTTTGCGTCTATAGGGAAGGTTTTCGGGGGATAGGCCATCGAATGATGTCACGCGAATTTTTCAACGAGTGATTCTCGTTGCCATGGCAACAAAATTTGGGACATAAAGGGTTAGAACTCGGCTTACGTAAGAGATATATCGAAGATCTATGCATCAGATGGGGTGTTTTCAAGATTGGTTTATTTTGTTATGGGCAGTGCGCAATTATTCAAAAGCGCACATATGCACCTCCGCAAAAATAAAACGTCAAGTATACGAAAAATCGTTATTATCTAGCAACAAAAAACATTTCTACATTTTCTAACATTGCTATAATTAACTAATCCAGCATACTTCCAACGGCAGTAAAACTGCAAATATTTATGTAAAAAAACTGTTCAGTTTATATACAGTGTAAGGGTGACGTCGTGGTTGTAGATATAAAACAGCACAAATCACAATTTAAAAATTCAAACATTATCATTACACAAAGTCAGAAGAACTTTGCTGACTGTCGAACTTAACTGAGTCCGTTTCGCTTGATCTGCTTTCCCTAGGTAGTGTAGAAGCATACATTGGATGAGGTGAAAACTAAATAGTCATTTGATGGCAAGTTGTGTGTGGACTATTCGTACCAAAAATTATCAAAATCTGTGTGAGGATGAGCTTTCATCCTTGGACATGCGATTAAATAACAAGAAATCTGTTTGCATTCGAATTGGTCCGCGTTATAAAGCCGATTGTTGCAGTCTTGTAACCAGACACAATTGCGAATTGCTTTGGTGTAACAGTATTAGATACTTAGGTGTATACATGACATCTTCAGCTGTATTCACTTGCTCCTTCAGCAACTCTAAGAAAACTACTTTTCGGGCTTTTAATGCCCTTTTTGGTCGTGTTGGCCGTGCCACTTCACTCGACGTCATTGTACAGCTGTTTAAAGTGAAATGCCTGCCGGCGTTATATTATGGCTCTGAAGCTTGTCCTGTTAACAGAACAGTGACTAAGTCTTTGCAGTATGTAATTAGAAGTTGTTTCAGCAAAATATTTCAGACTAAGTCTGATGATGTTATTGCTGAATGTATTAATATGTTCAGTTGTTTGCCTGTAGCTGATGAAA
>Ga0209671_1000395_pt1 | contig 27889 bp, 23 predicted proteins | sample WorMetHERISLAND2_2_FD_187401 | JGI IMG/M metagenome (GOLD analysis project Ga0209671, IMG submission 187401) | Marine gutless worms symbiont microbial communities from Max Planck institute for Marine Microbiology, Germany - Olavius geniculatus... | ecosystem: Host-associated > Annelida >...
TGACTGTGTAATGGTAAAGTTTGAATTTTTAAATTGTGATTTGTGCTGTTTTATATCTACAACCACGATGTCACCCTTACACTGTATATAAACTGAACGGTTTTTCACATAAATTATTATTTATCTCTGGGCTTAGAACTGATTCTTCAGGCACACCATGTGACATGGACGTCCATATACAGGGTGCAGCAAAAACATCTCCAAAAGTTACTAGCTATTTTCTAACAAACACTTGGAATTGAGATTAAATGCATGTGTAAAACCCAGTGGTGGATGTTTCAAATACTTGCATTGATTGGCAATCTATTTATTATGTTGCTCAAATGACAGTGTTTTTTTTGCAGTGCAAACATTGTGCCTTTGCTGCATGTGAGTGTGAAAAATTATGACATATTTACAGAAAAAAGTAACTTTCTTTCAGTTAAAGGTAGTGACATGTTCTTTGGCATTATTATCTGAATACAAACAGGTAATGAGTGTGTTAAATTTTGCATTAAAATTTCAAGAGTTTGTCAGAAAATAACCAAAACCTTCAGGAGATGCTTTTTTGCTGCACACTGCATAGTTACTGTCGCTGAAGTGATTCTTATTTTATTAAATAGAATGTTAAAGCATTGTTAAATCAACAAACTGGTCAAACGTAAACATTTGTATTTAACAAAATGAATAGAGAAATAAACAACGAATAGATGTCTGATGTTCACATACAACGTTGCTTAATACACAGTACTATGAAGCATTGAACTACTAACAGCAATAGTTAGTCACAATGGATTAGGTTCAGATCCAGTATAGTTAATATTGATTACTATACCATGAATGCAAGACAGCATAGGTTTAAATGTCTAGACTCGTCGATCATGGGGCAGGGCAGGTGGGCTGGGCCCCCAATATTTGTAGTGAGGGGCGTTACCATTCACAGGTCCCATGCACTATAATATCAACCTAGCTAGAGCCAATGTACCATTCTTTTACACTTTGAGCAGAAAATGTACTCCAAAATGACATCAGCTTCTTCGGGTTAGGACTTTGCAAGCCCCAGACTTCAACCAGGGCTCTGCCACTGTACCCCTCCTGAATGTGCCGTGGCCAAAGTCACAGTGGCCATAGTACGCTGAGAAGTGCCATGGTGGCCACGCCGGTGCCGCCGTGCCTGCAAGCCCCTGCTGAATACGTCGAGACTGCTATGATGAAGTACGAAGTTAACGCCACGTGGATCAGTTGGCGACGGTGGTGCAGTCAGCGGAGGATGCTGCGTCAGTGTTCCGACGTCGCCGTCGTTCATCTGTCATTACAGGCGCTTCCACGTACAGGTTGCCCGTAGAGTCCATGCGAGCTGTGATAGCGTACGGGTCCACGTCCATTGGCAGGGCGTAGCGTGTCGCGAACGCCTGCCGTACCGGTACCCCGGGTGTAGAGGCCGTGCCGTCACTTTGCCGTACTCTTGCAGGTGTAGTGCTGCCCGTGTCACTCGTGGCGGTTCGTGTTCCCAGCACTCGCACCTTGTTGCCTAACAGCAACAACCGAAATAGCCTAAATGCACTGTCAGTAATTAGTATTGAGTTTAATTTAGCGCAGTATTATGAGCAGTATCATGAGCCTCTCGGAATTGCGCTATTATAGCTCAGCGCTAAGTACATGTCGGCCGGCCTACAGTATAAGATTACTGAAACGGTAAAATTAATTTGTAACCGACTTTCGGCATTAACTGTTAGGATAAGGTGAAGTTCACTATCGCGTTATACAAGTCTGAAATTGGTTTTCAACTGTAAACTAGTTTTAGAAAAAAACAGGGTAGGGGCCAAAGTCCTTCCACGGCGGTATAAGACCAATAAGGCCTGCTGATCTCCGTTTCTTTATACTCTCAGCCGAAATATCTCAGCCAGATGCAAGTTTACACTGATAGACCGCCCACGCGTATGCAGTGGCTTGTGCGTCGCGCGATGTCCTGCTTACGCTCCAACTTTTGCTGGTGATCACTGCGCCTACCCACTGAGGGACGGCCAGGCTGAGTTGACATGAGGTAAACTATAGTGGCGTCAGTGTTTTAGTAGCTGTTGCTGCTGATACCTGCAACGTTGGCTTTGACGACAGCGTCTCCGGCAGCGACACCGCGTCCTAGAGGCACGGTAAAGCTGAGCAACAGCTGACCGGAGCGGTCCTCGTGGAACGCGAACTCGATGTTACCACTGGCAGTCTGTGATGAGATGTTGTCACGTGCTACTGGCGGAGATTGTATGGACGGCAGTGGCCGCCGTTCCATTCCCACGTCAGAGCTCGGTGTCAGCGACGTGCCGCTGCAGTAATGGCGCGGAACTTCGTCAAACGTCGGCGGCGGAGTGCAGGTTGATTTGTGAAGACGCGCGAACAGCGTTCGACTGACGAACTGTCGCCGGTCCTTGGGTTGCGTGTTGAGCTGCTGACTGGCTCGACAGACCAGCTCGCCATCAGCGCGGTCGTAGACGACCACTGCCACCGTCTGATCGAAGCTGACTCGGCGTGACGGTGTCGCCACGGGCCTGCGTGACAAGCGCCAGTTAAACTAAACTAAATCAGATTAAACTTAGATTAATCAGATTAAACTGGTTAAACTAAATCAGATGCGTATAGAATTAAGAGTGGACCAAGTGTGCGCACCATGACTGTACATAACATACGATACAAACATTTTAAACATAAACATTAGGCTATAGCCTACTCATGTATAAACTACAATTGTATAGGGGGGGGCTAAAATGCCGAACGTTGGCTCAGTTTCGCATACAACCGCTGCTGATACACTGTAAGTCCACCGTCCACAGAAGTTTTTTCTAGGGATTGTTCGTTTTAGTGACGCGCTCTGGGAATAAGTGGCAAAATCGTAACTAATCTGTCACTTTGGGTATAGTGTTACAAAAGGTGTGTTCACTTTGAGAGCTTTGGGAGGGAAACAAGAAATAATCGTGAAATTAGGCCTGAGCGGTAATGGAATCGGCAGCCAGCGAGTTGTCGAGGTGTCTAGGCCTATTTCCACTCACTCAGTACGTGTACATTAGGCCTACCGAAGGCTATCAACCAGTGCGCTGCAAACGATCTGTTTACAATGATGGCACGTAGGCCTAAACAGAATACAGCCTTACAGAGAATATAGTTAGTTACATGAACTGTTCTCGGTATAGCTGTACTTGCCTGTGTGCCGTCGACTGTCCTGCGGGCCAAGACTTTGACCGGTTGTAGTCAACACTCTTCAAGATGGACGCCGACCGGATGCTGCTGCATTCGCCGCTTGCTGCAGCGTCAAGCAAACTAGATCGACTGCTGACGACGTGATGTGGTTTCTGCGAACAGCTCGAGCGCAGGAACTTCTTGGCAACGGGCGGTGAATCGACGGGTGAAGACCGGCTGGTGAGCTGTAGACGGTGACAGTGTGGGGAAGATATCAGCCATTGCATCGGCTGTTCCACCGCCAGCGATCCCATCATGCACGCGTAGGCTACACAGTCTGTCAGCAGCTCCAACTCTGTACTTTGTAGATCCTGCAGTGTTCAGAGAAACTAACCGCTGAACGTCTTGAAGCACAAATAATCAAGATTTAACGCCTGCACACGATCACACACAGAAACTATGAATCAAGCGTCTGCCTGTATAACGCCGTGTTCGATTTCTTAAGGGCTAAATTGGAAGACAATATAGGACGTAGGCCTACTGAAAAAGACAGGGGCGTCATTGAGGGGAGGGAGGTGGAGGGGTCTACGGACCCCCCCCAAGGATTTACGATTTTGGTTTGTAGCCTGTAAATCGAACCTATGAAACCCCCCTCAACGATTTACTGAAATTACGCCACTGGAAACAGACAATTTTCTGTAGTTAGTAGTATAGTAGGCCTACTAGCTAGTAGCTCACACAGACCTACTTGCGATCACCGTAGCTCAACTGCATGCAGTGCATTTCTTTGAGATTTGACCCAGCATCAATAAGTCTGGAATGCCATCTATTCAGCAGCAGCTACACTCGCCATGAAGCGTATACGGCGTTCACTGCCATACCGCTGCCTGCGACTATGCCAGCCAGTCCTGTTTCCACAGCTGAAGTTCACTGACGTACGGTACGCCTATATGCCCGGTTTTCATTCGACGCACCGCACGAAACGCAAGACCCTTGCGTACTTTTCCGATGCAGTAAAGTCACGCAGACGAGGCAAGAAAAGTGCCCGAGCAAGTGTCGGCCTACGCAACGAACTCAAGAAAATAGATGATGCAAGTTAACAAAAGCCAAAGTTAACGATGCCAATATGTCTTGCGTTCAATTGGATGGAAACGTGGCTTTACTGAATAGCTGCTGCTGCTGCGGCTGCTAGGCGTACAGGCGTCAGCGATGACGTCACGTGAGTTCACGCTTGGTGGAATGATGCACGCATTCACTCAGTCTCGCATGCCGTGCATGGAATGCACAGAACGCAGTCGGCAAATTGCTTACGATTAGGCGCTGCCTATATAGGCTACATGTCAAACTGAAGCAAAACTAATAGATAGACTACTCGAACGCAATTTTGCTTTAGGCAGTTTTACGCGTGTTACACATTCGATCGTCAGCGTTTAATATTTAAAAAGATGTTAAAACACCCTATAGCCTAGCCATATAGAAACCGATATAACGCGTTTTCTATGAAAAACTAAAAAACAGTTACCAACGTGCACGCAACAAAACATTTCAAAAAGTCCAGCTGTCGCTAGGATAGCCGACCGTACTGGTTGTCAGTGATCTTCAAGGTCATCCAAGGTCGATGGTTTTCATCTCATCTGAAAGGGCGTATGCCACTTCTTATTGGTGATTAATAGTAACCATATGGCCCTATCTCTCACCGTTTCCGAGATACAGCCACTTATCGCCTGAAACTTTCCATTAAAATTGCGACCAAACCGCTGCAGATTGAGACATAGTTACTATTGACAGCCTATAGGAAGTCGCCAGCGCCTATATCCGATGATACCTGCATCGCCAACCCCCTACGACTTACCGTTTACCCACAATACATCCGTGACAGACGACGACGATGGACAGACAGACAGACGGACGACAACCGTATCAAAAGCTCGACCGTTGCTTAAGTAGGCTACGGTCGGCTAAAACGTATAGCCACGGCACGCTCCAGCTTGCAGATGATAACTGTCCAAGCACTGATAGAGAAGCGTGGGCGATGTGTAGGCCTATGTTGTGCGTCGTTGACGACGATTATAGCACGTACATTCACACGATTCAGACGAGCACGCAGTGATGACGTTGTCAATGATGCCTGTCTGTCCGCCTGTGTATGGCGGCATTTCAGCACATCGATCCTAGCACCGGCCCATACAGTGTCGCTGTGTCAGTGACCGCTGCCGGTTACCATCAACACTCGTATACAGATCGATAGTCGTGTTGTGTAACTGGCACGTCTACCTACACGTGGGTGGTCCAATCCAATCATGGTAATCAACCACAGGCGCGTTGTCGTTAGCCTAACACCGTCAATCTGACACTCAGCATCAGAAAGAGAAACCCGCCGATTGCCAGTCTGGCGTTGTCAGTAACCTACACTTGGTATTTTTTTTAACTTTCGCTCATCGCTGCGCCCCGTTTTCCGCTCACGTGCTCTGGCAACTGGCAAGGTAATCAGAACAACAGAGCCAAGCTGTCATGGGCGTAGAAAGCCGACCGTACCGCAGGCGCTTGCGCTTTAGGCTACCTACATAACTTGCAAATAACGTAAACTTCCTGTATCGCTTCCATTATATTCGCGTCGGAATATGCAGGCTTGCCGTGGATATGGATATCCATGGATATATCCATGGATATTGTGCTGTCGCATTTGCTAATTAAACTAAATTATTTAAGTGTTTTATCTCTATATAATATTTTTCTGTCTGTCGTTCTTACTCTTTTTCTCGTTTATTTACGTCATTCAGTCAAATGAATAATCATTGACATCAGCACGTCATTATTTTGTTAGCCTAAATTAATTTATGTGCACTATAGCAGCAACAGATCTTGATCTAGTCAGTATCCGACTTCCGGTTGCGAAAAGACAGCAATTTTCCAGAGTGACTGCAGTCCCATACAGATCTGGTGACGTTGCTATACTGGACGCTAATATCAGTGCTAGGATAAGATACGGTAATTTGGTGCACGTAAGTGACGGCTGCAGGCAGAAGCACTGCATTACAAATTGCGGCCAAAAAGCTGCATGGTTACTTTCAACAGCTTATAAGTAATCGTTATTGCCCTATGATTATCCAACGGTATCGCCAACTCCTTACGACGTACTGTTCAGCCACAATACATTTGTTACGGTTAAAGAGACGACTGAGAAGACAACATATCCAACAACATAATTATGTAACCAAGGCTCAACCTAACGGTCGGCTATAGTAAGGGCAATAAAATAATTACGGTAGATTTTCATGACAGCCGGGAAATACTTTTCTAAAATCATATTTCAATGCAAATGTGTTTTAATTTTTACTTTTATTTATTTTTTAACAATTTCACAAAAAGTAATGCCTGAAGGGGGATGGACGCTCCGGCACTACTGTATTTCGCGAAAATTTCGTGGCTATATGTACGCACGATAGGCGTCTGTGGATACGGATATGGATGGCAAATTTCATATTCACGGCAAGCCTGGGAATATGCGACCAAACAGCTGCAGACAGCGACGTGTTTATCATTGACAGCCTATACGAACTTACCAAGACCATATCCAAGGATACCATCGGCGTCGCTGACCACCGGGGCCCGCGATAGGCCTACATACGTTACAGACAGATAGACGACAGACGGACGACACGTCGTACGCTCGTACCATACAAGCAGGCCCGTCGAGAGCCACAGCGGGGCCCGGGGAATTCTCACGGGGCCCCCAAACATTTTCACGGGGCCCCTCTGGGGAAAAAATTTCTGAATTTTTCTTTTCAAAATGGTACATCCTGGCGTACTTTATATTTCTGGCTGACGGCGGGACCCCAAAACGTCGCGGGGCCCGGGGTAGCTTACCCCCTTACCCCACCCTCTCGACGAGCCTGCATACAAGCGCGACTAGTTAGTACAGTCGGCTAAAAATGTCGGCCCAGTGCCGACACATTATGCGGCCGTCCGCCTAGCTATGCACATTGCACATACAGCAGTGCACTCAATAATTCTGACTTTCAGTTTGAAAGACTACTTTTGATTAGCCTATACCACATCGCCTGTCATTCTTAGGCGAGATGCGTCAATTTCTTGAGATTTTGACGTCCAGTAGGTTTGATCTTTGGCATTTTTGAGCAAAAATTATCGAACGACATTCCGGTTTCTTCTGCCAAAAATACGTCGGTCCAACTTTGATATTTCCTATGTTTTTTTCACGAGCTGGCAGCCCACTCGAGACAAGCAGACGGGTATAGGGACCCGCATTGCGACCCACGTGCGTGACCACGTAGCATCACGTTTTTAATTTATGTATTCATTCATTTACAAACCTGAAGTCGTTAATGTGTCTTTCCGACGTTATTATTCACGACGATCTAACGGATGTATTAAGCGATATTTTTCACGTGTGGCTCTGTCAGCCAGTTAAATAGACTCGCGCAGACAGGCGCATACCACGTAAACAGAACAGTATAGGGCAGGATACACGGATGCAGCGGTTGCTGTTCATGACGTCACGCTGTGCAGCGTCATTGGCTGGAGCCAGTGCTAGTGATGGGTCAATAGGCCTGTATATCGATATCGTCCACAGATGTCGAACTTTACCATGAATCGACTTTCGATTAGCCACAATGTACGTGCGTTACGAACAAACAGACGACAGACAGACGAAATATCGTACCCAAGGCTCGACCTAACGATCGGTCAAAAATAGAGGCAATAAAATTATGCAGATTTTCACGAAAGTTGGGAAAAGTTAACTAAACTCATATTTCAATGCAAATGTTGGTTTATTTTTAAAATCTATTTTTAACAATTCTAACAGGGGAATGTCTGCGTCATATGTTTTTGCAGGGGGAATGAACTCCCTTGAACTGCTGTATTTTGTGAAAATTTGGGGGCTACATATACGCGCAATAGGCGTCTGTGGATAGAGATATATTCATGGATATATACGGAAAATCTGTGTATATGGATATCGATATGGATGGGAAATTTTATATCCACGGCAAGCCTATGTGTGAGAATATGAACTGTATCGCTTTTGCTTCGACGACGTGTTGTGATGCACACCGAAAAAATTGCAGCTCACACTGATCTAAGTAACGCATTTACTCAATTACTCATAAAATATCGGTATCTTATCGACATTGAAATTGCGATAATGACCCATTCCTAGCCGATGCCGGTCGCTTGTTTTCATGTTGCAGCGGAATTGCATCAGCACCACGCACGCACTGCGCACACTGCAGCAGCGGGGGTGTTTTTTTGACTCCCCCCCCGTCTGTCTGTCCGGCGCTCACTGCGCAGACAGTATTCAGTCAACAGCTGTGTACCGTACGTGGGCTGTTATTAACGACATTGTAACAACTGGGCCGACCTTAATTGTTGTTTGCCATTGTTTGTGTGGGACTATGCCCGTCCTTTCCTGCCATGGCCGAGCACACGTCGGCCTACTTACAGCCGCTGAACCCAATGGCCCAGCCGCACGTATGTTTGTGAATGTTGTTTGCAATCGTACGTCTGCATGTTGACGTTTGATCTTTTTCTGATCTTAATGACTTTGCTCACGTGGCGGTGGCGTGACTGATGTGATGCATTTATAATTGAAAACAAAAAATAATTAAAAGTCTTGGTAATTGTCTCAGTTTTGAAAAAGTCTCGTTTGCGTCATTGACTATATAGGCTCTAAGCGTATATCAAGTCCACATGCTTCCACATTCACCTTCACAATCATCAGAGCTGGGCAAATTACTGGCTCAAATGTAATTCAATTACAAATTACAAATTACTTTGGAATCAAAGGCCAGATTACAAATTACGTAATTTCAATTACTTCAATTACAACGTGCAATTGCTAATCTTCTTTCCCAATTAGTATTATAAGTGATAAATACATTCATTGGTCTAGCAAACTAGAAGCAGACCCTAGTACACAAGCAATGCAGTCACTATTTATTATCAGTCCAAAAACCACCAAAAGCAAGCAGCAACACAGCCTGAGACGAGGATCAAGCACGTTCTGCTTATTCCTACGCCCGACATTTTTCCTTGTTTAAATTGCTGTCACGTGATAAACTGTTTGTTTACATTTGTTGTTTACTTTCTTTTCCTTGAGGAAACGTCGCGCTGGTGTTGCAAATATCTGTTAATAATGTCACAAATAATAAATTCGCACAATATTGTCGCGTTTTTTGGGTTACTAGTATTGTCTGTGCGTTAAAGCTGGTTAGGAGAACTGTTGACAATTATTTGGTAGGCTCAGTTAATTTCGAGTAAAATTGGCACTGAAAGCGAGAGCATGGAGTCTTGCCTTGCCTTTAGTTTTCCGCAATCTTAAGGTTGACCGCACTGACATAGTGGAATGGATCTTTATTTAGTTTTCATGATGTTGTTAGGGCCAAGGGTTACTAACCTGTCCTCGGCTCATTGCGTTCTAAATTAGTTTTTGCATACTACTTTGTCTTAATAGTCAATATCTAAAACAAAATTTGCCGGTTTTTGCTTAATTTTTGCTCACGAGCGATTTAAAGTGCCCCGGTATTAAATCTAAGTGCCCCGGTGCACTTTAAATCGCTCATGAGCAAGAATTTTGGTTAGGGTTGGGGTTAGGGTTTAGGGATAGGGTTAGGTTTTAGGGTTAGGGTTAGTGTTAGCTATGTTACCTGGTCATATATTTCACATTTAATTGCTGACATTTCATTAAACACACAAACGTAAACAAGCGTAGAATATTGACATACTATGATTACTATAGCTCGTGGTGGTAAATACATTACGTTACTTTGTAACTTTCAGTGGTTTTCTGTTGATGTTGACAAATTTTGTTTCGCTTGCATAAAAACTCAAACGATGCTAAGTTAAAATGATTAAATCAAAGACTTCATCGTCGAACCATCAAATAAGGTATGTTTAGTACGTTACATCGAACAGAATTTCGCTAAAATTATACCAGACATCGCATTGGTTATCGAAAGGCATAATACCATGTCTGTGCCAATTCTTGCTGTTTTATTGTAAAAAATCTCTCTCAACAAAAAAAATAACAAAAAAAACAACAATTTTATTACAGATAATAACTCATAAGATGTAAATCTTTACAAAAACGCTTTTTGAATCTCTAAAATTTGAGGACAGGTTGATAACCTTTTACCTTTGTTAGTCTTGTAGCCCCATTCAGTCAGTGTGTAGTGATATTCAACCAGTTTTCTCTAGGTTTTTCACGTTTGCCATTTAGCGTCTCTTGTATAACACCGTGAAACTTCGAATAGAAACCGTGTCCCGAATAAACGCTGGGTCCCAAATGCACGCTGAAAGTGAGGTAACTTGTAGTACTTCAACCCGGGTCCCAAAATACAAGACGGTTCCAGTTACTGGCCGGTATAATTAGGATACTGGTATATGCGATACATAGGAGACAACAGTTTTATGATTTTTTTGCAAATCTGGTAAGTTCCCTTAAGCCGTCCTCAAAATGACCTATACTGTGTTGGGTGGGACGTTAAACCCTACACACTCACTCAACTTTGATAGAAGCTGGGAGCTTTTATTGGAAGTTTTAGGGTGTATGCTTTTTCAAACTGTTGTTTCATTGTAATATATGTGTCAACAAGAACAGCTTCTACTACAACAACTAGTAGCGGTAGTAGTAGTGCTAGATTAACTGGCAGTTATCCGGCGCAAATCATTCATAATCATACACTGATGTTGTGTGTTGTAGTGTGCTTGACAAGTGAAAAGTATGGATCATCAGTATGATGAAGACCTTCACTGCAATCAGTTCTTCATTGGTTTTCAGAAGAATTGCGATCTTTTTGAGCACGTCACTTCACAGCGCTTTATGGTGCTGTAACTTTTCTTTTCAATATTATCTGTTTTAGGCAGCACTGTGCCAGCTATTTTGTCCATCCACCTGTGTCTGTCATTATTTCAAATAATCGCAGGCTGACCATGTCTGGAAAATCTGAAATCTGGAATTGTTCAGCAATATGTGAACTGTTGCATAAAAGTCTGTGAATTGACTGGAAGTCATGAAATTGTCAGGCAAATGTTGCTGTTGTTGACTTCATATTTATGGCAGCATCAGTGTTTAATAACATAACAGCAGCATAAATACAGTAGTGCTTCCTGTCAAGCAGCCAGGCTTTCCCAGTTGCTGGAGCATGTGACATCTGCTGAGTCACTTCGAAATGCATCTCGTGTAGAATCACTTTCTGATTTATTTGTGGACGTTGCCAGTAATAGTGGACTTATAAGTTAATCATTATAACTTATAAATATCCTGATGGGTCAGTTGATCAATCAATCTATTGGTTGATGTTCTGTGCAGATAGCAGTGCCTAGGTCAGGTTCACTTCATGGCATCAGCTTCACTAACATCGACTATGAAACTCACACGTTGATTCCTGTTGATCACAAGCCCAGCACTTTAATGACTCTGAATGGAAAGGTGTGCACAATGTATTAGTAGCAGTAGGAACAGTAGTAGTAGTAGTGGTAGTAGTTTTAGTTGTAGGCCTAGTTGTAGTAATATTAGCAGAAGCAGCTGCATTGCATCAACAGCAGTTAGTAATCATTGTGCATTGGTAGTAGTAAAGAATGATTACAGTGCTCTCATTATGGCACTGGCATTGCATTATAATCATTCAGCTTATCTGATGAATGTAGAACAGCTTAGTGCAGTAGGTGATATTTGGACTACGCCGATCAGTTGAGCAGTTTTCGCCAGAGATCCACTTAAACTGCCAGCTGCTGTAGTACTACATTTACCGTCACCATTTATCTCCACTCAGCCCAAAAGCTGATACCCATTTCCATGGATGATAAAAGGCTGAGTTTACCTGGTGGTTGGTTATATAGCGAGATGGTTTATCTGGTCATAGGTAGTCACCCATCTAATTACTCACTTACTGACCAGATCTGGCATAGCGTAACTTTGTTGGTCAAGTCCAATGCATTACTACTAATACTGTTTTTCTCTCCATGTCTGTATGTACGTCAGGAGTTAACAGTGAGATCTAACAGCATTCACACTCTTTCCGGCTTTGACACAACACAAACGGTAATTCGTCATGTTCTGCTTTATTGTCGCTGCCAGTGATGATGATGTGTTTGACTCTGTCCATCTGTAGGCCTATGCAAGATAACTCGAGGATTTATGAGCCGATTTTAGTGAAATTTGGGGAAGAGTTGTTTCACGTGGACCAAAACGCACCTTATTAGAGATTTATCTGGCATTCAGAGCCTAGAGTGTACATAGGTTTTTCTACCATTAATAGATAGGATGTAAACTAGCACTGTCCAGAGTATCTCAGCAAGTTATGAACAGACTATGATAAAGTTTATGTAAAGGTGGAGAGTGGCCCATGGACTGATCTTTCTGATTTTAGTGGCAGTCTAGTTCAGTATCCAGACCCAGGGTTTCTGAATACAGATCGTCATCGATTTTTTTACAAATTTTTGCATGGGTATGGCATTATCTAAACAATTTTATTATAAGATTTGTTGTTGTATTGACCAGATGGCAGCATTATTGTTGGCAGTGGTTTGAGATCTTCGATCGCTTCTGTTTGGTAAAATTTGTGTTCTGGTAGCTGTTAGTTGTAATGTTTTGTTTATTGTTATGTTTGTGTTGGTAAGGTTTTGGTGCTATTTGAGGAGATATTCTTTAATGAGCAGAACAAAAGCTATCGAGTTCTCTGTATCAGCCAACCACTTGGTCATGTCAGCGGTGAGTATCCAACTACCATGCTACATAATTCTACTACACAAGATATTTTGGTTTTCAAATTAATTTTATCGAGAATTGTTTACAATTCTCAGAAGACTTAATTTCATTTTGTATGATATTTTTGAAAGAAATGATTTTTGTTTTAACATTGTTTTAGTTGCAATTTTAGCTTGACAAAGGTTGATTTGGTCAGTTGTATGCTGTGCCAGGAGCTATCAACTAACTAGTGCTATTAAAACCTCAGTCACACTAGCAGAAGCAACAGCAGCAAATGCATGTAATAGTAGTACTAGTAGCCATCATAGTAGTGGTAGCTACAGTAATTCTTAGCAGTAGTATCTAGTGTTTGATGTAGGTTCGATGGAAGATTATATTGGAGGTGAAGCAGCAACTTCAACAGTTTACAGCCTCGAGGACTGTGCTGCACTGCTCTGCGGTAACTACCCATACTATCATCACTGTTACAGATACTACTACCACCATCCTTACCTTACCTTACCTTACCTCTGGGGTGGGCAGGCTCTTACACCTGCCCAGTGCTGAGGCCATATCAGTTCGCCCCAATGTGCGTCCCCGAATGTAATCATAAGGTTCACGTCTTGGGTCCCACTGGGGGGAGCATATGATGCTGTACCATATTTTTTGTCAGCTGGGGAAGGGGCTAATTTTGCCCCGTTTTTATCCCTTTAAACATCTTTTTTGTGTCAGTTTTAGGCGTCTTGACATGCTGTTTCCGTACTAATAACTGTAAGTTGGCGCTTGTGAATGACCACTTACAATACTACTACAGCTACTACTACTGCTACTGCTATTATTGACATGATTGCTATGGTAGCCTGATGTATGTAATCTTAAGCTAATGCTAATGACGTGCAGCTGTAACAGTTTTAGTTGTCGTTGTTTTAGTAGTAATAGTAATAGTTGTTGTTGTTGTTGTTGTTTCCAAGGTAACATGAAGCTAAGAAGAAGCTTAAACCAGTTGCTGACGTCATGCCAGAGAACACTTTCTCGTTCATCACCTTTGACCTTGCCACAACTCAAGGTCAGAAAACTACTACTATTACTACTACTTCACGGACTGCTTTGCTTGTGGCTTTTCATTAAATTTTTTTTCATTTTTGCTCTTGCTATTTTCCATTATTTTCTGGTTTTTTGATATCAGTTTCTGCGTGTTTTGTAATTGGTTTTTTACTTCATTTTTTATTTGTTTCACTTTTCAATACTTTGTTTAGTTTTTTCCATCTCAGTTTAGTTTTGGTTCTTTTACTGGATTAAACTGACATATCGCTTTCCAGTATTTCAGTGCTAATTGTTTGTTGTATCATATTATATTCTAATACTAGTACTACTGCTACAATTACTGATTACTACTACAATTACTACAGCTGCTGCTGGTGTTTGCTGTTGTAGCACATTGTTGATCATCTCTTCACAAAGGCGATGAACGTCTTGTTTAAAGATCCTGTCTTGGTGAGTTTCAGCTGTTTTTATGTCTACCTGCTTTGCCATTAATTACAGTGTGGCTTGATTGGCTTAGTTACAAAATTTACTTACTTCAATTTGTGGATTTGTTTAGCTGCATCATGTGCTGAAAAAGTAGGAAGGACAGGAAGTTGGAATTTTTGGCAGACAGCTGCAAATTTCTGATAGAGAAGACCATGGATGGTCAAAATTTTAATTTTGCCTTTAAATTTCCCCAATTTTGGAGGCTTTTCAGCCGCTGTGTTGCATTTTTGGAAGAAAATTTTGTGACAAGAAGAATATATCAGTTGTTGTTTTCTTTGTATAGAAGAGAAATGTGGGGAGTTCATCAGGTGGAGATATTCGTCGGAACATGTCCATTGCTCTTGAGGTAGTGCTCTGAGCATGTTGTATGAGTAGTGTGGAAGTGAAAACAAGCCACTTTTTATGCGCAACAGCAGCTACTGCTGTAGCGCGTCTTAGCCATCGCAATTCTGTCCGTCCGTCTGTCTGTCACATGGGTGGATCAGTCAAAAGCGGTGCAAGCTAGAATCACCAAATCTTCACCATCAGCTGCCTAGAAGAATCTAGTTTCAGGAACCGTAAAGCTTTTCCATAAATTCGGAGCTGGTCACCCCGAACCAGCGCGCTAAATGAGAGGGGGGTGGGCAAAATTTGCGATTTTTGGCCAATAAGTCGCTGTATCTCAGTAACAGTGCGAGATAGGGCCTAGGTTACTATTAGTGATTAATAGGAAGTTTTACACTAGCTCTCGATTGGCGCCAAATTCAATAACCTTAGATGACCTTGAAAGCCAAAATAGGGTGTTTTTATGGATTCTTTGGCGATTTCAGGCTTTGAGACAGACTTCAAGAGGGAATTGTGTCGAAATCAATTGAGATAGACATGGACAAGCTGCATATGAATTTTTTTGCATTGAACGTAGATTTCGACGGTCTAAGTCTCGATTTTCTAACTTCAAGGAAACCTGAGCACGAGGGCATCAAAGAGCAGTGCCCCCGTAAAAGTCGTTATTTTACTGTTGTTGGCCCGTCTTTCATGAAAGCAGTTGCAGATAGACATGGGCATGCTGGCTATCACAACAAGCACTAGTGACGAGCTTTTCAGTCGTATCAAGATTGATAACTTTGAAAGACCCTGAACTTTCAAAATAAGGGGTTTTTATTGATGTGATCTTCGGCTACAGCGCACACTCCAAGAATGAACTGTGACGAAATGGCTGGAGATAGAGTGACAGTTTGCGAACAGGAACTGCTATAAGCTTTCGCGTGTATTGTGAGCATTAGCTTACATTTCTTGTATGTTTTAAATAGCTCCATGAAAAATTGGCTGATTTTAATAATTTTTGGTATGCAACATCAAGAAGAAAGTTGACATTTTGCCCATCTCATCTTAGTACTGTTGCTGCACTACCATGTAAAATTTAGAAGTTGCAGTGTGGTCATTTACCACAATGAATTTATACTGAAATGTGCATGGGTCTAAAGAGCTTATCATTAAAATTGGCCAGTGTTGGCGATTTCATGCTGAACAAAAAATTATTGCAAAACTAGAGCTGTCGAAGCATTAGTTTTTTAAATGCATTAGCACACTGGATTAATTTTTTAATGCATTATCAATGCACCCAGGCCTGTCGAGGGGGAGACTAGGGGAGTAAGTTACCACGGGTCCCGTGACGTTTGGGTTGGCCCCACCTGTAGAATATAGAAAGTTAAAAACACATTTTAAACGTATAATCAACAATATATATAGAAATCTATTAGCCTGTCGTCAAAATAATTATTTATTTACAGTAGCGATAGAACGACAACTTATTAAGGCATTAATGCATTAATTAATGCGTTAATTTGACAGCTCTATGCAAAACATAATAGATTAATGGTGTGTTCTTGCTATTGTAAGAGTGACCATAACAACTATTTTCAATAATTTTTATGGATGATTTGTTATGTCTCATTATCGTTTGTGTGTAGGCATATTTAATGCACAACATATATTTGACGTTGCTGCAACACATTGCTACAAGTGTTGCAACATATGATGCTCAGCTGAACAAAATAACTCGCAACATAACTGCAACTTTTCAGCCTCAACATATCAGCATTAAATCAAATTTTTGGTTTGTATTACTTGCTATCTCTTATTATCTCTGCCAAGGTGAATGTAGTGAACATTGGAGGAGATTTAAGAGATTGGTCGTTCTGTTCGTCATTCCGTGTGTATGTGTGTACATAATGACTCATAACAGCAATGACGTCATTGCACCAACAGCACAAGCAGCAACGCCGGCTGTTACTTTTCCCTCCCTTTCCCCTGCAGTGAAGCGGCTCTTCCTTCTCCCTACCCTTTCCTTGCTGTAGGGTGTAGTTGTAGGTGCCTAGTAGTAGTAGTAGTAATGTTTAAATCACTTCACTTGGCAGAGATATGCACTCTCACGAGCACCTTCTAGTTTATTTATAGACTTCTCAGTCATATCATCTAGTAGTTGCAGTAGTAGTAGTTGTTGTAGTGTTGTAGTTATAGTGGTAGTCGTGGCAACGTGTTTCATGCTTGTAAAGAGCTAACAAATCCAAGTTACTGCATGTTGACTAAACATGAACTTTGTTGTAATTACAATAGTAGCAGTACTTGTGCTAGTCGTAGTAGTAAAAGTTGCAGCAGCAGCGGTGTGTAGTATTTGTTGTTGTAGTGGTAACGTGCCTCGTGCACGTAAGGAACTCACTAATCTCAGTCGCTACACATCTGCTCGTCGCAAACTCTGCTGTCTGCGACGGGTCGTTCAGTGTCTATTGAGCCATGCAACTACAACTGCAGATGATCTACATGGTGCTTCTGAACACAACTTTGGTTTGTACTAGAGCAGTTTTAGTAGTAATAGTAGTAGTACTAGTCGCAGCAGCAGTGGTGAATGTTTTTCTCTATGTATCGTAGTTTTGAAATCCAAATAAATTTTATCGCAGGCTGTGCAGTAACGCAGCACTGTTGTAAGGGTGACCAGCCATTTCAATGGGAGACTTCAAAATTTGACCCCTCATATTTCCAAAACCCCTTAATTTTCCCACACCATAATTTGCGCTGATGATTACATCCAGCATATCTCCCGATGTGTAAGGGTGACATCCTGGTTGTAGATATAAAACAGCACAAATCACAGTTTAAAAATGTAAACATCACCATTACACAGTGTTGGACTATGTAGTAGTAAAGTTTGAATGTTTAAATTGTCATTTATATATAAACTGAACAGTTTTTTTTACATAAATTGATATATGGCTGTGGAATTTGGTGATTAATTGTTGATAATATCTAATGATTGATGTTGTGTTAATAAGAAAATATCGTGAAGTAAATAGACAAAATACGATAATTAGCATCCAAAATCATTTTGATTATATGTTTCTCTGTGAAACGTCAACATTTTAGTGTGTCTACAAGACAGGATTAAACAAATGCTTACTAAGGGCAGGTTTCTGGATCTTGATTGGCCGGTCAAGCAACTATAGTTTACCATTCAGTTAGCTAACGACCAGTCAAGGTTTTGTTCAGAAACGCACACAAACTTAACTAGCAAGTTACAATTAACAGATGGTTTACTAACTGATCAGTTAACTAAAAGATCCAGAAACCAGCCCTAAATGTGTTTCAGTCATTTGTGACAGCTGTTAGTTGAATGCCGGTAACTGACAAGTTGCAAAATGTTAAGCATTTTTTTGCAGTTGCTACTGCCACTCAATCAACTGAAATTAAAGTGTGAGTAATTAGTTGTTAATTTTTAATACAGCTTACTGTTAAGTGTTGTTAATGTCTGGTAACTATAATTGATGTATTTATTGATGTTTGTGTGAACAGCTGTTTTGTCGTCTGATGATCTGTTGCCGATACTCATCTATCTTGTTGTTAAGACTGACCTCTCATCATGGCAAGTATACTACACTCAGTACTACTGCTACAACAGTTGGCTTGATCCACATATCCACCTTTAAGAAGCTATGTCTACATTTATTATCACCATTTAATTATCACTTGTCAGCCTAAAAGCTGATACTCATTTCATCCTACTGAGGTTAGAAGGCTGAGTCAACCTGGATGGTTGGTGGCGAGATTGTTTACCTGCCCATCCAGGTACTAACCGGGCTTGATGTCGGTCAACTGCATTGATTGGACACAATGTGTTAAAGTCCAAGTCACACGAAATAATGATATTGGCTAAATATATGTAGAATGTAACACTAATTAATAATACGCTGATCAGTTGAAAGGAAAACATCACTTTGAAGTAATTTTATCACAGATATGTTGTGCCAGCCGAACTCACTCGAATGTGCCACATACTGATGACATCACTCACAGGACATTTGGTTGACAAACTGACATTAGCATTTGAAAATACTAAATCCGTTAACTTTCCTCAGAATAATGTTAGATTTATACTACAAGTAGATGACATTAGACATTATGTCATTGTTTATTTGTTCACTACTAGATTTGTGCAGTTAGTAAAATTAACGATGTGCTTGAATATTATGGTTTCAGTGATTGATGAAAAATTTGGCTTTTTTGAGACTATTTGGCCGTAAATTAAGCTGCATTTGACCTCAAGGCAATAAAGCTCTAACTCTCCTGCAGATAACATCACAGTTTCGAATATGGCCAAATCAAAAGGGAAAAGTGAGTACTTTAAACCTGATTTTTAGGGTATTAAGGTGTACTAGTAACCAGAAGATTAATAAATATTGGCAAATTAGCATTTGATTAAACCAATGATGTGACTTGGACTTCAACTATTAGACCATGTCAACATCATTTTATTGTGAGTCGGTTGCTGTACATAGATGCGTGAAATTGCTCGCTGCTCTGCCAATCTGGCTCTTCACGAAATCATAACTGGACCATTTCATCTAAATTGCCTTGCTGTACTGTTAAAGCAGCTTTGCCATTAAAGCAATTTTGATCGATCATTCATTTATTTTTTATTGATTATTTTTCGTCGGTTGATCCATTATTTTCTGCAGTTTTTGAAGTCTGGGGCCTAATTTACAAAATGTCGTAAAATTATTGTGAAATTTTTATCGTAAATCAACAAGTTATGATATTGTAAGATTGTTGTAAAAACTTCATATTCGAATTTTGAAAGCTAATTTCACAACTTCATAGTTCGTAACTTTCTCACATTTTTGTTGTAACTCTAAAATTAACCAGCCAATTAGCTGCCGTTATGTTGACCTCAACCAATCACGACGCAGTGTCGCTGAGCCAGGTGGCGCACAGTGCTGCACGCTCATCGTCTGCTTCTGCTGTTGCCAATGGTTACCAATGTAAACAACAGGAAATGAACTGATTTGCGGCGATTTTGCTGCCTAAAGCCTTACCTTACCTTACTTTACCTCCGGGGTGGACACCTGCCCAGCGCTGAGGCCGTATCAGCTCGGCCCAATGCGCGTCCCCGAATGTAACCAGAAGGTTACAGATAGTGGCCGTAAAGCCGTAACGGCTGTGAAGCCGTAAATAGACGGCTGTAAAGCCGTAAGTAGACGGCTATAAAGCCGTAGTCGGATGTGAAGCCGAAACCAGCACTAGAGCACTGGTGTCGTGTAGCAAATCTGCCTACACGAATTTGGTCAGCGCTTAGTTGCACCTCGCCTCCAGATTTTAGAAATCTTTCGGGTCATCGGTGCTGAGCCCCACCACAACGTCAAGGTGGCTGACCGCGGTGGGGCTGCCTAAAGCTACTGCAAACAAAATTTATACATATTATGGCACTATGTGGAAAGTAATTACTAACGAAAAATCAAAATAATTACTGCATAATTATGACAGCTCATTAGCTGTCATACGTTTTCTTGTTACTGTGTCGTAACTTTCTTGTACAATTTTTTTTGTTTTATATAAATGTCTCTTTATTGTAAATCTGCTGTTAACCTTCCGTATGTCTAACATTGTCGTAAATTTGTTTTACGATGTTTTGTAAATTTGGCCCCTGGTGACTTTGGTCTTTGGACTTTTAAAATGAAAATTGGTGGATCGATCACGGATGCCCTGGGGATCATTCACACATGACATTGCGTTTTCCGTGCGTTTTATTTTTGACTTAGGAGCTTGTTTGAATCAGATGGATGGATGGAGAGATGGGCAAGAGCAGTAACGTGGCCCTGTTGTTGTTGTTGTTGTTGTTGCAGGTGGACTCAGTTGACATTCATGAAGTCGTTCTGTTTGACAACTGAAACTCTTGACGAAGATCTCAAGTATGTAATATTACTGCTGCTGCTAAATACTACTACTACCGCTGCTACTGTTTTTACTTGTAGTAGAGGTAGTAATGAACCACTGCCATCACTACTAGTTGACTACACATTTTGTCAGTAGTGGTGTTTTTGTCGCAGGGATTATGTCATAAGGGTTGTTTGTTTAAGGCACTTTTGATATCTAGTATACTTTTGATATCACTTTGGGTTTTGTTTAAGGAGTATTGACATAAGCAAGCTTGTTGTCCCGACACATATGGCATCACAGTTTAGGCATGACTGGCAAAGAATATGTAACTAACTGTAAATTCTGTTGAAGTATTGTGAATTAGTATTCTTTTAGTTACAGTTGCTTAAAATTTCATTTGACTGAGTTATGAAAGGTAGAAAAAAGCTGCCTGTATGTGTGTGTGGGTGTGTGTCTCTGTCTCTGTCTGTCTGTACATATACACGGTGTTTCATTAAAATGCACTTGTTTTTTCTTTTATAACTCAATCAAATGTGGTGATCAATTTACGTAAAATTTTTACCAGCTGTAGCTGAAGAAATACTAACTACAAAATGTGGCTGTTAATTAAATATTTTTTGCTAGTTGTGGTGTAATGCTGTAACTACGTGAGTACAAGCTTGCTTGTCTCAACTGGTGCTGGCAATTGCTGTCGTGCTTCGATGGTAAACTTTATCTGGTTCACAGATGAAAAATGTTTGTCGTATCAGCACTTAGCAACATGAGGGCATGAAATCTGGCGTCTCATGATCCAGAAATTCATTTTGCAAGCGGTGTGTGCTGGTGCACTGCCTTGCTGGAAGGAGTAAAAGTCAGGCTGTCTCAACAAGTCTGTAAAAGTGATCGTTTTGGGTGTTTTTTGTGGCAGCAATAGTAAAACTTCAACAGTTTGTCATCAGTGAACCAGATGGAGTTCACCATCGAAGGCAGCTATTCAGCAACTTTTAGCATTGGTCACGACAAGCAAGTCTGTACCGACGGCACATTATGACGTCAGCATTACATCACGACTAGCAAAGAATATTAAATTAGCAGCCACATTTTGTGGAAATATTTTGAATTAGTATTTCTATAGCTGCAACTGGTGAAAATTTTGTATAAATTGATTATCATCGAAGTAAATTGTGAAAGAAAGAAAGAGAGTGCCTTTTTATGAAACATCATGTATATCTGTGTTTGTTCTGTCAGGTTCTACTTAGCTACATTGGAGGCAGCACTGCATCATGTTACAAGCGGACAGCTGAATACACATATCAACTCAACTACGCACGTACTACTACTACTACTACTATTACTTTTAATCGTCGTCATCACATACTTTGTTTCATTTATTCAGTCTATTTGCGTTCATTCATTTACTGCTTTGTTCAGTTATTCTGTTAATTTTTATGAGCGAAAGCAGCTATGCTTTCAGCACGTCTTAGCCATCGTAATTCTGTTCGTCTGTCCGTCCGTCTGTCTGTCTGTCACACGGGTGGATCAGGCAAAAACGGTCCAAGCTAGGATCACCAAATTTTTACCGTCGGCTGCCCGGAAGACTTTAGTTTTCAGGAATCTTAAAGCTTTTTCATAAATTCGAAGGCGTTCACCCCGAACGAGGGTGCTAAATGAGAGGGGGTAGGCAAAATTTGCGATTTTTGGCCTGTAACTCGCTGTATCTCAGTAACAGTGCGAGATAAAGCCTAGGTTACTATTAATCACTAATAGCAAATCGTATACTGGCTTTCGATTGGCGCCGAATTCAGTGACCTTGAATGACTTTGAACGCCAAAATAGGGGGTTTTATGGATTTTTAACCACTTTCGCCTGTGAGAGTTTATATCATTCACAAGGTGGCGCCACGCCGCTGACGCTACACGCGCCTATGGCCGAAGTGTACTATGGTCCCGATGGGCCGAGTCCAAATGATATGCGATTTTCGAAACTATAACTACTGAACTGGAAATGCTATAGGCTTTCGCGCGTCTTGTGAGCTTTGCTCAAATTTCTTGTTTGTGTTGTTTTGTAGAATCTCGTTGATTCGTTTCTATCATCTGTGTCATCGTCCATCAACTTGGACCACTTTTTAAAGGTAATTTTCATTGCGACTACTATGAATATAAGTTGTAGTTTTAATAGTGTTTCTAGTTTTGCTTCTAGTAGTTATAGCAGTTTAGTCATAACTGTAGTAGTGTGTAGCGGTAGTCTTAGTAGCCTGATCAGTAGTAGTAGTATTTGCAGTAGTATTCATAGTATTAGTAGTAATCATAGTAGTAGTACTTGTGTTTATCGTTTTAGTAGTAGAATTTGAATTAGTATTTGTAGTAGTGCTGTAGCAGTGGCAGCAGTAGTAGTAGTCGATTAGTCATAGTAGTAATAGTGATAGTAGTGGTAGTAGTATCTGATGCTGTTTGTTGTTGTTGTTGTAGATGGTCGTTGATAACAAGATTGATGACGTGAAGAAAGTTTTGTCTCAGTTTCAACCAATGCAACAGTTTCGGTCTCCACAACAGTTGCAGCAACAGTTGCAACCCGTGCAACAGTTGCAGCATGCTAGCATCGTTACACATTGTCATGAGAGATGTTGCTGCAAGAAATGTCTGAAACTGATTGCTGCAACCGACAGCAGTAGACGGATGACGAACATTAATGGCCATATTCCATCACCAATATCTGAGAATAATGCTGACGCTCCACCACTGAAGACTTCTGAGAATATTATCAATCACATTTTACATGAAAATGTTGAATGTGGTGTAACAGAAACTTGTGATGATAGTGGTTCACAAAATTGTGAGATTAATGCTGAGGTTCCATCTCAGACTTATGAAATAAACAGTCACATTTCACTGTGTAGTGCTGAGAGTACCGATGATTGTGTTTCATTACCGACATTTGGAAACGTTGATCATTTTTCATCAGAGACGTCTGTATCATGGAATTGTGAGGAAAATAATGAAAATATTTCCTCATGGAAATGTGAGAATGATGGTCGTATTCCATCTCAGAATTGTTCAGTTGAGAGCAATAATAGTGCACAGGTTGCAACTCAGGAAAGTTTCTCTACTTTTGCTGAGAATAATGGTCACATTCCATCAGCGATTTGTCAGTCTGACAATAAGATCAGTGCTCATATTCCACTTCTCAGTTGTCCAAATGGTAATCACACTGAAGCTCAGATTCCATCAGCAACTAGTCCAAGTGAAGCTCATATTTCACCATTACAGTTGCATGTAGTTGGTTGTTCTGACGTTAATGCTGATGTTCCATTACTTCAGAGAGATCTTTCTGTTACAACTGCAACTATTACAGGTAGTAGTGGTGCTGGTGACACTAATGTTGATGTTCCACTATCAAGCAGCAACAGAATTGGTTCAAAATGTCATCCATTGTGTAGTTGTCATCGTTGCTTGCAACTTGTCAGCTCTGTTAACTACGCATCACTACTGCACTCCACAACTGAGCGTGGCCTCTCCGGTGAGTTTTAGTTGTAGTTGTAGTAGTAGTAGTGTAGTGGTGGTGGTAGTAGTAGTAGCAGGAAAACCACAGCTGGTTCTCTGTTTTTAATATTCTTCACAAGTAACAAGTGCCGTTAAGTTTCGACTATACGACAATTCGTTGTACAAAAATCTGTTGATGTGGAACCACGAATTTTAGAGTTATATCAGAATGCATCGGGTGTCTGGTTTTTCTCGGATGCAGCGTATATACCGGGTGTTTATGTGTTTAGCCCTACACGTAGCAGTGCACTGTGGTCATCTGGAACTTGTGGATGTTTTACTGAATCGTGGAGCATTGATAAATGCTGCAGAGTATCAGCATGGCTTCACACCGCTGCATCTAGCTGCTCAGACCGGACGACAGGCCATCATTGTATGTACTTCTAGCGCTAGTAGTCGTAGTGGTAGTTCTAGTGGTACTAATCAATAATAATTTCTAAACGTGTTCAGTGCAGGTATGTGTGAAGTGCTTCAACACAGTTATTCATTTACTAAACAAAGAACTAGCCTATCGCATATATAGTTAAATGTTCATGCATCAGTTTTTCAGCACATGAAGTGAATCACATTTTCTTATGCTGAGGATCTCTAGAGATGTGACAACCTTGCTTGTTGCGCCATGGCCATTTAAACCTTATAACCCTTGGAGAAAATGTCTGATCGTAAAACTAGTCAGGTTAGCTCTGCAAGAGGGGATGTTACGTTTAATGTAGGATCTAAATTGTATCAATTTTCTCTTTACATTGCTTCAACATGCATCTTTTTGGCCCAGAGGGTTTCAAAATTTACCACACTATGGAGTTTAGAGTGGCCTACAGACAAGTTAGGTTTAAGGAAAAGGCCTCTGGAAAAAGAAATGGGGATACAGGGAAAGGTAAGGAAATGGAAGTGAAGATGGAGAATAGGAAAATGGGGAGGTGGAGCCAAGTTTGACTTGCTGTAAATAGCGCAAGAGGCATAGGCACCGTTGCATTACACGGTAACACGGTTGGTGAAAATATATTTAGAATTTGTTGGGAAAACACTGTGCACATTTTTGCACACTATTGCTCATACATTGTAGTTGTAGTAGTAGTTCACCACTTATGTTGCATGTTGTAGGTGTTGCTGTTACATCACAATGCCAGTAGTATCAATGTAGTTGACAGCAGTGGAAATACAGCTTTACACTGGGCAGCTCTGAATGGACATGAGTCGGTGAGTAGTAGTAGTAGTAGTAGTAGCATGCACTAATACTAATAGCTTTGTTCTGTTAACCTGTGTTCACAAGTTGACAACGGTATTCATTGTTAGGCTACCAAGCCACGTAGTAGTATAAGGATTAGGATGTTAGACTTGCAATTGCAAGGCCATTGATTTAACTCCTGCTCAGGTCTCTATCAAGTGGTTAGTACTTGGATGAGTGTCTGTCTGCAGACAGGTAAACCATCTGGTAGACTTGAGCTAACAACAGTTAGGCCTTGTTTACGTTCAATGCTGGAGATGTCTGACACACCTCGGCACTCAGCAGGCATGTGAAAGGTCGTCAATTTGTGTAGTGCATCATCGCAAGCACGCGCACGCTTCTAATGTGCTTTCATCACTAACTAGAGCCGCCTGCCGCACGGCCACCGTGTGCAGCCTGCAGACACAGGCTGGCGCAGCAGCTGGCTAAGCAACCCCAGTCAGCTGTACCAGGGTCCCCACCTTCCGTAACTTATGTAAATGAGTTACTACTCATTTTACCGTCCCACTGCACATTTTACCCTTGTCAAGTTACAGGTAACAGCATGTGATCCTATATGGCTAGTGACAATTCATAGTTTTGAGATACTTTTTACATGATGCGCTATACCATTTTTATTAACACTACTGTTGCTGCTGCTGCTGCTGCTGCTGCTGCTAATATGGCTGTTAGTACCACTAGAACTACTGTTACTATGCTAGTAGTGTTAGTAGTAGTAGTAGTAATCATAGTAGTAGTAACAGCAATAGTACTAGTGGTACTAGTTGTTGTTGTTGTTTGTGGCAGTGTGTGAAGGCGCTGATCTACGTGAATCATGATGATCTGCTTGATGTCAACAGCAGAAACGACCTGGGAGATACGCCGTTACATCTTGCTGCCAAGTGGGGATATGGTATGTCACCTCATGACTAGTAACAGTCAGTGGCTGATCCAGGAGGGAGCTTTGGGGAACCCCTTTCATGCTACACAGGCAATCGTGACTAATGACTGTGGTCATAACACAAGACTATTGGAATACTGAGATTGTTCTGGCATGGCAGAAATGTTTTATTTAAACTGCTGGGAGATGCCATTGTGACTACAGAAATTGCAGAAAACCTTTTCAGTTTCTGGGGCTCCAGCCTGGATGCTGGTGGTGAAGGGCTCCACCTCGGCCCTTTTGTGCCTCAATGTTTGGCCCTTTAGGCTTTGTTGGCTTCTCATTGAACAGTTTCTAGATCCACTGCTGCTAGTAGTAGTGTTGGTAGGTGCAGAACAACTGAAATCGGTGTGAACATTTCTTCAGGCAAAAGTAACTGGTAGCCATATTATTTATAGCTGAAGAGGTCGAGAATAAGGATCACTGGCAAACTGTGACACGGACACATCTGACATAAATGTTTACTTATGGATACAGAGTCACAGGACTGCTTAGGCGTGCTGTGTTGGGCGTCTCCAGCATCGAATGTAAACTAGGCCTGACCATTATTAAGTCAAGTTTGCTGTCGTCACTGAAGACTGTAGTAGTATTAGTATTTAGTAGTAACAGTATTAACATTTGTATTTTGGGGGCGTGGCTGGAAGTTTATGTTAGCAAGTTATGTAAGAAAGTAAGAACTATGTTCACATTTGCTGGCTTTTGGGTGCATGTCGGTATGGTTGGCTGCTATAGTAACAGCTAGGCTTCTTACTATTAAAGTGACAAAAAAGTGTTTGAATGCTATTTTGTAAAAAGTCACTTGGCAAAAAATATAAGTGCCTCCAAGTCATACTGCTACTACTAGTATAGTAGTAGTAGTAGTGGTTCTAGTAGTTGTGGCATGTCTGTGCAGAGGGAGTGGTAGACATTCTACTGGATGGTGGGGCACTGTTGTCTGTCGGTGTAAGAAATCGTAAGCGTCTGCTGCCATCTCAGCTTACTAATAACATGAAGATTCTGAACAAGTTATCAGTGGCTGAACGTCTGTGCCATCGTCAGCAGTCAAAAGCTGCTACCACATCTAGAGTTAATGTTGTAAGTCTTTCATCAGTTTACAAGTATTGCGGACCACCGCCTCCCAGGGTCGTGACCTTCCTCTGCCCGGTTTGCCAGCTCATCAAGCTCCAGGAGGGGTGGTGCAACAACCGAGCTGCGGGCGAGCTTCTCTGGTTTCTTGGCTCCCGGCTCCCACGGCTCTTTTTCTTGGGGTTCGCTGGACGGGTGGTTGCAGGCGACTGTGTGTAGTGGTGTAGTGTCAAATGCAAGCGGTATTGACGACATAGTCGATTTTATTAATATTATTTAACGTATGTACATTAACGATCAGCACGAGCATCAACCGGCTTCGCGAGCCGCGTACATCGATTAACAGTAAACTGAACGTTGACTAACGTAGAGCAACTGGCCAACTCAACTGAACACCAGCTGACTAAGAACTGAAAACTAAAACTAGCACCCGGCGTGCAGCTGCTTTTAAAGGACACTGCCACGTGACATTGACGACATAGTCGATTTTATTAATATTATTTAACGTATGTACATTAACGATCAGCACGAGCATCAACCGGCTTCGCGAGCCGCGTACATCGATTAACAGTAAACTGAACGTTGACTAACGTAGA
>Ga0209671_1000397_pt1 | contig 27867 bp, 20 predicted proteins | sample WorMetHERISLAND2_2_FD_187401 | JGI IMG/M metagenome (GOLD analysis project Ga0209671, IMG submission 187401) | Marine gutless worms symbiont microbial communities from Max Planck institute for Marine Microbiology, Germany - Olavius geniculatus... | ecosystem: Host-associated > Annelida >...
AAACATTTAAAATTATTAATGATTGTTATAATTTGAAATCAGATTTATTTTTTACATATGATGAAGGTCTAAGAAGAGGTCATTCTAAGAAACTATATAAAAAACGCAGTAGATTGGATTTGAGAAAATATGTATTTAGCAACAGAGTAATTGATCACTGGAATGCACTGTCTGATGCGTGTGTAACCAGCAATACAATAAATCAATTTAAAAATTGTTTGAAACAGGAATTGCAACCGGAAACACAACACACATTACAGGATAGTAAGCGTTATATGGCTTATGCCTGTGTTTACTTAGGCCACCAGTAGTCTGGTGGCTTCGGTGAATTCGGTGAATTAACCTTTACTATAACCCCAACCCTGACCCTAAACCTAACCCTAGCCTTGAGTTCCTAATTCCATAACTCTATCCACAACCCCAACCACAACCCTAATTTACGGACGGAAGATAAGACCGCTTAACCGCTATCTTCCGTCCATACGGACGGAAGATAACATTAACGTCTTTAGCTAGTCGCTGTTAATACCATTAATGATCACAATTTCAGCTATTAGTGGTGAATTTTACATATGGAATGCAGAAGGTGAGTACACAAGTTTAACGCTTTGACTTGAATGGTTCAGACTACGGACTGGATGAGATTGCATGTAGCTGACTCACGCGAATTTGGCTCACGCAAAATCTTCTTATGGTTTTGTTATCATAGATAAGAACATTATTGTAGAATGACAGTAATAATTGTTTTTGGATATTTAGTGATGAGAACAATGGGTGAGGTCAAGTTTTGCTAAGACTTTAGTCTAAGACTAAAGTCTTGACTTGACTTTGGTCTAAGCCAAAAGTCAAGACCAAAATCAAAATTAAATCACCTGGCAATTTTTACTATCAAAACAATACAATCAGGGCTTAGATTGACCAAACGAATGTCCTAGTTCGTTATTTAACCGAAATATTTACTTTTTGACCAGTAAAATAACGTGCGGCATTTGGTAACTAATAGGCATTTTGTTACTTACTATCTACCGGCGTTAACTACGCAGATGACAATAGCGTAAGTAATGACGTCATCGCTGGCGCAAATATTGCACAGAATTCTTTTTATATCCATAAAATGGCCATACAGGCAAACAAAGTAATATTGCACACATCACACGATTAATATAGGTCTGGAAAAAAACTTCTATAACGTTGATTTAATTAATCGCATTATTGCAGTAATTCGGCGGTTGTGTAAAAAAAAGATGGACGACCACAAACAAAAGTCAAGTCTAAAGTCAAGTCAAAAGTCAAAACTAAAGTCAAGCCCAGCTCGTAGATAAGCCCAAAGTCAAGATCAAAGTCAAGACTTTTGTCTAAGGCTTTAGTCTTAGACAAAAGTCTTAGCGAAACTTGACCTAACCCAATGTTTGTCTATTTGTAAACAGTTTTGCTTAATGTATTATTTTGATTTAATTCAGATGCAGTGCGTGTCCGTGAAGATCACCACATTGTTGGAACGCTCGTTGGCTGTTTACCACGGCTTCCACGCCAAAATATTCAGCTGGGCCTTCCATTGCAGCTGTCATGCTATGAAGCTAGAGTTTTATTGGAGAAAGGTGTGACCATTGCTGCATCAGTCATTTTGTTTTAGTGTGTCAAAATGTTTGACACTGTCATTGGTAGTTAGCGCTAATTGATTTGCTTATGATTTTTTTTGTTTCAGTATTTTTTAGTTGTAGTTATTATTATTTCCTTATTTCTTTCTTTATCTTAGACTTTTGTCTTTCTCATAACTGTTTGTTTTCAGGTCTTTGTGTTTTTATCAGTGGTGTAGCTAGGTTTTTTTTTGGGGGGGGCCTTGTGCAAAGCATCACTGGTGTGCCCCCAACTAAAACAAAGAAAAACTAGAAATTTGGGACAAAGCCCAACATGAGTCTGCCCAGCATCATAAGTCCGATTGAAAAAAATTTAGGGGCTTGAAAGTCCTCTCGTAGCAAACCCATGTTGCTCAAACTCAAATGCATTGGCATACGCAAAACGCGCAGTGTTGTCATTGCATAGGTCAACATCCACACCCTAACCATCATTGTTAGTGGACCAAACATCAGCAAATATTTTGTCTGATGCGGGAGGGATCATAGTTGATATAATGCCATTTACCGGTTGTCGACATTTTCATTAGTTCCAGATATGTTCCCGGCCATAGTCGAAAGTTGTCCAAAATCATGCCAAATTTGGACATTTTTGTCTTCTCAAACTTTTGGGGTGTTTGCTTCCCCCCTCGCCCCACCGTGGTCAGCCACCTTGTTGTGGTGGTGAGGCTTTGCACCAATGACCCGAAAGATTTCTGAAATCTGGAGGGTAGGAGCTAACTAAGAGCTGACCAAACCTGTGAGAGCAAATTTGCTACACATTACCAGTGCTTTTGTGCTGGTTTCAGCTTCGCAGCTGACTACGGCTTTACAGCCGTCTATTTACGGCTTCACAGTCGCCTATGGCTTTATAGCCGTTATTTGTAACCTTGTGGTTACATTCAGGGATGCGTATTGGGACGAACTAATACGGCCTCAGCGCTGGGCAGGTGTAAGAGCCTGGCCATCCCGGAGGTAAGGTAAGGTAAGGTAAAGGCTTCCCCCTCCTCCCCCCCCAAAAAAATTGTACTCGCATTGTCAGTCCGGCTTGGCAGCATGCCACATGGCAAAGTTTTTGGGGGTTGCTCCTTTTACTGCCAAAGTTGTAGGCTTGAATATGCTAACTATTGAGCCAGTTTATGACTCCTTTCATAAAATTTTGTTGGGGGACCCCCATTCCTCATTCCCAGTGGGGTGTGCACTAGCAAGACTTGGTCATTCAGTCTATAGTGCGTGTAAAAATTTTAGAGCGCAGCAAGAGCCGAAATATGGTTATGTGTGAAAGTCGATTTGGGCGTGTCCCAATGCACATCCCAAACTTTGTAGTTAGTAGGTGAAAGTTCACAGGACTTTTTTTGCTAAACGTGAGAGGAATCGTTGTGCAAAACTTGGTTTTTTTCAATTTTTGATGTTTTTATTTATTCCAAAGATATTTGCAGTCAAATTTTGAAGATGTCTAAAATTGCGTCAAATTTTGCATGTTTTGGCCCTTTTGGGGGCTTGTAAATTTTTGGACCTACGTTATACAGCCCAATCAAATTACGATCATGTGACAAAGTTTTATGTCGATTGGTCGATGGAGCTTGGAGATCTGGCTTTAAACAAAAAACATTTGTGGTAAAACATAAGCCTGCCAGGTTCCGGGCAGATTAATTAGGTGTATGACAAAATGAACGTATGCTGCGCTACAGAGTACAAAAATACATCACATATGATGTGTGTATTTTATTATTTCATGATTTTTAGCAGTTTCATGCATTTACAGAGGCATAAAAAATTATGGCCCAGGCGGTTGGGGGCCCCTGAATGCCGGTGGGGTCATTGTGCACTGCAGAACCTGCACAACCTATTGCTATGCCACTGGTTTTTATAACTATACTTTCATTTTAATTTTTCTTGTTTTATTTCTATTTAAAACATTTTTAGTTTTTTTAGTTTATTTCCTTCAGACTTATTATTTTTAGTCTGCTTATTTTGTGTCCTAGTGCCTCTCTTCATTTGCATCTTGATTCACTTGGGATATTTTGGTGCTATATAAACTGGTACTTTTTTTGTTCTCACTTACTTACTTATGTTACTTCTTGTATCTGGTTTAGTTTAAGAAATATCACGCAAGGGCATACAAATAAAAATGTCAAAAAATCGGAGCTAAGCCGAGACTTAGCCACAAAAATGCTAAGACAGCCACAAAATTCGTGGCTAGCAGGCTTAGGGGTCTACGTAACAGCTTGTTGATATGTAGGGCTTGCACAGATGTATAGTGGCAGGGATCATCTGAAAGAGCCAACGAGTGAAAATGCTGCAGCCTTTCTGGCATCGAGAGAGCGACTGTATGCAGAACAGGTATTTTCCTGGCATAATTTTTTTATATGTTATGTGTTGAAGGGTATCCAAGACTCACAATATTATGTAGCAGTTTAGCAATCATTTAGTGTTTTTGTGCTGCTAGGAAGTAAGGGTGTTGTACTGCTTTAAATAAGGTCCACAGTTCTACTAACCTGGAAGTAACTGTGAAAACACTGGCAAGTTAAAGACAGATGTGAAGCATAGCAGTAGTAACTGTTTATCAGTTGTCATAAATTTGGAAATAGAGTGATGAACGTTGTACAAAACAAGACTGCTTGATTTTATAATTGTACAGGGTGTTTAAAAAATGACACAAAGTTTATAGCACCAAAGTTTGCGATTTTCAGCAAAATGTTCTGAAAGAAATTCTTTAAAAGTAGTGTTTGAATACTGCAATTAAGTATTTTTGCAGCTGGCAAGTGAACTCTTCAAAAACAGTATTATTAACCTTTACATCTTTGTTTTTAAAGGCGAATTTGTGATAGAATTATAGTCTGCAACAGACCCATTTTTCAGATTTATAAAAAAAGCAGTGCCCACTGTGTCCACCACAAGAATAAACAGCTGACGATAGTCATTTGGACCAATGTTCAATATCACCATCGATTAGTTCTCAAGTGACTGCTCATGTCTAAGGCCCACAGTTTTCCGCGGGCCGCGGAATTTTGAGCCAAGCTGCGGAATTTGCCCTTTTCCACGGAATTTTGATATTGCTGCGGAATTTCGCAGAATTTTACAAAAAGTTAAGAAATGACCGATGATTAGTATGATCGTCAGCTTTAAACTAACTATATCAAGGAGAAAAATCAAACTGAACTGCCTAAAGCTTCATCTTTACTAATAATTATTATCGTATACGGCACAATCGTAAATTAACCCAATGCGACTAATTGACAAATTGCACTTTTGAAAAGAAAAAAAGATCAATAATGTCTTCTGTATGTTGCTAGCATAACTGAGCACCATGCCAGCATCCAAAAACTGAAGTTTTTAAAATAGAATAAAGCTTAGTTTATGCACAAACGGAAGGCCGCGATAAGCTGCGGAATTTGCACAATTTTGCCGCAGTGAGCTGCTGAATTTTGCGAATTGGCTCGCGGAATTTGGCAAAATTTACCGCGGAAAACAATGGGCACTACTCATGTTTCAGAAACTGTTCAAAACTTGCTTCAGATGATCAACCTTCTCAGTCTTCTGACATAGGCTCTATGCAAAAACGACTATTGTCTGTTGTTCATTCTTGCAGTGGACACATCGAGCATCGTTTCTCTTGACTTTGGACAATTGGCTTCATGTGAACCTGGTTCCTATCATGAACTTGCTTTGAAGATGTAGCAGTTAATATTGTTCTCATAGAGCTCACTTGCCAGCATCAAAACAAAGAATATTTAATTGCTTCATTTAGGCATTGGCTTTTTTATATAGGCAATTTCTTTCTGAACATTTTGCTGAAAACTGCATGATTCTGTGATGTACAGTTGTGAAATTATGGTGCTGTAAACCTCGTGCCATTTTTTGAACATTATTATGCAACAAGTTCAACTACTGTTTTGTACAAGTAGTAAACTCAATAGTCAATAGTCAGTAATTTAGCTATTACAAAGTAGTTGAAAAAGTAGTTGTAAGTGAACTGTTGTTTAGTAGTTTTTGCCCATTACTGCCATGTAATATTGTAGAATTTGTTATCTTTCAGCTGGAAGCATGCAAACAGTCTCGTCAGAGCTTACTATTAAAGAACTTGGACAAGATAGTAGAAGGCAAGAAGAAGAAGAAGGTGCTGCAAGCAGCTGAGGCAGCAACTTGTGATAGGTGATTAGATAGTAGCAGTTGTTTAATCTGATGTTGTAGTTGTATTCTGTTATTGGCCATTTTTAGGTGAACTAAGATTAGCTGGTTTTAGTTGTCTTTTTATTTGCCATTCTGTTGTCGTTATCTTTATTCTTACGCTGCTCACTGTCCATTTATCAGAGCATTTGCTCACTGGCTAGTTATGAGCAGAGCATTATAAACTCAGTCCTTTTGCACTTTTTAAAAATTAGTTGTTGTTGTGTGTTTGTTATTGTTTTTTTTTAAATTCTTATTCTTCAATTATTTCTCAGCTGTGCATTTTTAGGGGCCATGTTATAACGTTTTCCATTTAACTACATATTGCTTTGATATTAATTCTGTTTAGTTTCATTAAAATGTGTATTTGCTGTCATACAGTTGTTGCTCAGTGGTAGTGATAATGTCAGTTCACTGCTGAAAAACTCGTGGTGTTCTTATACCAAATTTTCAAAAGAAACTGATTTTTGTTTGTGTCAATGTAGTTTTTTTCTGCATTTTATTTCACAGTTATTTTCATACTGTCTATCTTTTACATTGCATCTCTCGAGGTGTGTTGGGTTAATAACTCTGCAGGTGCAGTCAAGTGTGACTATACGAATGACCATGTTGGCTTACACTACCAACTGTTGGTGGTCGTGGCATATGTGTGTTAAACCATTGTCTAGAGTGTACATGTTCTTTAACATTTAGTTATATTACTCCTGACTGTGGTTTGTGGTGCAATAATTTTTTTCAGTACTCATAACTAACGTTTTCTTGAACGAATGACGCACAGCGATGGAGAGGCTGGTAGAAGTAGCAAGAGACAACGGAGAAAGATGCTGCGAAAGATGTCGGTTGAATGTACATCAACAACAACTGTGGATAATAATTCAGATGACGAGCAAACTGAAGCTGAGCTGAGGCAGCAGATTGAGAATATGAATGTTCCAGTTTCACTATCTGACAAGGCTGTTTGCATCCAGATACACACAGGTCTGTAGATATTGGGCATTATCCAACTTTAGCCCAAGCTGGGGCTGGACTTTTTTTGCTAATTTATTACGCAAAGTATAAATCTGCCGCGATGGCGCATTGATATTCATAAAATAACCAAAAGCCATCTAGGCACTCCATGTTTCTGCTTATTCAGTATATAAGCCTATGATCACAGCTGCTAAATAAGCCACAACACAGCCTAAAAGACTGTTCCGGCTTATTCAGTTATGACAGTTTACTATGTTTCTACTACGCAATCCAGTAATCTTGTAATTTCTATAGTTGAACACGTCTATAAAATGATAGCTTTGCTCTTATATATAACCTCCAGGAATAGCCCCAGATGGCCTCGTCTGGGACAATTCCTGGAGGTTATATATTATCGCAGAATAGCCATTATCATGAAGTCTATGTACATACAAAACAAATTATATGTTTATGTATTTGATGTGTATGTTTCCTGTTGCTTAGCACTATGACAGACCTAATTTTTTGTGACTTAATTTAAAATAGTGGCGTTACATTATAACACGACTGCGTTGAATATTTCTAATTTTGATAGTGTTTGTTGGGGCTAAAGATTATCCCCATATGGGGCTAATCCTGGATATGGCCAGATATTGTACAAAATTATTATTCTGCTACTTCTGCTTTCATGACCCAGAACTGAGTCTCAGTACGCTCAAACAGCAGCGAAAGGCATACTTTCTGTGATATATTGATCACAAAATGTAGTGCACAATAGATATTTTTTTCAGTTGGCGTTATAATAATATATAATATAATGGTAATTTATGATTTATTTGACACTTTACTTACTTACTTGCTTACTTACTTACTTTTCACTTGACTGGTTACTTTATTTTGGAACCAGTTTTGTGCTGAACTTTTGGGAATCATTGAAGCAGAACTTTGCTGGCTCGAAGCCATGACTTTTTTGTTACCCATCTGTCAGCATTATAGCATTAGTGTTTTCAAACTTTTGAACTACACTGTGTTTCAAAAAAACGGGCACCCTTTTTATTTCTTTCATAATTCACTCAAATGATGCATCGTGAATACAAGCTTGCTTGTCTCAACTGGTGCTGTCCCTTGTTACTCTGCTTCGATGGTGAATTTTTTCTGGTTCATTGATGAAAAATTTTCATCGTATCAGCAATAAGCAACACGGGAGCATGAAATCAGGCGCTTTGCGATTCAAAAACTCAACCAACTTGCAAGCAATGTGTGCTGGTGCACTGTCGTGCTGGAAGGTCTAAAAGTTAAGCTATCCTTACAAGTATGTGAAAGTGATCGTTTTAGGCGTTTTTTGTGGCTGCAGTGGTAAAACTTCAACAGTTTAATGTCATCAGCGACCCAGATAAAGTTCACCATCGATGCAGGGCAGCTATTCAGCAACTTTCAGCACCGGTTATGACAAACCAGTTTGTACTTGCGCCACGCTATGACGTCAGCATTACATCACAACTAGCAAAGAATATTTAACTAACAGCCATATTTTGTCCATATATTGTGAATTAGCATTTCTTCAGCTACATCTGGTAAAAATATCGTGTAAATTGATCATCATTTGAGTGAATTATGAAAGAAATAAAAAGGGTGCCCGTTTTTTTGAAACACAGTGTAATTATGTTAATTTCACGTAAAATATGTGTGGTTTAGGTTGTGAAATACTCAAATACTCACATTACTCTGGTGAAAAGTATTGGTAGTGTATTTATAGTAGTTTAATGAAGTCTACCGTGAACTGGAGAATCCGAATGTTCATTCAACAAATGTATCTGATGGCAACAAAAAATAAAGTTTTTTGGGTCATTTTTATTACTTTAGTATAATAGCGACTGTGTCACAGTTCTGAAATGCCAGAAATTATGAATGTCACTTATCTGGTAGGCGCGCTGAAATGCATGCATTTGTTGTGGTTAATCTATAGCGGAGACTTGGAGTACAAACAGTCAGTTTACTACAACTGAGTGGAAATTACCAATGTCATCAAGTGACTTCCAAAAGTATCGCATATTTTCATACTTTTGGGAAAAAGGCTACTTTCTAACTGGTGGTGGGAAGTTTGGTGGTGATTTTCTTATTTACCCAGGTTTGTTGTACACTGTTGCTGAATTCTCCATTCTGTGCAGGTTTTAATATTAATATGATATTGCGGACGTTTTTAGTTGATTATTTATTGGTGTGTATTACGTACATTACAGAATATTTGCATTAATGTTGATTCTATCATCTAAGGCTATTGTTGTTATTTTCTAATTCTGCGTCTTCCATAGGCATAAAAAGTTGCCTTCTCATCATGACTGTTGTTTAGTGATTGCACTGGACACAGTGATTCAACCGCAGTGGACTGGAAAAGAAACTGGGCCCCCAGGGTACCATGTTTTGCGTTAAGCTGCAGTCTTTGCTGCCGACCCTGCGTTGTTATTATTAGAAAACTTTTCTCCATACGGGCGGGACCACTCTATTCCGAGTGGTCCACTACGTTACCCGACAACTCCATCCCCGCCCTCTTCCCCTCAGGCTGCCCTTGGGAGGAGGTTGAGGCAAAGAGCAAGATGGCGGTGCACGTACCTAAGACCCAAGGACTTCGCCACAGTCGGGGTGCGCGACCGTGCAACACAGAAGGCGCCAGATAAGAAGGGTAAGATAGACAAACAGACTAGCAGACAAACCAACTTTCTGCACATTATAGTAAGATTATTACTTTATCATTGGACCTATTATTATGATTTTATATTTATTTATTTATTGTTACTGTTGTTGTTATTTATCATAACTGGCGTGTGTGATGTCTGCTGACTGCAGGTGATCCGGCGCGCTATCACAGCTTCTACATTGCAGTCTGCATGGAACACTGCAAGCCCCTCCCAGTGCTTGAGCTGGTGTCACTTGGTCGACTTGGCACAACTGTCAAGAAGACGGTCCTGCTGTGTTCCGTCGACAATGAAGGACATGTCTGCGTCACGTCGCTGCGGTGGTCCGCTATCAGCTGATGTTTACCAACATCAACAGATTAGACCATGCAGCTCGTGCGTGTAGTTGATCAGCGCGGGTAGTATGACAGTCTGTTGCAGAGGGCGCTGACATTGACAGTAACATGGACGTTTTTATACCCATGTTGCTGCCGTTAGTCAATTACTTATGAGCAGTTAGCTCAAATTCTAGAAATGCTTCATGCTGTGAAAATGGTCTTGAGGATTGTCTATAAATGACGTCAAGTGATTTTGAGGAAAAAGTAACACCAATACCCTTCTTCGTCACATTTCGTCACACTTCTCTGGACGCCTATCAAATATGACGTCACAAATGTTTACCAAATTTCCCCCTCTATGCAGCCTGTAGTGTAGTCTATAGATCTAAATTTTAATATATAAAAATTATATTTGTTATTAAAATTGTCTACTGTCAACTGTAATGCAGAAAATCGTGTCAAATCAAGTACAGTATTCCCTAATGTTTCTAGGCCTACTCGTTCTGCCACGTTTGGCGAGTTGGCGACGCGAATTGGCTGTCTGTTGTACCTTTCCGCAGATGTGAGTATGTAACGTCACCCTACCTTTAACCCCCCCCCTTTTTCCCCTACGTTACACGTCGTCACAATAATGTGTCCTCCCTCTCCTCTTCCTAGCGTGACGTCATTTAAGGAAGATCCCTTGGCTATAGCAGTTTGAATGCAGATCTGTACATTTTGAGTATTCTCGCCAGCTGATATTTGATTGCGATTAACGTCCACCATTACTAAGACCTGCCACCCAAGATGTTGGTAGGCTTACATCTGTCGGGTGACGTAATACCATTCAATACGTCATAAAATCATAGGCCTACCACGTCTGCCATATTGAGGCTGATACATTGAATTGATAACACGGCCTAAACAATTTATGCAGTTGCAGTCTGACAAAAAAAGTGTGGACGGGGAATGGGTTTTGAAAAAATTCCATGTAATATGACAAACAAAGCAAAGCAACACACCGAATAGCACCCGTAAGAACTTAAGTAAAAATACTACAGCATAGGCCAACAGAATATAGATGCAAACAGTTTTGTTTCAGACCTTCATAGCAAAACATTGAATGTAGACAAAAAGTGCAGTAATATTTTGGGGGTCCAATAAATAAATCAATAAATATTTATTTATTTAGGAACGGAAATTTTTAGAGACGGGCGGTAACCGGAACTTGCACAATAATTTTTACGCCTAGCTGATTACTACTGGCGTAGCCATAGGGGAGTTCTGGTGGCACGTGACCCGCCAAGGAGCTAGACCACAAAGACGAATTATCTGGTGTCCGACTTTGAGCTCAGTTACTTGAAATAGTTCTAAAATGCATGAAAAACGCTCCTTTTTCACAGAAAACGGAAAAAAATTTTTCGGCGCGGTCACAGCCCCCTCTCTATGTTATTCCGCTATAGTGGGGAGGTGTAGGATCTACACCTTTCCCAATCATCACACCCTATAGGCCTACTCCTTGAGTGCCCCACGTACATTCAAATCGTGGCTTGGCTACACCACTGCTGATTAGGCCTACAGTTATTTCTAGCAACTTACACAGGTCTACGCTCGTTGTCTTACTTCGTTATCGTCATTGTCAAACAGTGGTTAGTGAAAGTGGGTCTATAACGTTAAGAAAAAACGGCAACACATTTAACTGCGGAGAAGACCGCGATTACGGTTACTGACGTTTGCCGTTATAAAGTTAACATTTTGTCATTTTGTTAAATGTGAAATAAGTAAGCATGTTCAGGTGTGAGCAGAGAAACGTGAATGTATTGAAAAGGGAGCCGTGGGCTCGGGGCCCCGAACACAATCATAGGAATGTAAAAGCAAAGGTTTTGTGTTCACTGCAGCGAGTCGGATTGTAACCAGAAGCGCTTTACAATCACGGAAGTGGCAGCGGATTGGCACGAGACAATGATAGGCCAACCGCTGCGTGCAACGGTGCTATGCTGGCATTCATTATTGTTTAGGCCTACCACACAACTGATATTTTACCTCGAGAAACGAGTAAACCATTTTCATCAGACGTTGCAGACATAGGCTACTATGGGCCTTTTCCGCTTTCTTAGCGATCGACTTGTAACAAAGTCACAACCTCGCACGTACAGCTTATGTCTGCGTTGATTGTGTGTAGGTTTCTTTGTAGGCTGGGCCTGTGTATCTTGTCTTTTAGGCCTACCAAAACCAAGGCGTCTCTCGTCTTGAGATCCGTCGTGTATTTGGCCACTAGCTGTCTTGCGTCACATTGTGATTCAGACGCACTGAATTTTACATTATCTCGATAATCATCTCCGCCATTTTTGTCTAGGATGTGCAGCTCTCAGTCGCTAGAAGCTGTGTCTGTCGGTGAGTTTAAATCTCGCGACATGTAGCTCGCTCACCCGTTCAGCTTTCTACCGCTGATACGTTGCATAGCCTCGTGTGCTGGCTTTGACGGTATCATGATTTTGGACTGAAATTGTGAAAAGACGAAAACGAGCAGCCAGAAATTTTCAGAGGTATGTGTCATCTTTATCGAGTGTATTACTTCTGTTTATGACTCATTGTGTAGTCACTATAGTCAGTGGTTAAAGTGAAAGGGAACGGTAGGCCTGCTTTCCGGTTTGGACTTTCTGTTGGCAGGGTTGGTAGGCTACACTTCTCCCCCTGTTGGTGTTCGCGGATCCAAGCTTATAGTGACCTAGCCAGCGATGACGTAAGTACTCTACAAATGTACTTAAGTACAAGAACAAATACATTTTGAAAAGAGTACTTAAGTATTTATAATTACTAAGTACAAGTACATAAGTACATACGCAAAGTGTCAGTCTTGTCAACTGTCACATAATAAAACCAAACTGTCACTATAAAGCAAACTTCTATTATGAAAAAGTGTTTCAGACAACTGATCTGAGAGTATTTTGAGGAATATATACATCAATGCCATCATCATAATATCGTCACCATCATATGTGTGTCAACCGTCGCAAAAATTCAGAAATGTTGTCATTTAATGAAGCAGAAGTGTCATGGATGATTCGTCTGACATTTTATTCTTGCTGAGTGTCCGTATGAGTCCAGCGTGGCTAAAAAGCCTCTCTACTGGGACTGATGATCGAACAGTGGTATGTTTACTTGACCAACGCTTTTACGACTACTGGGTACCTCCTCAGCTGCTTAAGTTGATGTACCTGATTATTTAAAAACTGAAGTGCTTCAACTTTGTATCCAGAGCCAGAAACCTCATTATCTAAGTCATGCATTCTGAAGTTGTAGAAGTCTTCACTGTATCAGCCATTCCATTGGCTTGTGGTTTACAACAGCTTTCTCCAAGTCCAATAATTTCGGCAACAAATTAATCTTCAGCCGCCTACAGATGTTTTTATTTTGTTGCTGTTGTGTACATTATCAAAATTTAAAATGTTATCAAACCGTTTCTGTAGGCCTGTTTGTTATGCGGACACTGGCTATGTCAGTTGTATGAATGATGCTGGCTTCCGCTGTATGACACCAGAAGTTATCACTGTTATGGAACCAAAATGTGATTCCACAGTATTTTCTCCTTGCATTTTATGGAAAAACTGTGTAATAGATCTCATCACATTTATCCACTCACCCAAAAATGAGAAATTCTGGATGGCGATTGGAGATGCTCCATAACACATACTAGTCTAGGTAATTATGGGTTACTTATGTGTAGCCTACTTATGGGTCAAGTACCTCAAAAATGTACTTAAGTACAAGTACCTAAGTATCATCACGTACAAATACTTAAGTACAAGTACTCAAGTACATAAACAGCATTTAAGTACGTACTTAAGTACCGATGTACTGAAGTACTCGTCATCACTGGTCTTGACCTGCATATGTTTAAAATATTATAACTTTTCTGGCAAAAGTTAAGCTGCTTTATTTGCTTCGTTTGTTAATTTTATTAATTAATTTATTTAATGCACAGAATAACCTGCGGCATAAACCGCGGCGCTGTCGAATTTCGTCGTCTTGCCGTGTCGAATTTCCACGGGGTCGAAATGGTCGACTGACTTTGCAGTCCGCCGTTTTCCATTTTTATCCGCGCTGCCGTTCGCATTTAACGTCCAGTTCTTCGAGGCAATCACCAGAAATGGCTATGAAGTGGATATTTTGTGCCGGTACTGATCTAGGGCGTAACACTAGCATTTAGAATGTCGGCGAAACTATGGGATATGTTTCAGAATTCAGTCCGGAGTGGTCTCTTTGTGGAGGTGAATGAAGAAGACGATAAAGGGTTTGGTCTGGTGACATTTAATCAGACCACAGTTAAACGCGTATTCACTTGACAGTTAATCACCATCCTGTAATTGACTGTGCACTATGCCGTGTGCCTTGTTTGTTTGATAAGCATGGATCGATTGTCGCTTTTAGCCAGATGTAAATGAAGATGGTCTAAATGTAATCCACTGTCATCGGGTATGGAAGCACAGCTCTGGAGCCAGGTGTAGGCCTATTCGTTGCCTCGTGGAAAGTAAAAGGAGATTATTTGTCGCGTGATTAACAGTAGGCCTACTGTCAAGTAATTACAATACAATACAATAAAATTTGAAGTTAAAAAAATGTCAGTGGTACTGCAGTCACTTTACAGTCAGTAATGGAAATAAGGACCTTAACAAATGAGTCTTAAGTTTAGTCTTAAATGTTCGCAATGACTTTGAAGACGTCACTTCTGATGGCAGACTGTTCCAAGTTCTTGCTGCAGCGACGGAACGCTCGGTCGCCGATCGTGGACAGACGTGTCAGTGGTACAGCCAGTGCTGAGGTCGATGACGAGCGCAGGTGTTGTCGACCAGGAAGTCCAGCGTCAGGCTGTAGAGCGTCAGCCAGGTAGGCTCTCGCAAGTCCGTGGACACACCGGTAGACCAGCACGGCCAGTTTGTACGTTATTCGCTCTGACGCACGAAACCAGTGCAGACGGTAAAGCAGCGCTGTGATGCGTTCATATCTACTGGACTGATAGACGAGTCGAGCCGCTGCATTCATGACCGCCTGGAGACGATTTAGCTGGAATGACGGTATACCGGCCATGTGTTGCATTTCAGAAGTCGATATACGTCAGTAGCGGGAGCTATATGTCGACTGGGCGATGAGATTAAATTACTTCAAACAGTGAAGAGACAGTCAGTGGCGTAGGCCTATGCAGGATTTTGTCAACCATGAACCTTTCCCTCCCTTTTTCGAGAAGCCCACGAGATCGGAGGTCTGGGGTATTCCCCCTGGGTAATTTTTGGAACCAGCCGCTTCGCAATTGCTGTCAAAAAACTGCCACGCTTTCTCCGTCGGAGAAAAACGCGACGCGTCAACAAGTCAGTCGAATAATTTTAGCGTCAGTCGACTCAGTCGTAAACGCTTCAAGCCGTCGAAAAAGGAATCTACTGCAGCACATAGTAACATCACAACAAAACACGAATTATAGCTAATTGCCCAGCGTTAAGAATGCACATACAGAGTTACAGACAGACAAGGCAATTGACATAAGCCAGCAACACCGCAGATCCACAGAAAAATCAGCATCTTTAAGTGACTGACTGCAGCCAAGGAGCTGAAACAAACATTATCAGGCAAAGTGTTCCATTGACTATTCTAAAATTTAATTGGGGAAACCCTTTGGGCAAAAACTGAAGGAGGGGAAACTGTGTTACTTTGCATCTTATACCATTGACTATAGTGCGTTTTCTTGCAGAGCAAAGAAGAGATGACCGAAGAATTTTCAAGCGTGTCGTACCTGCCGATTGTCCTGACATCGGATCAAGGTGAGACGACTCAGATTACTACAGGTGAAACTGATGTGACGTCATCGTCATCACATGGGGCTGCTTTCTATTTCGAGTGCTTTGTTTTAGTCATCGGAGTTATAGGTACCGCGGCCAATGGACTTATCCTCTACGCGCTGGTGGCGTCGAAACAACACAAGAAGCACGAGTTGATCGTCAACCAGAATCTCCTTGATCTCTATAGCTGTTTGTTTCTGATCATAACCTATGGATTGAAGCTTTTCAACATGCACCTCAGTGGATCTCTTGGCTATTGGCTTTGCATGTTTTTATTCAGTGAAAACCTTCTTTGGTGTGGTGTTTACGGTTCTTTCATCAATCTTACAATCATCGCTATTGAGCGCTATCTGAAGGTTATCCACGCTGTGTGGAGTAAGAGACACCTGCGCAAGTGGATGACGTACGCGGCAATGTCATTCGCATGGATTGGTTCTTTTGTGCATCAAATGGCTGTGGCGTTTGAAGCAAGCGCCGTCATAAACGGCGCCTGCTTCGGTTTTGTAATCTGGAAGAAACCGGAGACGGGTGTGGCTTATGGCATCTTTTACTTCGTGTCAGTTTACGTTCTTGTGCTGTTGATCTTTATCTTCTGCTACGGGAAGATTCTGGTGGCGATCCGTCGTCAGACGCGCATAATGGCCAGCCACAGTACTAGTGCTGGACCAAGCATCGCTCCAACCCATCTGTCACAGCAGATCCAGACCAACGTCATCAAGACAATGAATGACCAGTCACAACACCGTGAGACAAATTAACATATCACAAGGTAGTGTAGCGACACAATGATCAGCTGCTATCAACGTGATCAAGACGATGATTTTTGTCTGCGCCTTCTACGCCATCGCTTGGCTGCCGGAGAGTGTCTATTTCCTTCTGATGGGTCTCAATCTGAATCTGACACTCCTGGATAGTGGCTATTATGCGGTCCTTGGTATTGCGTTTCTCTATATCTCCACCGATCTTTATCACCATTACACATTGCGTGCAAGTGTCAGCTGTATTCATATCTGTTCTTGATGCTCGATGATTATGAGAATTAGTATGAGTACCGGTAAACCACAGTTTCTCTATATCTGCGCTAACCCTTTCATTTATGCTACAAAGTTTGATCCGGTGAAACGAGCACTGGTGGGCTTGTTTCTGTGCAAGCAGGACTCTCAGCCTGATGGGACTACCTTACAGATGGCTTGACATGGCACCGCTGTATCCCGCTACTGGCTTTGAGTTGTCTATTGGCTTACTGGATTCTTCTTGTGGCTGGTTTTTTTTGTGATGCATTAGTGGGTTTTCTTATCGTTCCACTATCCACCTGTCGATGGAGTAGTCGTCAGTTTTTCACCGATGTATAGCAACACGTTTCTGTCAGCTTTGGTTATCGGCTCGTTGTGGCGTATCCTACTGGACGATCTTTATTAGACACTTTATAGGCCTATGATTGACAACGCAATTGCAGTGAATAAAGCCATACAAACATTTTACCACTGAACCGACAAAACTGCAAGAAGAATCTATGCGACCAGAACCAGCAAATAAAGAAATAACTAACTTAGAACACGTAACGAAAGTCGTGGGCTCGATTTACACAATTATGGCTAAATGTGAATCTTTTAGCAGTAAGTCTTATATGGCCTTCGTTTGTAGATACTGGCTATTAAGCCTATGCCGTTTTTTTTATTGTCCAGAATCTCTGAATCTTGGTTGAGCCCTATAATCTGATCCAATGCAAGAAGACCTCTAAGCCAGATGTTCAGATGACTGCTGTACAAGCGCTATGACATTGGCATCCAGTGTTAGAAGAACAGTGTGACGCAAACACGATCTAAAATTTGAGGGGAAGAATATTCAGACTTCTTTCGAATAGACTTCTATGTAGGCTACATGCTTGTTGTGACTTAATTTTTGCCGCGTCTCTTGCACTGGTGCATGGTTATGCACGCTGCTTCAGTGATCTGTTTTCTGAATTGATTCTTGCATGTCTTGGAATTTGGAAAAAACGTTTGCTACGTCGTAAACAGAAACTGTGGCCATTTGCATGTCCAGTCCCATCGAAAGGAAAGGCACAGTCGACTGCACAAAGATCAGAAAGTTTCTGGACGCTCGATAAACTGATGACTGGTTTCGTTTGTTTAAAATGAAGATGCTTTTCTTATACCCTATTAGTTAACTGTCTGCATGGTGATGCGTAATCGTAAAGGAACGTAGGCCTGCTAGCCACTAGTTAATGATTTATTACCACCTATTGTGAGATGTTTAAAATAAAAGAGCCAAGAGTGACTGAAATAAATCCTGCCGCGTCAAACGGGTACATCTAACGTAAATGACTAAGACTAGGTCTATAATGTGACTGAAATAACGATTTGATTTTTAGAATTTTTGTCGGGGCCTAGATTACACTTATTATTCTGACGTTCGAGCGATGTTATGAAAAAGACTTGAAATAAATCGATGTTGTGTATATGGCTGTGTTTTCAGCCGACCCCATTTAAGTAATGGTCGAACTATTGGCATGAATTGTCGTCCGTCGTTTGTCTGTCTGTTCCGTCCGTCACGGATGTACTGTGGCTAAACGGTGCAAGATAGGGCCTAGGCTGCTATTGATTACTAATAGGAAGTCGCATACAGGCTTTCAAATGAAATATAAATCATTGACTTTGGATGACTTTGAAGGCCGTTACGAGCGTTTTTCAACGGAAAACTTGCCATGTCGCGGAAACGGTGATAGATACGGCCTAGTTTGCTATTAATCACTAGTAGGAAGTGGCATACGTTGTGTCAGATTAGATGGATATTACTGACCTAGATGACCTTGAAGGATCATAACGCACTATGCAATGCCAGTCATGCAATATTGTGGTTAAACAATAAGTCGTAGGGAGTCTGCGATGGTACCAGCGGATATGGTGGTGGCGACTTCCTGTAGGCTGTCAATAGTAACCATGTATCCGTCTGCAGCTGTTTGGCCGCAATTTTTTAATGCAATGTTTAAAGCTATTTATTTTATTTTTTATTTTAATATGTAATAAACACTGGGGACAAACGCGCGAAAACAATAACATGGAAAAACAATGACAGAAAAACTGCAAACATTACTAAGGGAGACAAAAACACAGAAAAAAACATGACAAACATAGAAAAACAGTGAAAGAAAAAACTGCAAACATTACTAAGAGAAACAAAAGAAATACAGAAAATACATGATGAACAGACTACAAATAAACAAACTAATAACAGTTGTTAAATAAAATTTTATTGATAAATGTCAGTTTTTGCAGTTCAGATGTTACATGATCTATTAATAAACCATGACCTTTATCTCTTAATACATATTTGTTAGACTTAGCAACCGGTAACCGATGTCTGTTATACTAGCGTTTATTGTAGCTTTCGAGACAGCGTATTGTTAACACAGCGTGCATGGAACTGTTTCAACTCTGACAAATCGCTTTCTCTCCGTAACTGGAATTCGGACGCTGGACGTAGGCGGTACGGTCGGCATATCCTAGCGATAGCTTGGCTTTTTGTATACAAATGTTTTATTTTTTTATCAGTTTATTTTATTATGCTGCACGCTATTTTTTCCGTAATGAGTTGACAATGTTAGGTGAAATAAGAACAGCTTTAAAAACAATAAACCATATTGTTAGAATTCGGGTTAGTCCAAACGTGGTGACAACATTACGTTACATTATGCGTTCTGTCCTGCCAGTCTGTCTAGGCCTAGCTTTGTCTGACATTTTGTCGAATTAAAGTGATCATTACAGTTTATTTGCTTAAAACAGAACTTGTTTAGACATATCAGCGACGTCGTTTTATGCAAATGACACGTGAGTAAGTCCTGAATAAAAATGGCATCTAACAACCGAGGGAATTCAGATAGAAAAAAGGTGTCGGTTTATGTCCCACCCTGTATAACGCAAGAATGAAACGTCGAGTTTCGTAGCTTTGCGAAAAATTGGACGACATTAAAAATTCTTTAAGGTTCAGTGCCAGGCTGTGTAATGGGACTCGCTGTAACTTGAAAATCAGATTGTTTCGGTCAGGGTAGAGTTCATAGACGATGCCTGCAGTCTACTAATGCATGGCACACGTATGAATTATTTACAAGTTGGATGAGAACGTGCTGCTCGACCTGAATGATGTTCTTAAAAATCTTAACGCTTTCACTTCTATTAAGAACTTGGCGTATCCAGACGACACGCAGCGGCGCGTGCTGAAAAAAAGCAACAGTTACTATAGCTAGTCATTATTGCAATTGTAGTCATCTGAAGCCCAAACTCTATTACACGATTCGTTCTACACTTGCTAGAAAGCAGTTACAAGTCGTGTGAGTAGGTCTACTGTAACAAGCCGCACAACATCTTGACGTGGTAAGATGTTGTACAACACATCGAAGCTAGTGGAATTTGTGCTTGAGGAAGCGATCTGCTGTGCTGCTGTATGCACAAAGTGTCAGGTTTGGTATTTTCTGCATACTGGTTTAACGTGATAGAACGATGACAGTGAAAATAGCAGTTATACAATAAGGAAAAAATATAAGAGCGAGAAGAGTGTGTCGTGTAACACTGCGTTGCAATAAAGGGTGTATGATACCCATTACACCTTACTACTTACTCGCAGCGTCGCTTCCGCGGCTTATGCGAGTTGATTCGTATATAACCATCAACACCTTTGCACATCGCTGGTGAAAGATGCGTTGGATCAGCTTCATGAAGTCAGGTAATGTAATCAGGTAAACGTGTTATGCCGTTATTGAAAATAATATTGTAAGACTTACTCTAGTTAGTGCGTAGTGTACACCGTGAGTTAAAACATGCTACAAAACATTTCTCCATACTCCGCACTTTTCCTAAATATTTTACCAGCACACTGCGGTAAATTTGCGCTGAAATTTTTATTATAAATTTCGCTAAATTTTAAGCGTGTAGGTAAACTACCTTGCGATCTACAAGTTTTCAAGAACTGTTCCGACCGAAGCACAGAAATGGCAAACTAAGCGCGCATGAACAGAAGAAACCTGACCTGGCAGATGAGCTGATACTAAGCCAGCAAGACCTAGGACAAAGCAACGTAAGCCCTACGTATGACATCGGTGAGTCAAAAAAGTGCTAGCAAACTTTGGACCATCTGTGTGAAATATTAATCAATTTTCAAAATTATTTGACTGGCACACTTCGCGGAAAATTTGCGATAAAATTCTCATTAAAAGAGCCACCATACTAAACGCGTAGCTACACTCAGCCCCTACATCGTGAAATATGAATACACCGTATCCAAGATAAGGACAAAACCATTTTTTGTTCATAGCTGTTACAGATTTTACACGCGAAAACAACTACTGCTTTCAGCGCGTCTTAGCCATCGCAATTCTGTCCGTCCGTTCGTCCGTCATACGGGTGGATCAGTCAAAAACGGTGCAAGCTACGATCACCAAATCTTCACGATCAGCTGCCTGGAAGACTCTAGTTTCAGAAACCGTAAAGCTTTTCCATAAATTCGAAGGGATCACTCCGAACGAGGGCGTTAAATGAAAGAGAAATAGGAAAAATTTGAGATTTTTAGCCAATAAGTTGCTGTATCTCAACAACGATGCGAGATAGGGCCTAGGTTACTATTAATCACTAATAGAAAGTCGTACAAGACCTTGAACGTTAAAATAGGGGTTTTATGGATTTTTTGGCGATTTCGGGCTGCGAGACACATTTCGAAAGCGAATTGCGCCGAAAGCAATTAAGATAAATAGGGACAAGCTGCGTATGAAATTTTCAGCATTAAACGTAGATTTTGATGGTCTAAGTCTTGATTTTCTAGGTTCGAGGAAACCTGCGCACGAGGGCATTAAAGAGCAGTACCCCGTAAAAGTCGCGACGAAATGGCTGGAGATGAACTGACAGTTTGCGAACAGGAACTGCTATAGGTTTTTGCGCGTTTCTTGAGCATTAGCTCAAATTTCTTGTTGAGCTATTTAAAGAAATCTTTTACCATGCTGTTCGGAACGAAATTGCGTAATCGACCGCGATGTATGTAGGCTTAATTAATGCGCGTCTTTGTAGCGGCGTTAAATGGCGTCATATGCATCGACGCGCACGCGACACCGTAATGGAAATGCTGCGAAAACAGATGGCAGACTTTATACCACCTATTTTTTTCTGATTTATAAACAGTTGACTACCTAAATTACAAAGTGTTCTAAAAAAGGGAAGCCACTTTTATTTTTTGAATAGCTTTATGAGACATTAGCCGATTTTAATAATTTTTGCCATGCGCTACCCAGCATGAATTCATTGTTGTAAATGGCCAAACTACGACTTTTGCATTTTACAAGGTAAGTACATAAGTAAGTAAGTAAGTAAGTAAGATGACTTAAGGGGCGCAATTTACAGTGATGTTATCAAAGACTTTGTGCTCAAGGACAAGGACTTGGAACCGAGGACAAGGACGAGAATGAAAACTTGAAGCTGAAGACAAAGCCGATGACTTAAGACCAAGTTTAAGGCCAAGGCCAAAAAACTCAAGGTCAAAACCAATTACATCTAAAAGGCCCTTCCACAGCGACACATTATCGTAAACTGGGGTGACTTCAGTAAAATTTTGCACATTCTGAACGTCATTAGTAACATCATACTGCTGGAATAGTCTAATAATGCCAAAACATATAAGATAATAAAAAAACTGACATCGTGTGACCCTTGCAATTTCCGACTAAGTAAGTTTAATTTTTGTAACAAACTTACCATTATGTTAAATTTGTGTACATCTTCAAAGTTGTAGGTCTTGAGACCAAATTGGTCCAGTGATATCGTTGACAACGATGTTGTGCTGGCTACGACAGTTGTCGAAAATAATGCTGTCCTTAAATTAATTACATAGAAAACAGGACCAAGCACTAAACCCTGTATATGCCATTAAGAACATCAGATCAATGTGACATAAGTGAGTGGGTTACAATTACTTGCATCACGGGTTTCGGTACGTCAATAGCTAATGTTTAACATTTCTGTTCACTTTGTCGGTAATAAATTGATAAAGAACAGAATTTATTAAAATTTTCAGTATTATGGCCGAGGACTTTGTTTCAGAGCCAAGAACAAGGCCAAGAACTTGGAACCCGAGGACAAGGACAAGGACACGTCTTTGTTTTCGAGGCGCCTCGAGGGCGAGGACAAGTCCTCGGGGACACATCACTGACAATTAAACAGTTAGCCACAATCCGCCGCGCTCTCAACATCCGAACAAAAATGTCTTCAGCAGCCGCTTGAACTGATCAACGTTAATGTCAGTTTGTCTTAGATGAGCTGGAAGATTGCTCCACAGCCTCGGACCTGCAGCAGCAAAACATCTGTCTCCACAACTGCTGTAGGTCCGTCTGACGACACATGTTCTTGAGTTGGCAGAACGCAGCTGACGACGACCTTCGTCAGAGACCAGCTGACAGTCGGCGGCCAGGTATGCTGGAGCCATGCCGGACAGTGACAAGTAGACCAGGGTGGCCATCTTGAAATCCAGCCGACGCCAAACCGGAAGCCAGTGCAGCTCCTGTGGCACCGGCGTTATATGGTCACAGTGTCGAGCGCCGGAAACCAACCGCGCAGCTGCATTCTGTACAGAGTGCAGCCTGCTCATCAGACCGTACGTGATGCCGTAGAAAAGTGAGTTACAGTAGTCCAGGCGACACGAAATAAACACCTGGACCAGCGTCTTGATGACATCGACCTGACGAGCGGTCGGAGCTGCCGTAGCTGGTAGTAGCCAGTGCGACACACGACGGACACCTGCTTTGCTGCTGCAGGTCCTAGGCTGCGGAACAGTTTGCCAGCTCATCTGAGACAAACTGACATTAACTATGAACAATTTAAACGGCAGTTAAAGACATTTTTGTTCGGGCGTTAAGAGCGCCTTCTAAATAATCTTACTTACTTATTTGCTGCGCAGATAGGTAATGTAGTAGCAGTACAAAGGTGAGATGGGCAAAACTACAGTCATTTCCGCCAAGTTTTTTCTTATGTTGCGTGCCAAAAATTATTAACATCGACTAATGTCTACTTAGCTATACAAAAAAATAAAAGTGGCTTTTTTGAAATACAGTGTGTGCAGTGGAACATTCTACAAAAGTTATACAAAACTCGATTTGAAAACAGTAAACACTGATGAACTAAAATGCAAATATCTTCTCAAATCGGTAGAACTGGATTATGGTATCTTTTCGACGCCTTTAGCCTTCCTACTTAGAAAAATTTCTGTGGATCTTATGGGGGACACTTTGAACAAGTACGCAAACATATTTGATCGTGTATTTTATAGCTTTTTGTTGAACAAAAATGTTATATGATGTTTTTAAAAAAATATCGCTAATTAGGTTGTCAGTCAACAGATGAAGTTACAGCAGCAGCAGTAGGAAGTGTAAACTGGCTGTGGAGCTAAACCCGTAAAGTGCTGAACAAGAGCTGAACTAAGAATATTCAACCTTCGTGGTTTCCTTTGTTGCACACAGAGCTTGAAACGGGAAAAAATAAGTGCCGGTATGGTAGCTTTGTCTTCCTCTCTTTCCTCCCTTCAAGTTAGCACTATTTTGGCCAATGATTGATGCAAACATCAGCGACCAGTTGCCTAAATATCAAAAAACGACCACGATCAAATAATATTCAGGTAGTTAAAATTATTGTTTTGTTGTCGTTCCATCACTGCTGTCACGATCCTGGGACACAGCCACGAGTTCGTCGGTCGTCATTCCAGTCACCCTCTCAACGTACGCGGAGTCTCAAAAAAACTGTGCCACTTTTATTTTTTGAATAACTCCTTGAAAAATTGGCCGATTTTGACAATTTTTGGCAAACAAAATTACGAAACAACTTGATGCAAATGACTGTAGTTTTGGCCATTATAACCCTAATACTGTGGCTACATTACCTTGTGAAATTTAGGAGTTTTGTGGCTATTCACAACAATAAATTTATATTGGGTAGCGCATGCGTCGGCTCAGAAATAATTAACTAAATAGTAACAAACACGAGTAACAGTTATTATCTTTCAAAAAGTCACACGTGTCACATCACATTTTTTGTATTACAGCATGTGCTCAAAATATCTTTTTTTCTAGCACGAACGCAAGGGGTAGACGTTGACGTCGCTCGCTAACAGCGAGTTCAGTAACCGTTGACCCAGAACGGCTCACTCGATATTGATGCGTCATTTCACTTCGTCGACGTACGATATTAAAGATAATACGATCAGTGTTTAATGAATTACAGATTTTTTTTACTAATTTTGTGGTCTCCGTGATTTTCTAAGCCGATACATGTGCTATCCAGTATGACATCATTGTTATAAACGACCAAACTGCGATTTTTGAATTTCACAAGGTAGTGTAACGACAGTATTATGGTGAGGTGGCCAAAACTATAGTCGTTTACACCAAGTTGTTTGATGATTTTGCGTGCCAAAAATTATCAAAATCAGCCCATGTTTCACGGAGTGATTCAAAAAATAAAAGTGGCACAGTTTTTTGAGACACGGTGTAATTTACCAACAACGTCAGCAATATAATGATGCGAATATAATGATGCTTTTTTCCAATTAAGGCGTTAACGCATGCGTTAAAAAATTAAAGCCTTGACAGCACTAGTTGTGACCACTCACAACTTAAACCCTATATGCAATTCTCAGCAATTGTTGTTTTTTTTAAATTAGGCCTACAATATTCATTTGCAGTGTGGTTAAACAGCGAATTATACTATTAGCAGAAACGTTTTAAAAGCTTAAAATTAACGAATTTTTTTGCTGCAAATCTTATAATGCTATCTAACATCATGTAGTTGGATGGGGGAGTGGTTTCGCCTCTCCCATTTCTACCCTGCTGGACGCTCTTCTTGGAGCCACGGCACCAAGCACTGAGCGATGCCATTTGGGGATATTGCCTCTATCCTACAGAGAAGACTGGAAGGCGCTCGGCTGTCTATCCAGTGCTTAGCCTATTGTTTTCGCGCCTGGCCACCTGTATAGTCACTGATAATTAACGCAGCTTACCTATATAGGCCTACCTGTACTGCTTTGTTTGCTCTCTTCTTCGGGCGCGCCATCAGCGGTCTTATGGGTTTGCAAGACGTACGGACTGAGGCGTGTTTACATTATTAGGATAACAACATCCGCCAACATTGTGACGAAATCTAGGTTGCCAGTGGCTGCTTGTGTGTTAAAATGTTACGTGTCGCGGGCGAATCTATAACACACAGTAATTCGCACGTGAGGTGCCTGTCTTTGGCCTTAAAGTTTTGGTCTGAGAGCTGAGATTTGAGCAAGGACTGAAGTGCTACTACATGCCTCTGTAAGCTTATATTTTCTGTGACAAGCTGGTCGCATTTGAGTAGGAATAGGCTATCGGAGGTACGTGTGCTGTTATTTAAGCTAAATAAATTTGCTTTTTACCCAATGCGAGTACTTACTTAACTTCAGAATTAAAACAGTGGTACGAAAAAACATGTTCTTTATTTTACGCTGAATATGTTCAATATTGCACAATCTATTAGGGGCCTACTTACAGTGTACCCTGAATAGCAAAACGATGAGACATCATGCCGCATGGTAATTTAGAATTACTCACTTTGAACGATAGAAAAAAATTGCCTATAAGCTACAGATATAACAATTAATAATCACTAAGATTTCAGTAAAAATTCGGAGATCAGCACAGTCAGTAGTATTAAGCACAATTTTTACAGACAAGTTTTAACCCTTTACATTCAAGGAATCATCTCTATGGGGCTTCATAACGTATTATTACGTATTCTATTGCACAATGTACAGTTATAATGTAATTCCCAGATGGCAGCATTCATACCGTCGCGCCTCAGGTAAAAATTGCTTAAATTACTTGTTCTACGGAGCTTAAGAGATCACGTTTTAACAGTTTTCTGGTATTTAGTATTCTATCTAAAAATGGCAGCATTTATTGCGCAGAAAGGCTGCATAGCCTATAAAAGGTAAAAAGAGTAAAGTCCAGCACTTGCTATAGCGCTTCTTACAGGACTTCACAATCTTGGAAGTGGCAGCTGATTGGCATAAGCCAATGATACCGCAGCACAGTATGCGGCCATCTATTGACCGCCTAAACGAACAACTGGACCTGCGGTTTGCAGCTAGCAGACATAGCACTGCCCCAATCAGCCTCATTAGGCTTTTACCCCGTAGCCCGTAAGCTACTACTCATTTCCCATCCTACGGAGGGTAGGAAGCTGAGTTAGCCTGAGCACACAGTAGGTTAGCAACTTGGTCAGGGTTGCTTGCAAATGACCGGCAGTGAGAATCGAACCGAAACCTGAAAGTTACGAGTCGACACTAACCACTAGACCGCTTGCATCTACACAAGCAGATAGGTGTGAACAACTTGCCCAGAGTTGTTACTTGGTAGTACACCGGCTGGGAATTAAACCATGGACTTTTCGGTCTCGTATCCAACGCCCTAACCGCTGAGTCACTAAGCCACTATGTCTTTCTGTAGAGGACTGCTCCATAATCAAGACTCAAAAGAAGTAGAAGTTTCTAACGTAGCCTACTCAATTCTAGTTGTAAGTATACTGATAAAAATTGCCATCAATAATTCTCAGCTGGCCGTCTCTGAACACTGCCTGTTTTCGGTATGCCTCAGACCTCTCTGCAATAGACCCGTAAGCAACTCACCAACCGTTTTTTTTCGCTCGCTCGTAGGTAAATCTCGCTTGCTTTTCTCGCTCAGCAAGAAAAGCGAGAAAATGCAAAGTTTCATACGACAGTTTTAATGTAATTGCTTAAAATTTGCAAAATACGACAGGGGAGTACCTTTTTGCCGCACCCTGTAGATTATGTAGTTTTTCATTTTATAGTTTCCTGCAGTAGGCCTAGATGTGATCCCCATTAAATCACGTTAACGTCGATTCCATAGTTGGCTTAGCCTTAGTTGTGTGATACCGAACGTGAAAGTGATGGAGGTCTCCATGAACATAGGGGGTCGAAACTATTTGAACTGCTAAATTTACATTTGATGCTGAAAATTTTATGCGCATGTTGTCTGCGACGCAAATCACTTTTGAAATGTGTGTTGCAACCTAAAAAAGCAGAAAATCACAAAAAGTCGAATGTTCCATGCTCGGGTTAGAGTTATCCGAATTAACTTGTGGAAGTTGTGGTGCGTTGTTTCACGCCAGAATTTGGCTTGGAAGTTTGGAACAATGTGCGCGAGGCTAACCCGATAGTTTAAGTTAATTTCTGACTAGCAAACCCACGAGTCAACTTATAGGCATGGAAAACAATTGACTTTAAACTTCCTATTTTCGGGCTTTAAAGT
>Ga0209671_1000399_pt1 | contig 27850 bp, 7 predicted proteins | sample WorMetHERISLAND2_2_FD_187401 | JGI IMG/M metagenome (GOLD analysis project Ga0209671, IMG submission 187401) | Marine gutless worms symbiont microbial communities from Max Planck institute for Marine Microbiology, Germany - Olavius geniculatus... | ecosystem: Host-associated > Annelida >...
TTAATAACAAATATTACAAATAATATCAATATGATAATCGTTTTTTAGCAACTATTTTGATAGAAAACGACCTATAGTTCGTTGCCATGAGCAACGCTGATGGACGGGGTTATTGGACAGCCTGTTGACCCCGTCACGATTTCCGCCACCGACATCGCAGAAGACACGATGAATGCCTCGGTGTCCTGGAGCGATGGGGGCGCTTTCCAGGCGGGCCTGCCCGATGCCCTGACCATTGCCGGCGGCCTGACCTTCCAGGGGGATACAGACCAGGTGGGCACCGGGACCTGGACGATCAGCGGCATCGCCGATCTCGATCCCTCCAGGGACTACACCCTGCGCGTGACGGTCACGGACGAAGACGGCGGCTCCGGCACTGAAGATATCGTGCTCCTCGTCGATCCTGAGGATGCGCGCTCGACCTACGCCGGCCAGTACTTTGTTTCAACGCCGTCAATCAGGAGCAGTGAGGCGACGATCGAGCTGCGGGCCACGGTGGTGGATATCACCACGGCCGTCGATAGCAGCCATGCCGAGTGGGATGATGAGGCCGGGCAAATTTCCCAGGCCAGGGTCACATTCGTCGATGCCTCCGGTGATCCAATCGCCGCGGATGCGGTGAGGCTGCCGGTGACCCTCGTCGATCCGGCCGATAGGCGGATGGCCGAAGGCCAAGCGAGCTTTAGCTCGCGGTCCGCCTATCAGCGGCTGTAGCGGCCTATTCCTGGGCCGTGGACATCGGCAACCAGGATTCGATATCCTACGACGTCGGCATCCGCGTCGAGGACTTCTACGAGCGCTTCGAGAGTACCGATCTGACGGTCGTGACCGTCTCCAAGCCCCAGGACAACTCGGTCACCGGCGGCGGATTTATCGTCAATACCGACTCGGACGGCCGGTATGCCGGCGACGACGACCTGCATACCAACTTCGGCTTCAACATCAAGTTCAACAAGAAACTGACCAACGTCCAGGGCAAGGTCAACGTCATCCTGCGGCAGGGTGACCGGGTCTATCAGGTCAAGTCCAACGCCACGGACACGCTCCTGCTGGACCCCAACGACCACACCAGGGCGGAGTTCCGCGCCAAGGCCAATCTCACCGACATCACCGATCCGCTGAACCCGGTTTCGCTGGGCGGAAACCTGACCTTCATTGCCACTGTCACCGATTCGGCGGGACAGGAGGGCGAGGATCAGGTCGGCTTCACCCTGTGGAACGGCGACGAACTCTGGTACTCCAGCCGTTGGAACGGGACCAATACCGAGGAACAGTCGTTGCGAGGCGGGAACGTCAGGGTGAAAACCAAGTATTCTCCTGCGAATGTAGCGCCGGTACTGGGCGCCATTGGCAGCCGGCAAATTGAAAATCAGGCGACGCTCACCTTCACGGCCACGGCTACCGATCAGGACCTGCCGGCCGATACCTTGACTTACGGTCTGGATACGACATCACTGGCGGCCGGGATGACCATCGACGGCGACAGCGGCGCCTTCGAGTGGACACCCGATGAATCCCAGGACGGGGCAACTTACAGTGTAACCCTCACGGTTACCGATGACGGCGAGGGTGCGCTGAGCGACGCTGAAACCTTCGACATCACCGTGGTCGACGAGGTCGAACCAAACCTGGCGCCGGTACTGGGCACCATCGGCAACCGGATAATTGATGAGCAGGCGACGCTCACCTTCACGGCCACGGCCACCGATCCGAACCTGCCGGCCCAGACTTTGACCTACAGCCTGGACACGGCCTCGCTGGCAGCGGGTATGACGATTAATCCCGATAGCGGCGTCTTTGCCTGGACGCCGGACGAATCCCAGGGCGGTGCCAGTTACAGTGTCACCCTCACGGTGACCGATGACGGCGAGGGCGCACTGAGCGACTCCGAGAACTTCGACATCACGGTCAACGAGGTGAACGTGGCGCCGGTACTGGATTCAATTGGCAACCAGGCCATTGACGAACAGGCGACACTGACCTTTACGGCTGCGGCCACCGATCAGGACCTGCCGGCCGATACCTTGACCTTCAGTTTGGACTCAAATTCACTGGCGGCCGGGATGACCATCGACGCTGCCACGGGCGAGTTCTCCTGGACGCCCGTTGAGTCGCAAGGCGGTTCGACCTACCCTGTTACGCTGGCCGTCACCGATGACGGCACGGGCACCCTGAGCGTCTCCGAAACGTTCATTATCACGGTTAACAAGAGAATCTGCCGCCCACCGTGACTGCCATCGGTGATCAGACAATTGATGAAGACAGCGCCACCGGACTGCTGACTTTCACCATCAATGATGCAGAAACGGATGCCGGCCTGCTGACGGTGACGGCTGGCAGCAGCGACCCATCGCTGATTCCCGACGGCAACCTAGTGCTGGGCGGCAGCGGCGCCGACCGTACGATTGCGGTCACCCCCGCAGCCGACCGGAATGGCGGCCCGGCAACGATTACTTTGAGCGTCTTCGACGGCTTCAACACCACCGAGACCAGCTTCGACGTCACGGTCAACGCGGTCAACGACCCGGCCTTGATCAGCGGTACGGCCGGCGGCGCCCTGACCGAAGACGATGCCGCCACCAGCGTGGGCCACACCCTGAGCGTCAGCGACCCGGACCCGGGCGAGGACGTCTTCCAGGCGGCCGCCGCCGCGGACCTGGCCGGCAGCTACGGCGACTTCACCTTCAGTGACGCCACCGGCGCCTGGACCTACATCCTGGACAACACCAGGTTGGCCACCGACGGCCTGAGCGCCGGCCAGGAGGTTCACGACCAGTTGACCGTCACCTCGGCCGACGGGACCGACTCGGAGACGATCATCGTTACCATTACCGGTACCAACGACGCGGCAGTCCTGTCTGCGGCCACCGCCAACCTGACAGAGGCCGACACGGCGGCTGCGATCTCGACCGCGGGCACCCTGACCATCAGCGACGTGGACAGCCCGGCATCTTTCGCGGCCCAGACGGAAACGGCCGGCAATTACGGCAGGTTCTCGATCGGCACCGACGGTGCCTGGACATTTACGGCCGACTCGGCGCACAACGAGTTCGCGGCCGGGACCAGCTACATGGACACGTTCGCCGTGGCAGCGGCCGACGGCACGGCGACCTCGGTGACGATCAATATCTTGGGTACGAACGACGGCCCGGTGGCCGTGGCCGACGCGGCGGCCACGACAGAGAACGCCCCGGTGACCCGCGATGTGATCGGCAACGACACGGACGTGGACGAGACGGACGTGCTGAGCCTGACGGCCGGATCGGCGGCGATCAGCACGATGACGCTGGATTCGGACGGTTCGGCCATCACGGAGTCGACTGCTTCGGTGAGCCAGTCGGGCAACCGGATCACCTTCGATCCGGGCACGGACTTCGATTTGCTGGCCGCCGGTGATACGGCCACGGTGGTGATCGACTACACGGTGCAGGACGACCACACACCACCGGCCGAAGATACGGGCGGCACCCTGACGGTCACGGTCACCGGGGTCGACGATCAAGTCGTGGGCCAGGGATTTTTCCTGTGTACGGTTGCCGACGGCACCGCGGCTGACGACACCCGCGACATCACCGCTGGCGATACGCTGTATATTCACCTGTACAGTGACACAGTCGACTTCACCAACATGAAGCAGACCGAGTACAAGCTCCAGGACGCCAATAAGCGAAGGATAAAGGGCGCACTCACGAACCAAGGCAACGGCACGTTCACCGCCGTCGTCACCCCGAACGATCTCTCCCGACTGGCGCCGGGCACCGTCAAGGTCACCCTCAAACTGGAAGACAACGCCGGCACCAAGTACCAGGCCAAAAACGTCCGGATCACCCTGGCGGCGGCCTTGCAGGCCGGCTCGGAGCTGATCGACGGTCCGGGGCATGACGAACGCCTGACCCCCGTAGCGTTGCAGCCCTTGGTGCAGGAAGCCATTGGCTTGTGGCGTTATGTGGGCGCAGACCCGGCCGTCTTCGGAGGGTTGAGCGTCCGGGTAGCGGATCTTCCCGGCCCGTATCTGGGCCTGGCCACGCGCAATGAGGTGCTGATCGATGCCGACGCCGCCGGATATGGCTGGTTCGTGGATCAGACGCCCTGGGAGGACAGCGAGTTCACACAGCCGGGCGACCAGGGCGAGCAGGGCCGGATCGACCTGTTGACCACGGTGGTGCACGAGTTAGGCCATGTTCTGGGGCTGGACGATCTCGATCCGGTTGGGCACTCTGATGAGTTGATGGCGGCCGTCCTGCCGACAGGTATCCGGCGGTTGCCCGAGACAGAGGGCAGAGGGCATGGGGCAGAGGGCATGGGGCATAGGGGCAGAGGGCAGAGGACAGAAGACAGAGGACAGAGGATAGAAGACAGAGGACAAAGGACCGAGGACAGAGGACAGAGGACGGAAGACAGAGGGCAGAGGACAGAGAACAGAGGACCGAGGATAGAAGACGGAGGACAGAGGACAGAGGACAGAGGGCATAGGGCTGAGGACAGAGGACAGAAGACAGCGGACAGCGGACAGAGGACAGAGGGCATAGGGCTGAGGACAGAGGACAGCGGACAGAGGACAGAAAACAGAGGATAGAGAACAGAGGATCGAGGGCAGAAAGCGGCTGGCGCTTTTCTGAATTCGTCGCCCCAATAGGCCTTTTTCCAAACAAGGTGACCGGTGAAGCGGAAAAGGCGCAGGAAAACTTCGCCGGGGGCGGGAACGCCAAGGGCATCAAAGAAGTCGAGAAATTCAGGGATGGCGTCGACAAGCCGGCCAAAAAGGGCGGGGTGCCGGCGACTGTCGCAAAGGGATTCCTCGACGCGGCGGACCAGGTGATCGCCACGGCCGCCGATGCCGCCGCAGCCCAGCAGTCCAGGCAGTCGATCAGCGACAACGCGGAGTCGCCCGAAGACGTCCGGCTCGACCCTGACAACACCCCGGCCGCAGGCTCCGGTGACAACCACTTGATTGACTGGCGCCGCAAATCCGAGGATTGGCAGCATATCGAATTGCACAACGGTTCCGGGTGGGTAAAGCCGTTTGTCAGCGATTTCAGGCCCGACGATCCGAACAAAGACATTAAAATCGTGCTTGCGGATTTGGTTGAATAGTTGATTGAGTTGATTGGTTGACTAGTTAAACCCTAACGTTGCGAAAATTCTTGATTGTAGGGTGGGCTGTGCCCACCAAACCTCGCTGATTTCATCTGTCGATTGTGGGCAGAGCCCACCCTACATCAATAGGACTTTGCATTTTATGATCCGCCTGGGGCGGATTTATCACGAAAACATCCGCCTGCGGCGGAGAAAACACGAAAAATTTCTTAGCTTTCTTTTGTGTTTTCGTCATTTCGTGCTTTCGTGATTGATCTTTTTTGGTTCTCCGCCTTCGGCAAATGAGAGTCATAATTTCAAAATGTTACCATTTTTAAAATACGAATTGTGCAATTATCCTGATGTTAAACGTTAAAAAAGAAGAAAGGAGAGCAACATGACCAAACAAGTAATGTTCTATGAGGAAGCGACCCCCATTTCCAAGGAGCGGCACGCGGACATGTCGGTAAGAACCGGGACCGATTTTAGCTTTGCCAAAAATGTCAACTCGGTGCCGGTGACTGCGGTGGAGTTTCCATTGGCCGCCGCCGAGTATGCCATCGTCTTTGCCGGCACCGAAGAGGCGGTCATGCCGGCCGTGGTGCTGGGAGCGATGCAGGACCGGAACAGCTTTGTCGACGAAAGCGGCCATTGGAAGGCCAAATTCGTGCCGGCCTTCGTGCGCCGCTATCCGTTCGTCTTTGCCGGCAGCGATAACGGTGACCGGCTCACCCTGTGCATTGACGAGGCGTTTGCCGGGTGCAACCGGGAAGGCCGCGGTGAGCGGCTTTTCGATGCCGACGGAGAGCGCACCCAATACCTGAATGGGGTCCTGCGATTCCAGCAGGAATTTCAGGCCCACTTCAACGCCACCCGGGCCTTTTGCCGAAAGCTGAAGGACCTGGATCTGTTGGAGCCCGTGCAGGCCCGGTTCACCACCCCCGGGGGCAACGGGCACGCCCTGGGCGGAATCCAGGCCATCAATCGCCAAAAGCTCAAGGCCCTGGCCGATGACCAGCTGGCGGCGTTTGTCAGAAGCGACGAACTCGAGCTGGCCTACCTGCACCTGCATTCACTGCGTAACCTGGAGAGCGTGGCGGGAAGTATCCGGGAGCAAACCGAAACCGTGGCAGCCGGCAGCGACGAAAAGACCGCGGACCCCGACCCGGCCGGAGCGGCTGATACCAAGAAAGCCAAGGCGGATGCAAAACAGAAAAAAGCCTCAAAGACAAAGTGATACTTCGATTCAATGAGGGTCTTCCAAAGAGACGGTCCAATCTTGAATTGCTTATTTGGTTGCGGCTCTGCCGCGCTGTGGGGATTGAGGTACATTTCCATCAATATTTGCGCAACAACCGGGTGTATATGGGGATTCGTAAACAAAAGAACTAAATTGTCAAAATAGACAAATGGAACGGACGCTATTTAAAACTACGCAACTACCCACCACTCAGCCACTCAACGAGATCTGGGTTTAAAGGCCTAGCGTCCTATGGCGATGTTGAAAATCAGTATTTCTTTTCCCTCGACCACGTGTTTTTGAGGCGTGCAGAGTTCTCCGACCCTGGCTTCAGGATCAAACAGCACAATATAGCCATGATCAACTTTTTCGGGTAAAAGATACTTTTCGGTCAATTGCTCCAGCGCTTCCTCCGCCGTTCCCGGATATCTGTTGATCTTGGTTTCTACGATGTACTTGTTTTTTTTGTAGACGAGCATAATATCCATTATACCCAGCCCGGTTCTGCTTTCGTAATACAAATCGCCTGACGCCTCCGATACAAACTGGTAAAGCCAGGCGGTGAGTTGAAACTTGCCCGTTACCTCCATCGGATTGGTTGTAGAATAGAATGCGGCCGCACCGATCCGCGCAATGTAGCGCTCGAAGTCCGCCAGGATCCTTTCCATGTTCAGGCGGCTATCCGGCAGATAATATCTCATTGAAGATACGTCGGTTTGGGCGGCCACTTGCCTGAAAAACGTCTTGGTGAATCTTTTCTTGTATATGGGGTTGCCGACCCGCACTTCTTTTCCTGGCGCCTGAATCAGGCCGTGGGTAAGCAGGAGGGATTGTTCCTGATCACCGGGAACATATTCAACGCCGTTAAAAACCACATCCATAAAGGTTTCTTTGTATTGTTTGGCCTTTTCGGTGATATTGTCGAAATGGCTGTTGTCCTCATAGAGAAGGATTTCTACGGCCTCGGCCACATCTTCTTGAGTGATAGCTTCCGTGGTCTCAGGCTTGATCTCAACGGTCAGAATCGTTCCCAGCCGGTTTACCAGCCAGGGCTGGCCGGCGGTTTCCGTATAGACCGCCTCAACAGCTTCATCGGTAAAAGGCTGATTGGTTTCCGCCGTATACTGCGCGTAAAGATCGCGAACGTTTTTTAGCGAAAAAGGCGGCAATTTGACCTGATCGGCGATATTGAATGGGGAAACACCGCCCACAATCAGCTTGGTGATGTTGCGGATTCCCACCAGCCCCACCGAGTAAAGGGCTTTATCTTTGCTCTCTTTGTACTCCTGATACAATTCCCGCAGGGTGGTCAGAAAATTTTCCAATTCGGCTCTGGGAATGCCGTCGAATTCATCAATGAAAATGACGATCTTTTTTTGTTTCACCATTCCGTTCAGCTCCTCAAACAGCTCACGAAAGGAGATGTGATCGGATAGGGCATGGGTGTCAAGGTATGATTTGACGGCATCAAGATATGGACACCCGACAAGCTCCAACCTGCTGATAAGCTGGTTGTAAATGGATTTTCGGATCAGCTGGAAAAATCGCTGCGCTGAAAGATTCTTGCAGTCCTGAAAGCTGAGCAGAATCGGCACATAAAGCGGGTCTTTTCCCAGCCTGCGACAAAAGCCTTTGAAAAAAGTCGTCTTGCCGCTTTGCCGGGGGGCAAAGATGGAAAAGTATCGGCCTAGGTCAACCATGGTTTTTAAATCTTGATTGTCCATATTGGTTACATTTTCCAATTGCACATAATAAGATGCCCCCGGGTCAACTATCCCTGATTTTTCAAAAAATCGTTTCGGCTTTTGGTAACTCATTGCTTTTTTCCTTAGACACCGGTCAATCCTCGGAACCCTGTCAAAACACGAATACAGAATTTCCGACTTCTACCTAAATTGAGCGGTTCCGGGTTCAAAGGCTGTATACGATGGACAAGCCTGCATCTCGGCACGATGCCCTGATTTACGGCTTTAACCTATTGTGTGTAATGAATTTGCTGTCACTACTGATTCGAAATACTTTTCAATTAGGGTATCCAGGGTTTTTCAACCCAGAACCCTGAACGCAGAACCGATTAACCTAGGTTCTATTTTAAATCATTACCCGACCTGGAAGTCAACCAGTTTGGACTTGGGGCGGAGCTTCGCTGGATTGATTGAGTTGATTGAGTTGACGAGGTTGATTAGGTTGATGTTGAGTTGTGGGTGCCGTCATATTCGGATTCCTGATCATTGTCGGTGTCGTTCCGATGGTGATCTCTTCGGGATTGACCTACTTGGAAATTAGGAAGGCCTGATATTTACCGTTGCATACGGAATTTTCGAAAAGTCCGTTGGGTTTCCATCGCATTTGAAGGGCAAAATCCCGGGGGATATCATCCAGGTTAATCACTACAATCAACCCAACCAACCCAATCAACTCAATCAACCTAATCAAATAATCAACCAGTCGACTTATCCGGTAAGGCGCACGGCTGGCCAAAAAAAGCGCTCAGCCGTCACACCTGTTACACCTGTTACACCAAACTGTAACAGGCAAGTTTAGATCATTATTTCCTCGGATAATCTTCAAGAGCCTGATTTCATGACTTTTTTTGACTGGCCGCATTCATTTCACCCATTACAGCCGATCGGGGTGTTACACCACCCTGTTACACTTTGCCTGATTCAGCCAACACGGTGAACAGACCTCGTCTTCATAACCATCTGATATTACATCATATTACATTTTTTTGATTTAGGCGGGCCGCATGGCATCATCCTTGCTAGGCGATATCTACAAATTCGTTCAATTACTCAAGTCCGTTCTCGGAAATTCTACTACAGACCTCGGGATTTAGATTGAAAAAATGACTGTGAACCTTTGTCCGTCCCGCAATTGCATGCAAATTGGACATTTGGCCGGTCTGGGTTCAAAGGTTCACGGTTCCAGGTTCAGGGTTAATCGTTTCGCGATTTTGTCAGATACCACTGATTTCACGAGGTAAACATCCTGAAACTGTCAGCCTTTGAACCTTGAACCTCTGAACCGAAACGACTAAATGGAACCGGAGCTATTGTCCAAAACATCACCTCGAACTTAGGGGCTTCGCCCCAATTGGCCTCCGGCCCGTAGGGTTGCGCCTACGCCCCGGAGGGAATGATGGAATTCTAGAATTCCACTATTCCATTATTCCGTGTGGCTAACCAAGAGAATAGCCGCAAAAAACAACGTGATTCCAATAATTTGTAGAAATTCCGATATACTATAATTAAACGTCTCGGAATTTCTACAACTTAATGAAAATATAGGGTATTTTTTGAGGTCTTAGATGTTACCTCAATGATGGAATAATGGAATAGCGGAATGATGGAATCGTGAGTTTTTCAAAGGATATTATCCATTTTTAGTTTTATGGTCAAGACTATAATGCCATGAATCCAATACTCCTGTATCCTCCGCGAGCCGGAGGCCAAATCCCATTTTTCCAATATTCCATCATTCCAACATTCCAATTGGGGCGAAGCCCCTAGCTTGCCAATCAACCAATCAACTAAATCCGGAGGCCATCATGGGTTGGACCCGAAGATTTCGCCGGCGACTGAAAAAAAAGCTGCAAACCGCCAAAAAGCCCCGCAAGGTGCATCTGGAAGCCCTGGAGCCGCGTATCCTGCTCTCCAGCGATCCCCTGTCCTACCCGGCCGCGGCCGGTCCGGCCGCCGTTGCGGCTGTTGATCTCGAAGATGATGACGGAACCGATCCGCTGCTGCTGATCGACAGCGCCGGTCAATCGTCATTGATCGATGGCGCCCTTGACCCACAGCGTGCCGTCGATCTTGCGGCCGGGGCGGCGGCGGTGGATGTCTCTGCATCTGACGATGCCGTGATCGCGTCCCCCTTGCCGGCGTCGATGGATTCCGGGCGGCAGATTGCCTTTGTGGAGCGCGGCGCGGCGGACCCCCGGGCCCTGATCGACGCCGCTGGGCCGGCAGACGGCCCTGGATCGGTTTCGAACCTGGAAGTGGTGACCATCGATTCCGACGGTGACGGCATTGCACAGATCACCGACTACCTGCTCGATGCCCGGGATATCGCCGCCATCCATGTTTTCTCCCACGGCGCGTCCGGCAGCCTGCAGCTGGGCGGCGCGCGCCTGGACAGCGACGCGCTCGACGCCTACGCCACCCAATTGGCCGTTTGGGGTGAGGCCCTGGCCGAAGATGCCGACATCCTGCTGTACGGCTGCAGTGTGGCCGACGGCCGGCAGGGCGCTGCCTTTGTCAAGGACCTGGCCGCGCGGACCGGCGCCGACATCGCGGCCTCCACGGATCTCAGCGGGTCGGCTAACCTGGGCGGCGATTGGGATCTCGAGTTTGAGACGGGCTCGATCGAGGCCACGGTCGTGCCTTTGGCTCAAAACGATTTTCTGCTGGCCGCGTCGACCGACATTTCGCTGGACAACGCCAGTGTCGATGAAAACCTGGCCGCGGGCACGGCGGTGGGCAGCTTTACCGCCACTGATGCCGATACCGGCGATACCCATACCTTTGCATTGGTGGATGACCAGGGAGAGTATGATAACAGCTCGTTCCAGATAGTGGGCAGCCAACTGCAGACGGCCGCCGTTTTTGACTGCGAGACTCAAGATAGTTACAGCATTCAGGTGCAGGCCACCGACAGCACAGGCTCGACCTTTGAGAAAGAATTCTCGATCACGGTCGGCGACGTCAACGAGGGGCCGCCGGCGTTTCCGGCGGCAACGACCGTCAGCATCGCCGAGAATTACAGGACCGCCTTTACTGCCGCGGCCATCGATCCGGACTCGGGCGATACGTTGACCTACACGATCAGCGGCGGGGCCGATCAAGCCTTGTTCCAGATCAACGCGACCACCGGCGTCGTGTCGTTCAAGACCGGCCCCGATTATGAAAACCCGATTGATGCGGACGCCGGCAACACGTACGAAGTGGAGGTGACGGCCACCGATGCCGGCGGACTGACCGATGTCCTTCAGCAGACGGTCAATGTAGACGACGACACTTCGGAGCCTTTTATCACTGCGACCGGCGATGTTGTGTCCGGCGAGAACGTCATCTCGCCCGTGACCGTGTGGGCTACTCATCCGAACCCCGAATACATAGACTACCTGCTCTCCGGAGAGGATGCCGACCTGTTCGTGATCGATGATGACAGCGCTAAACTGAGCTTCCTGTCGCCGCCGGATTATGAAAACCCGGCCGACAGCGATGGGGACAACTTCTACCACGTCACGGTCACGGTGGTCGACACTACCGATCTGGGCCGGCATTCCAGGGACTTCACGATCGACGTGAGGGACAACCCTTCAGAACCGACCATCGACTCTAATGCCGTTGTCTCGGTCGAGGAGAACAGTCTCTATACGGGATTGACCGTTACGGCCACAAATCCGAGTGGCGGAGACCTGAGTTTTTCAATCGTCGAGAGTCTGGACGACGACGGCGCGCTGTTCGAGATCGACCCGTCAACCGGCGCTTTGGACTTCAAGAGCAGGTCCGATTTTGAATCGCCACTCGATTTGGACGCAGATAATGCCTACCAGCTCAGGGTCGCCGCAATCGACGGGAGTGATCTGGGCACCGGCTACCAGGATCTCACGGTAACGGTGACCGACAAATCGAATGAGCCGACGATCACCTCTGACAGCGCCGTCACCATCGATGAGAACACCACCGCGGTCCTGACCGTGACCTACACTATTCCGGGGGACGGGGGGAATAATGTCGCGTACGCGGTTTCCGGACCGGACGGCGATTATTTCACAATTGATGACAGCGGCAATCTGAGCTTCTTGTCGGCCCCGGACTATGAAACCCCGCTGGACTACGATGGGCTAAACGACTACGAAGTCACGGTCACGGTTACCAACGAAGACGACCTGGGCCAGGATTCTCAGGATATCACCGTCACCGTTGCCAATGTCAGCGTCGGTCTGACGCAGAGCAAAATAGACAATGCCGGCAACTGTATCCCTCCATTGGGCCAGAGCAAGCGTAGCTATCACCGACTCCTCGATTACCTCCACGGGCGATTTAGAGATCGAGACCGTTTCCGAGGCCGACAGTTCCAAATTGGCGCTCGCCCTAAAGAGCCTGATTAAAACATTCTTCTTCCAGGGCATAGGCGCGTATGCGGAAGCCAAGTCGACCATCGATATCACGGGCAATACAACGCTGACATCCCTGGCGGGGGATGTGAGGGTGAAATCGGAGGCCATCAGCTACAATCGACCGACATCCATTTCGTATTCCGACGCCAAGTTTTCGATGGGCGTCACAGTTGCAGTAATAGATACCACCGCGACAACCAACATCGAATCCGGCGTGGACATCACCGCCATTGCCGGCAATGTCGACATCCTGTCCAAGGGAGAAGTCGAAGGTCGCGCGCGTACCAACATCACTGTTTTGCCGACCAGTTCCGGCGCCGTCACCTTGACGGTGCTGATTTCGGCAGCCAATGTCAAAACCACGGTCAACGGCACGATTGCGGCCGGCGGCAGTGCCAGGTTGCTGGAAGTGGATGTCGCCAATCTCACGGCCGGTTCGGATTTGCCCATTGACACCAGTGTGAACGAACATGGCCTGGAGGCGGGAGAGAGCGTGGTCTACGAGAACACAGCAGGGGAGCCCATCGGCGAACTAAGCGATGGATTCACTTACTGGGCAGTGGTCGATGATGCCAATCCCACCCGGGTCCAACTGGCCGCCTCGGACGCCGATGCTTATAATGGGGATATCATTGACCTCTCGCTTACCGACACCTTCGGCGATTCGCACAGTCTCACACTCGAAAAGGACCAGCTCGATTTCGACGCGGTGAATATTGGAAGCGACCAGATTGTCTTTGATACCGCCCACGGTTTGAGCACCGGTGATGAAGTCATCTATACCAGTATGGCCAATGACGACATCGGCGGGCTGCTCGACGGCTTCGCCTACTATGTGATCGCTGTCGATTCCGTAACCATCTCCCTGGCCGCCACCTCCGGTCGCGCCGCAGACGGGAAGTCGGTTGCCCTATCCGCCACTGCTGAATCCGAAATGCACGCCCTGGTGGCCCGGCCGGGCTCGTCCTCGTTCTACCTGTTTGACCCCATCGGTACCAGCGTTGTCGATGAGACAAACAACATCATCGATCTGGGTGTAAACCACGGGTGGTCCACCGGTGACCAACTGCTCTATCGAACCGGCAGCATCGGCGGTCTTATCGACGGCGAGACCTTGCAGGTTGCGTCGGTCACCCCAACCGCCGTAAAGCTTAGGCGGGCAGAGCCCATTGATCTGGATGCCTCGAACACCTCGGCCACCAGTACGCACACCCTGACCCCCACGGAGTGGGTCGAAGTTGATCCCGTATCCGACGTAGATGCGGATACCGACGTGGTCACCATCCTGGGGCACGGCTTTTCAGACGGCCAGAGTGTAATCTTTATGGAATTTGGCGGCGACGGCACGGACATCGAAAACGGCGCCGAGAACGGCAGCACGTATTACGTGTCTGTTGAGAGCGCTGATACGTTCAAGCTGGCCACCGACGATACGCTTGCCACCACGGTCGATTTCGAGAGCAACGCGGCGGATGTTTATATCCTGGCCTTTGACGCGGATTTAGGTGATGCCAGGTATGCCAATTTTTCCTTTGTCCCAACCGATAGCGTCGACAGCGACAGCGACACGATTACCATAGCCGGCCACAACCTTGCAACAGGTGATATCCTGACCTACAACACCGATCCCGGTGCCGATGTGGTGGATGCGGACACGGGTCATATCTACCTGGCACCCAATGACAACCTGGAATACCTGTTCCATGCCAGCGCGGCCATGAGTGTGGATTACGATAACGACGCGATTTATATCGGGCCCCACAACCTGCAGACGAGAGATGCGTTGATCTACTCGTCGGAATCCGATGATGACGGCGATGTGGGCGGTCTAACTGATGGGATGACCTATAACGCCATTGTGCTGGATAGTGAAACCATTCAGCTTGCGACATCCGGTGTTGCTGTAGATCTTATTGACAATGACCTGGTCGGGATTCACAGTCTCCAGTCGACGCGAAAGACAGTGGACCTGGACAGCGATACCATCTTCAAGGAAGGCCACGGCCTGAGCGAGGACGAGGAGGTCCGGTATCTGCTAAAGGATAATACCGGGACCGAAATAGGCGGCCTTACCAGCGGCCGGACATACTACGTCAGGGTTGTTGACGACCATCACTTCCAGTTGTCGGAGAATGCCGGCGGACATCCCGTGGATCTGACGGCCGGGGCGACCGGGACCGCTCACGACATCCAGTTCGGCTGGACCATCACCAGAACCGACACCCCGATCAAGGGTCTGCTCGACAGCCAGGTCTACTTCGCCGTGGTTATTGATCAGGATACCATCAGTTTGGCCGAGACACTGGACGAGGCGCTCAATGCAGAGCCGATCACCCTGGATCCGAACGGGGCCGCAGCATCCGGTCACGAGTTGACACCCGTGGTAGGAGCTGGTGCCGGCATTAAAATACAGTCCCTGCTGGAGGCCGATATCAGTGCTGTGAACACGGCCAAAGCGTCCAGAGCATATAATAGATTTTTGACAAAGTATGCCCCAGGGCCTTCGGTTGGAGATGGTTTCTTTGGTAAACTTATGGACTTTAGCTCCAAAGCAAGCCTTCAAGCCAACAATCCCGCCAAGGTGCAGGCGGGAGCTTCGGCATCTGTCCTGGTCACCGACCATGAAGTGGCAACCACGATCGGTTCAAACGCGGTTTTGAAATCCGGCGCCGACATCCGTGTGGATGGGGAAATAGTGCAGACGAACAAGATGATTGCCGTAGCGCAAACCTGCGATCTTAACGGGCTTCCAGGTATGGGAGGGCAAGGGCAAGGGCAAGCAGGTTCCAACCGTTCCCTGGCTGTCACGCTCGCCTTCGGCGTTGGTGTTTACGACAACGATGTGAGCACTGTCATTGAGACCGGCGCCCAGATCGACGCGGCGGGCCGGATTGATATTGAATCGGACCTTACGCTTGAGCGGGCGCGCATCAAGGAAGATGATTTTAAAAATATGGGGAAAGCGCCGCATTTGGTCTATGACATACTTGCCGGTGACGTACTGTTCCATTTTTTCAATGGGGTGGCATTTACTTCCAACAAGAACGTCCAATCCGGCGTGGAGAACGCAATCGCCGGGACGGTGATTGTGACGGCCTACACCAATCGTTCGGAGGTGCTCGTCGAGGACGGTGTCCTCATCAATCAGAATGCGGCCTACCAGAATTCGCTTCAGGATGTCAATATTCTGGCGGAAAGCGACATTACTCAGGTTCAACTCAGTGGCATTATGACGTTTAACCTGAGTGCGTCAAGCCTGATTGGGGCCCTTGCTATGATGAAAAATACGGTCTTAAGTCCCTACGGCAACGTAGCCAAGAACGTCGGAGTGGGCGGTTCGGTGGTGGTGCAGGTCTATGACAACACCACCAAGGCGACTATAGGAGAGGGGGTGCAAATCCGCACCGGCTCGGCCGGGGGCCTTTCCGTCCAGGCGCTGGAAGAGATGATGACGATCAACGTGGCCTTTTCCGGCGGCAGCGCGGGAAAGGTTGGCGTCACCTTTTCCGGCACGGTCCTGACGCAGAACAGCACCACGCGGGCGTCCATCGACAGCGGTGCTATTATCGACAGCGGCGCGCCGGTCAACGCGAAAGGGGAGGGTGAGGATTCCATCCTGGTCAAGGCTGAGTCAGACATGCTGCACGTGGGGTTTAGCGGCGCGTGGCAGAAAGGTACGAAGGCCAGCATCGGCTACTCCTTTGGGGTGAACTCGATCACACGGGATACGGAGGCCTTCATCGGCAGAGATGAAGACGCGGACGATCAGGCCCCGGCCGCCATCCCCACCAATATCTTCGCCGCCGGCGATATCCGCATCGAAGCTGAGAACAAGGGGCATGTGGTGCAGGTTGCTGTTGCCGGGTCCATTAAAGGTGAGGAAGAATCAGATGGCAACAATGAAGCATTTCAGTTCAGAAATGAAAATATCAATGAAGTCTTCCGGAATGGCAACCTTAATCTAGTTGATTTGGGGAACGTCAAAACAGGAATCGGCTTTGCCGGTGACGCCGAGGTCAATATCATTAACGATTCAACGCGGGCCTATGTGAATGACGACGGGGCGGTGATTCAGACCAACGGGGACATGACCGTTTTCGCCGCCAATTCGACGAGTTTTTTCAATTTCGGCGGCTCCGTGGCCATTGCCAAGGGCCAGGCCAAGAATCCCGACAGTCAGGCCGCTAAGCAAAAAGTACTCAATCTGGCGGGTTCCTTTGCCTGGAACCAGGTGACGATGACGACCAAGGCCTTTATTGACGGCGCGGACCTGACTATAGGCGGTGACGTGACGGTCGAGGCCAAACGGCCCAGTGAGTCATTTTTCGTCGCCTTGTCGGCGGGGCTGGCCGGATCGGTTAATGAATCCGCAGACACCGTGGGATACATGGTCGCGGGTTCTATCTCCATAAACCTTGTGGATGTGACGACCACGGCAAGTATCGACTCTGCGACCCTGAACGTTATGGGCAGCGTGACCGTCGAGGCGATAGACCGGTCCGAGATAGTCGCCATCGGCGGAGCAATCGCTGCCGGCAGCGCCATGGGCTTTGGGCTGAGTGTCGGCGTGAACGATATCACAAGCACCACCACCGCCACGGTTGTTGACTCTGTTGTGGTTGCCGGCGGGGGATTGACAATCGAGGCCGACACCGATGCCTATATTGTCGGTTTCAGCGTTGCGGTGGGTCATGGTAACACAACGGACGACGACGATGTGGAGATCGGTTTTGGCGGCATGGTGTCGGTCAATGCCATAGACACGGGCACCGAGGCCAAACTTTTGGGATCGGATGTCGTGACCGCCAACACGGGCGCCCATGTCACCGTACAGGCGGTCAATGCAAGTACGATCGTTGGCATTGGCGGCGCCGTGGCAATAGGCGACGACGCGGGATTGGGGGCAGGTGTCATCTACAGCGAAATCGATGCCGATGTGTTGGCCGTAATTGACAGCTCTGATAACAACGCGTCAACGACGATTGACGCTGCCGGCAACGTGGACGTCTTAGCCCAAAAGCACTGTATAACCCTTCTTTTTGCGGCAAGTGCTGCAACGGCCGAGAACAGTTTAACGGGCTCGTTTGCGATCAGCAAGGCCTTTGGTGTGATCGACGCGCATATTGCCGACAGTGTCATTTTGGCGACCGGCGACGTTACGGTCGAAGCCCAAGACCTCTCCGCTTCGATCGTTTTCGCTGGAGCTTCGGTCTTTAGCCAATCCAATAAGCGGTCTTTGGGCGGCGTCGGGGTCGCCATGGGACTCAACCTTTTTGCCAGCCGGATCACCGCCGCCATCGAGAATTCAACGGTGACAGCCGGCGGGAACGTGGACGTTCTGGCAGCAGGGAATACGATAATGGTCGGTATTGCAGCGGGGTTCAGTGCTGCCGGGAACGCGACCCTCTCGGCGTTCGGTTCGCTTGTCTTGAACTGGGATCTGCAGTACGTCGACGCCCATATTATCGACTCAATCATCACTGCGCCAGGAGGCGAGGTAACGGTCCGGGCAGTAACTGCCGACACGCTTGTTTCCATCGCCGGAGCGCTGGCCTACAACGGACAGGGTAACGCCGCCTTTGGCGCGTCGATTGCATACAACTACGTCGGCGGTTCGCTGGCCGACGTGGACGACGACGTCAAGAATGGCCTGTACCTGTTGCTGGGTGAGGATTCAATGAACGAGTTCGAAAGCCTTTCCTGGGCCGATACGCAGGCCTATATCGAGAACTCGACCGTGTATGCGGCACACGTGTATGTCCTGGCCGGCTTCGAAGCGCCTCCCGACCTGTCGATGACATCGGTTGAAGCCGGGGGGCAAACCTTCCTGCTGCCCGACGAGATGACCAGCGAGAATATCACGGGGATCTATTCCTTCACCATCAGCGGCGCCAAGGCGGACACCTTCGCCCTTGGGGCCGCCATCAGCCTCAACTTCATAGATCGTGACGTCTCGGCCCGCATTGCCGCAAACTCGACGATCGAGGCCACGGGTGATGTGCAGGTATCCGCTTCACAGTCGCCCTATATTTTCTCTCTTGCGATAGGTGGCGGCAGGGCGAACGCCGGGGGCGGCGCTGCCGCTGCAGTCAATGAGATTCAAGGTTTGGTCGAAGCCTATGTGGAGGGCTCAAGCATCGCCGGCAGCGCTATCGACGGGCTTGACAGTCTCACCGTATCTGCTGCGGCTGGTAGCGAAATAGTGAGTGTGGCAATCGCGGGGGCACAGGCGGATGACTTCCTTGGCGCGGCCGCGGCTTTTTCACTGAACTGGATACGCGTGGACGTGGACGCCCACATCGCGAACGCCGGTGTCGTGGCCGATGGCGCCGGAGGGGACGTCAATGTCCTGGCCAGTGACCAGTCGGAAATTTATGGCGGTCTTTTGTCGGTTGCCTTCAGCAAGTCGGCAGCCTTTGGTCTGAGCCTCACCTACAACTACATCGGCGGTGATCCCGACGATCCGGCTTCCACGGACCTTAACGATATCACGGCGTACATCGATAATTCGACTGTGGATGCGGGCGGGGAGGTGAACGTCCTTGCTTCCAGCCAGAACACGATCGTCAATGTCTCGGCCGGCGGCGCTGATTCCGTGGATAGCCTTTCGGGCCTCAGCGGCTCGATTTCGGTCAACTTTATTCGCAACACTTTGGCTGCCGGGATCACGGGCAGCACGGTCACGGCCGCAGGGAACATCAACGTCCTGGCCGGCAACACCTCTCAGATCAATGCCATTTCCGGCAACTTCGGCTCGGCCGCCGCCACCAATGATATCCAAAGCGATATCGACGCAATCATATCAGCCGGCAGCATCACGTCCACGGCCGGCAGCGTCAGTGTGGTTGCCGAGTTTGCCGAACCCGGCGATCTGAGCGGATCGCCGTTCGGACTGAGCGACCAGATCAATGCTATTGCCATCGGTTTCGTGACTGCCGAACAGGCGCTGACGATTGCGGGCAGTCTTGCACTCAATTGGATTCGCAATGATGTGGATGCCCATATAACCGGGTCGGCGGTTACCGCCGCTTTGGGTGATGTCAGCGTAATGGCGGTGGATACCGCAACCATCAACTCCGCCGCGGGCGCACTTTCTATAAACGATAAAACAGGCAGCGCCGCAGGGGCGTCATTTTCGTACAACTACCTGGGCTCAGATCCCAATGACCCGGCCAGCAGCAACACCAATGAGATCCAGGCCTATATCGAGGACTCGGCGGTCACCGCCGAACAGGTGGTCGTCCAGGCCTCTTCAAAGGGCGGCATCAACACGCTGGCGGTCATGGGCGCCCATTCGGGCAAGTTTTCAATTGCCGGGGCGATATCGCTGAACTTCTCCCGCAAAGAGATCCTTGCCGGGATTCGGGGCGCCTCCAGCGTCACCGCAACCGGGAACGCCGGTGATTTCGGGATTGACGTGAACGCCTCGAACGAGACCTTGATCTGGTCGCTGGCCGGCCAGATCACCGCCGGCGGCAGCGATCTCAACCTCGGTCTCGCCTTTGCCTACAATGAGATCTACGACACAACCCAGGCCGCCATCGACGGCACACTCAACCCCAACCAGAGCGACCTGGCGGTTTCTACAGCAGATCACAGTATCCGCGTTATGGCAAAAAGCGACACGGAAGTTTTTACCATCAGTGCCGGCGTCGGGGGCGCCAACTCCAAGCTGAACGCGTCGGGCTCGGTCGCTATAGCGATCCTCGGGAACACGACCTTGGCCTTTATCGAGCACGCAGAGGTCAGCTCCGATCGGAACCTTTACGTGCTGGCGGAAAATGATGGCGCCATCGGCTCCTATGGCGGCGTGATCAATGTCACGACAGCTCCAATGAAACTGCCGGAGGCAGATGCCGGCGGTGCTGATGAGGACGCTGATTCGGACTTTGATTCGGAATCGGTATCGTCGGCGGATTGGAGTGATATTGGGGTCGGGAGTCTTATATCCATCGACGATGCTGGCAGTGATGACAATGAAAGCCTTTACGGGTCGGGCAGCTCTGACAATGAAAGCCTCTACGGGCCGGGAGACGCTGAGAATTACACACAGGGCAATGAGGCGGCCTATATCGATGATGCCGGCGCTGACGACCTTCCTGCTATACCGGCCGTGGGCGCTCAGAAAGCTAATTCAGTCGGCATAGGGGGCGGGATCACCGTCAACCTGGTCGACAACACGACCAAGGCCTATATCAAGGATGCCGTCATCGAGGCCTTTGGCAATGATGCCGTGACCATCACGGTGAAGGACTGGGAACGGGACGGCGAAGAAATCGAGCAGTCGATGCGCGGCCTGGCCGTGATCGCCAGCAGCACCGAGACACTGCAGACCATCAACGCCGCGGTCACGGCATCGGAAGGGATCGCCCTTTCCGTTGATTTTGTCTTTTCCCGGGTTACTGACACGACGTGGGCCTATATCGAAAATTCCGACGTCAACACAGCCGCGAACAAGGGCCATGATGTGCGCGTCCGGGCGCATCATGATGTTGATTTGCTGACCGGAGTCGGCGCGGGTTCCTTCTCAAAGGACAGCGGGAGTGCCGGCGGCACGATAGACGTTACGGGGCTCTATAATGATACGCAGGCCTATATCACCGCCACGGGCTCGGGCAGCCACAGCACGATCTATGCCGGCGGCGATGTGGAGGTATTAAGTCTGTCACGAACAGACCTTCTTGCCGCTTCGGTGGGGATCATGATCGCGAAATCATTCTCCGCAGGCGGGACCCTGGAGTTTATGCATCTAAGCAGCAACAACCGGGCGTACATCAAAGAGGTCAACATCTACGCCGATGGCAACGTGGAAGTGACGGCCCTGACCAGGATCCCCGGGATCACCATCGGAACGGGCGCTGCAATGGTCGTAGATGGCGGTGCTGAGGGTAAGGGTATCGCTGCGGGCGCCAGTGTCGGGGCCTTGATTGTGGAAAACACCACCGAGGCCTTTATCGAAGGCGCCCACGTCAATGCCAAGGGGGACGTGCTTGTCGAGGCCTTCAGTAAAACCGATATCATGTCGGTCGTTACCACCGCAGCAGCCTCCATAAGCAGGGATGGCTGGGCGGCCAACGGCTCTTTCTCCGTCATCTTCTTGAACTCGGCGACGTCGGCATCCATCAGAGCCGGCACGCGCGCCGCCGTCATCAACGGCGACGCCGGCTACGCCGGGGGAGATGTCACCGTATTGGCTGTTGACAAGGTCCGCATCGAAACCGGGCTGGGGGCGGCGTCCATAGCCGGTCAGGCGGCAATCGGCGGTGCTTTTGACATCATCGTTATTCAGAATAGCGTGGAGGCATACATCGGCGCCGGCAGCCAGGTGTTTGCCGCAGGCGATGTCGTCGTCAGGGCGGACAGCTATCGCAGACTTACGTCCTACACCCTCGGTGTGGCCGGCTCGTTTGGCACGTCCCTCAATGGTACGCTGTCGTTTATCAGTATCGGGACCGGCAGTGCTTCCAAGGGTACTGCCGAGATTACCGATACCACGGACGGTGTCAATGGGTGGCTGGGCGATATGTATAAAGGTTCCGAAGCGTTGCCGGATGGTTCCACTGCCGATTCGGCCAAGACCGCGATCAACAGCCAGAGCGCGCCCACGCTGGACGACGCGCTGAGCGGTACGGATCTGACCGTACATGACGTGGCGGCCTATGTGGGCGCTGGTGCGATTATTGGAGCCGGAGGGGATCTCACGGTTCAGGCCAGTGAGACGGTTATAGCCGATGTCTGGGTGGGTCGTGCCGCGTTTGGCATTGTAGCGGCCGGTGCCTCCGGCGGCATCTTTCTCCTTGAAACCGTAGTCGAAGCATTTGTGGATGATAGCGCCTTGCTCTGGGTCAATGGTGCGCTTAACGTTTGGTCCTGGTCAAACGAGAGGGTCGCTTTGCTGGTGACGGGCGGCTCGTTTTCCACGACATTTTCCCTGGCTGCGCAGTACAGTGGAATTCACAACAACAGCAAACAACTGGCCTATATCGATGACAATGTGGTCGTGTTAGGCGCCACCGGCGTCTTGGTCCTGGCGGATCATGAACGTGACCTTTTGACTGCCACGGGCGGAGCCTCGTTTGGGGGTAAGGCCGGTGTCGGCCTTTCGTGGTCCGAGACGTTGGCCGGCGGCGAAGCCAAGGCATGGATCGGCGACAACGTTCAACTGGAGCCGGCCGGCGAGGCCGCTGTCCAGGCCTTCACGATTTTTGAATCCGCCAGCCCGGGTTCCGGTGTAGGCACCGTAACGCCAACGACCACGGCCGGCAGCGGCGTGACGCGCACCTTTGCCATTACCGGCGGAAACGACGGTCAGGCTTTCGCCATCGACACGGACACCGGCCATCTGACGGTGGCAAGCACAGCAGTATTGGACTATGAAAGCCGCCCCATCTACGCCCTGTCGGTGGACGTGCTCGACAACGGGGCCGTGGTTGAGACACTCACGGTGCGCATCGGGCTTACGGATACGGCACAAAACGACACACTCTACTGGACCTTGCTGGACAATGCGATAAACGGCACCGCCGTGGGAGTCGTGCCTGCGACAGGCGAGGACAGCCTGTTCTATATTACTGCCGGGAATGACGATGGTGTATTTGCGTTGGATGAATACAGCGGGCGGATTTCGGTTGAAGATTACTACACGCTCGATGCCTCGGTGACCGGCAGCTACGTGCTCACCGTCGAAGAGCGTGACAGCGAAACGTCAATTCTGCTTTCCACCTTTACCATCACCGTCAACATGGTGACTGCCGGCAGTACGGCACCGGTCTTTAGCGATCCCGGCTACTATTATACCGTAAGCGAGGTTGCCAGCCTCGACGAAGGTGTGGGCGTAGTTCGCGCTACGGATGCCGATCCCGGCGACGAGGTTACTTATTCTATTATCTCGGGCAACGACAACGGCGCCTTTGGTATCGACGCCCGTTCCGGTTTGATCATGGTAGCCGACCCTGCAGCCCTGGACTATGAAACGGCCACGCAGCAAGTGATTACCATCCAGGCAACCGATCTTGTCGGACTAACGGACATGGTTGATGTCACGGTTTCACTGACGGACAATCCGCTGAACAGTGTATATGTCATTGCCAACAGTAATACCAAAGCTGATTCGATAACCATAGCCCTGGGGGGAGGAATTGCCCTAGGCGGCAACGCTTCGATTGGTAACGCCATAATCGACACAACCATCGAGGCCCGGGTCGGTGATTCAGCTAAATTCACCGTTGACGGCGATGTAGTCATAAAGGCCAATGCCAGCCACGAAGCCGATGTCATGTCGATTGGCGTGTCGCTCGCCCTGGGCCTTTCCATTGGCGCCTCGATCGGTGAGGCTTCGGTGGCCCCTGAAATGAAAGCATCACTGGGCAGCGACGCACTGCTGCGGGCGGGTACTATCGAGGTCGGCGCGGCCCTTTCGCCACGAGGCGGGGAAGAGTACACGGCACACATATTCGGCGTCGGTTCCACCGGGAGCATATTAATTGGCCTTGCCGGAACTTTTCTCGAAGCCAATAGTGAAGCAACTGTCCGGGCAGAGTTGGGCGACAACGCCGATCTCCAGGCTGATGATGCGATCACTATCGTGACCGACGTGTCGACGGAACAAGAAGCCAGGGCCGGCCGTTTCGGAACGTCCCTAATTGCCGCCGTCGGAACAAACGAGGTTACCGTCCTCAGCAGCAACACGGTCGAGTCCACCATTGGTCCGGGCGCGAACATTCACGCCGGCACCCTGGAGGTTACCGCAAAGGGCAACGACGTTATGGAAGCGGAAGCAAACACCGGCAGCGCTGCGCTGGTAAACGTCAACATGGGCGGCTCATTTTTAGAATTAGATTTTTGGGCAGCCGTTTCGACCATAGAATCAACCAGCCACACAGAGGCGTCTATTGCGGACAGCACCTCTGCGACGCCTACCGTAGTCAATGTCGACCAGTTGGTGCTGGAAGCGGAGCATACCAATTATATAACCGGGGTTGCAACTAATTTTGCGGCTCCGATTATAGGTGTCGGCGGGCCCCTACTCAAGGAGACTGTCAGCGCGACGACCCTGGTCCATGTCGGCAATTACGCGCAAATCGAAGCCGGACGTGTCAGTGCAACTGCCCGGTCGGGCACCGAAGTTCCTGAGTTGATGGTCGGGAGCACGACGTATGGGGGGCTCTCTTTTGCCAGGGCCGAAAATCAGGGCTCGTATATGCACGACACTGGGGCCGTGATCGGCGACCACGCCCACATCACTGTCAGCGGCGACGCTGCCGACGATTTTATCTTTTCCGCGAACAACAATGTTGACATCTATGAAAAGATGGAGCAAGACTTTGGCGGCCTCGGCGCCGAGCTTACCACCAAGTCGACCCAGGACCTGGCAGGTGTTGATGCCCGTGTCGAAGTGGGGCAGGGCACCTAGCTGCACAGCGCAGGTGATATCACGCTTTCGGCCTATACCACCGTGGACGCCGATTCAAACATCTATCTCAAGGGAGCTGGTGCGGGCGCCAGCGCAGAAGTCAAGGACAACGTAACGGTCGACAGCGCCAACGAGGTGCTCCTAGGGGCGAATGCCCTGATTCTCTCCGAGGACGACGTCAACCTGTTGGCGGGCCGCGGCAGAAAGGTCGATGATTTAGACCAACTGGACGACAGCTCATTCAAGATGAACGATTTCGCTGTGGACACGGATGTCTGGGCTTACTTCGGTACGGCAGTGCCATCTTTCAATTCCAAAGTTGGCGCCACCTCGAAAGTAACCCAGGACAACCTGGTGCGTATAGACCCCGGGGCCCGGGTACTCAGTGTCGGCCACGTCAACCTGTGGGCCGAAAAGGGTACTACCCGTACCAAAGCAAGCGCCAGCAGCCAGGACACTTACCAAACCTATTCAACCGACACAACCGACAACAGCAACAGCGAGACGGCTATCGTGCAGGTAGACGGCGAGGTGCGCACCGGCATCTACAATCAGCAGAAGCTGGTACTCTCCGAAGGCGGCGGAATTTCAACCCAGACAGAGGGCATCAGTGTAAGCGGTCCCTACGACAAGAGTATTGGCCAGGATATTCTGGACCGCATCAGCGACTTAACAGACGAGCAACGGTACTATATGGGCACCAGCACCTACAACAAGTTGCAAAATGAGATCGATGAACTCGAATCGATACTCAATGTCCTCGGCGGATCGTCGGGGAACGATGTCGGGGTGCTGCTGAAGTTCTGGGTCGTTGGAGACATTAGGGCCGAATCGGGTGATATCGATGTGAAGGGCGATGCCCTGGTTGGCTCGGGTGTGCTCCATGCACCGGCCGACACCAAAATTGAGATCATCAACAACAGCCAGTTGTCGCTGGACCTTGGCAATATGACAATCCCCCAAGAGTCGGGCGGGCATCTGTTCTTTAATTACATATCCCTTGACGGCGGCACGCTCAACAGCATGCTCAATGATGAGCTTAACTCAGGTACCATAGACACGGCCAACTTCGATGTATCCCTGTCTGCCGGCAGCGCTGAGCCGACTATCTCCATTGCGAATGTCCCGCAAATCAGCCACACGGAAGATGCCCACATTTTCATTAACGGAAACATAGAGAATATTTCCGGGGCGGTAGTGATGGACGGCGCAAATGGCAGCGTCTACGTGAGCGGTTCCATCAGGGCAGGAACCATAAGCATCACCACAGGCGGGTCTTTCGTGCAGTTGAATGAATATGGCGACACGAACATCAGCGGACTGCCAATGACCTTTTACGCCAACGAGGCCGGCGCCAACGAGGCCGCGTACAACAATTACTATCTGCTGAGCATCGACGGTGATCCGGACAACGACATCCCCGAACCCGCGATACAAACAGCTCAGGAGGTGCGGAGCGGCACGCAGTCCACGCTCGTGGGCGACAATGTGTTTATCAGCGCCATGAATTTAAACATCAACGGCCTGATTCAGAGCGGCTTCCCGGAACATACCCTCACCATAGACGACTTTGACGGCTCGATGGATTCCACTCTGTCGGCGATGCAAGCCGCTTACCTGCAAAATGGCATTAGCGACCAATACCACGACGTGACCGATACCTACCTCGATTACCAATCCGACGGCGGTACGGCTTTACTGAGATACGACGCCAAGGAAGACCAATTCGAGCTGATAACCGACATCAAGGTCAAGGGCGGCTACATGGAACTGATCGGCAATATTTTCAATACTGGCGGCGGTCGCCTGGCCGTGATGGACGGCTACGGCAAAATAGCGGTTAACAACCTGACGCCGCGAACGCTGGTGGTTAATACGCTCGATGCCGGCCAGGGCGTTGATGACAGTGAAGGGATTGCCGGCAAAATAGTTATTCGCGACACCTTACTGAACGCCACCACGACCATTACGCGCGAGAACGGAGTAATTCAGACCGATACGTCCTATGCTGCGGTTGACATGAACGATTCTACGAACCGCAGCGCCTCTTATCAACCTAAAATTGGTTCACGCTATAATTGGGCAACGGGAAAGGGATACTACGGGCAAAGGTACTGGGAAAGCCCCATACACGAGGACAGGAAGACGTATGACGAGGCGCTGGCCGAATACCAAAGCGCCGAGGAATATGATGTAACGGTTACACCGACGAGCAACTACACCATGCTGGTATCTGATTCCTTCATAAAAAACAGTGCAACGACTGACATTTACACTTACTATTTCTTCACCATTGAAACCTATAACGAAATTAGACTTGGCGAAGCTAAGTACCTTTATTACGAAGTTTATCCGTGGGGGACGCGGAAGCTGATCGATACAGACTATCGGTACAATGTTACCGAGCAATTTGGCGAGAAGCAGGTGCATAACCACAGCGTTACTGCCAGCGAGATTATTGACATCGAGTTCATTGGTTACGACGAGGGAAGCACCACCATCGATTCGGTGGGGTCGGTTATCATAGACGGCACTGTTGCAGCACGCAATGGCCTGGTCGAGATTACCAGCACGCAGGGTGAAATCGACCAAGTGGATTCCGGCAGCCTGATCACTGGCAAAACTATTGAGCTTAGCGCCGCGACGGGAATCGGCGATGATGAACCCATTCGCACCGATTACACTGATTTAACCGGTGGCGGTGTGTATTTCAGTTCTCAATCAGGAGATATTTCCATCAACGAGGTTGACGGTTCCCTGCCGATATTGGGGAATTCGAGCGGAGGTAGTTGGAGTGACATATCCCTGACGGCAAATGTCGATATCTACGGCGGCTCCTCTTCTAATAATACAATCATGGGAAAGGGAATTTCGCTGAGTGCCGGCGGCAAGATCGGCAATGGCATGGGCGACCCGCTGAATACCTTATTAGTGAGAAGGGGCGTAATCAACGCCTCGGCGACGGGAGATATCCACCTAAAACAGCTTAACGTAG
>Ga0209671_1000401_pt1 | contig 27781 bp, 18 predicted proteins | sample WorMetHERISLAND2_2_FD_187401 | JGI IMG/M metagenome (GOLD analysis project Ga0209671, IMG submission 187401) | Marine gutless worms symbiont microbial communities from Max Planck institute for Marine Microbiology, Germany - Olavius geniculatus... | ecosystem: Host-associated > Annelida >...
GCCCTCGTTCGAGGGGAACCCCTGCACCCAGTGGCACGAAATTTTGTCACGATAAACTAGAGACCTTGGGGCAGCCACAGTGAAGATTTCGTGATCCTAGCTTGCACCGTTTTGATACAGCTCACGAGTGTGACAGACAGACAGACGGACAGACGGACAGACAGACAGACGCCCAGACGATGGCAAAGACGCGCAAAGCATTCTGCTTTCGCGCGTAAAAATTGGCTTCACTATTATCATATGTTTTTTTCAATAGGTTTAATAATAGCACTTATGCTCCATACTGCCTAGAAATGGCTTTACGTGGTCAAAATAAAATAACTGCATGTACCGTAATTTAGCTATTGCAAAACTTTGGGAATTTTGTGTGACTGAGATCAAGTAACTAATAAGTGAAATTTTACGTCAAAATTTCAAGCGGTTGCTAGTGCTAAAAAAATAGCGAAAAAATTAGGGGTTATTTATGCTCCGCATTATATTATTTGGCTAAAATGTGCTAAATGCGAAGATTGTCAAGTTTTGTACCAAGACAAAAATATTTATTTATTTATTCAGTGTACGGTGACGATCTTAATGATGAAATGGCGTTGTATATTGTTGTAGGAAGTCGCTGAAATAAATCAGACCAGCTGTACGTAACTTATCTTATTTATTTAAACTTAATTGTTTTTGTGTGGTAAAACATGACTTCATAATCCAATGTCCTTAATATGTTTTAAGCTTTCTGCCTTTTTTCCTAAGATATGGTAAATTTTGATGCTGCATTATCAACACGTTGTGATTTTGTGCATTTTGTGGCACGTGAAAAATGACAGATGCAAGCAGCGCTGAAAATAATTCGGCTTTATTTGTTCAACTACGCTGCATTATATTACTTACTGTACGTAGGCCTATAGGTAACAAAAAGCCTTCTCGGTATTCAGACAGTTATTAGGACGTTGCACTTACGGTCGCAACATCGCTGGTTTGACTTCCGGTCAAGTGGTTATTAGGCTACTTGGATGGCTGACTGTCTGCGGACAGGTGAACCATCTCACTATATAACCAACACCAAGGTCAACTCAGCCTTCCATCGCTTCGGGGTAAATAAATCTGTCTGGCTGAAAATGTTGAAGCGGAGCCCGTTAACCTGTGTCGGATGGCGGATAACGCAGTATGATCACATAATGGCAGGAATCGCTCCGTAGCTCTAAGATGGTTTTTTTTTCATAAAAAGCTATACCCTCTAAACGATTAACCGATTGGTGAGCATGTTGCTGATTGTGTATGTTACAGCATCATCGCTCAGTGACTGGCTAACGCATCACTCCTCACCTGTCGTAGTCACTGTGCTCGATGTTGCTATGTCGTCGTCGTTGTTGTTTCTTCACCGTTTCTCATCATTCACTCTCCGCAATTTGCAACAACTCAGCACTCAGCAGCCGGTCGTCGCCACTAGTGGACTGATAGCGCGTTAAGATTACTGCAGCCAAGTTGTTATATCCTGCAACAGGTCCGTCATCACGAGTCGACTCTTCACGATTGTCAGCACAAACGCACAGGATTTTGTCAGCAGTTGCCTTTCGGTTATAAATAATGACGTCACCGTTATGATCACTAAAACGTCCTTGTTGAAGATTAGCTTGATACCGGTGTCTAAGGGTAATCTAACCTTAAGTCATGTTTTGGATGCATTCATCATGCTTGAAACCATTAGCCCGTTTCGTATTTGCCCGTGACAACAATTTCGACGGTGTCCTTTATGCGTGAAGTCACACAAGTCAAGTATTACGCCATTCCACTTGCGATACTCACTTACTTTAAAAAGTATAGACCTACTGAGCCAAGACGAAGGCGTAGATGGCAATTAAGAATAAAATTATTTGATCAAATAAAACTTTAGTGAATATTTAGGTAAAAAAACTATATTCTTATTTGTATACCCGGATCGCTTGTTAGACTCCGCTTTGTGGCGACGTTGGAAGAATAATCCGTAAACGTTTAGAGCGAAACCAACGAATTTCATTGTCTGGTATTGTAAGACAGCAGGCGTTTTTATTTCGTTCATCATATAAACCTGTATCCACAAGACAAGCGTTCTAACTTACCACCTTGGCCCCGGGTGGGGCACAAAATGTGGAACATTCTTGTTTCAAGTATAAATACAGCAATCGAACAGATTCTTAAACGATTAGCGTCGATCGCTGCAGTGAAGAGCGTACGTTCTGAACATTGTGTTCAAAAGTTATGTCCTTCGCTACGATCATCGAGAATTATTGTTTCCAAAACTGTCCGATTGCAGTAATTGGTCGATCTGCAAAAAGTGTGTACGGTATGTTCTATTTTTTTGTGTGCCAGCCCCTATGTTCGTAGACTAAGGGTATTTTGCTGGCTCTGAAATATGGTCTAGCTTATTACAACACACGTGACAGCGGTCAACTTATGTATCAAATTTGAATTCCAATAATTTTTGACTGTTTTCGCCACACACGAAAAAATCCAAGTTTTCGCATTTTTCCTTGTCATAAATGTGTACGCTCACTTTCGCTGGCGAAAATAACTAACGGATAAAACGCAGTAAAATATTCGTTCCTTTGTTCGTTCATTATTCCTTTTTTGCATAAAACAGCAGCAAAACAATCAGTCAAATTACATAACAGTTTCTAAATGAAAAATAACCTTGTTTGAAGTAATCGTTTTTACATCGCATCGGATAACGTTGAAACTTGCTAGTAATTGTTGATTAAGCACAATCTATACGCAAGATGTACAGCGTTATAGGACTGCCAACACAGTTGCAACCGAAGTTCGGTATTATCAACGGCAGTATAGAACGAAGAGATTGAGCATAAAGAATAATTTTTCACCTTCTTTCAATAGAACTTAATAACGACTTTAACGTAACACCACAGACTATAGGCTACTTGACATAAGAAATAATAATATGCAAAATAATTATATGCGAGTGGTAGATCCTACGGGGTCGAGCGCAAAAGACTAAACCTACGGAGCAAAACTCTGCAACATAAATAAACATAAAGAAAACTGCAGCTTAGTATTACAAAACGCATGAGTATCGGATTAATGCAATATAACTTCCCTTGTCTTGCCTCGCCGTCAGTCGTCCTCGCTCCGAGGCTTGGCCACATCATGAACGAGTTGTCTCCATCTGACTGTCTTCTATGAGCGCGAGAATGCTGTCCAATGGGTATCCAGTCCATTGAAATATGTTGTCCATCGGACCCACACTAATAGCTTTTAATAGCCTCACTTTTGTCGCGACAGCAATGTCATGGCTTTGCCAAATTTTCTTAAAATCTGCACTGGTACACTGGCCTTTGTGCTAAGTCGAGACTTGATCTCCTTCTGACATTCAGCATCACTAGTAGGTTAATGAGTGACCTTAGATAACAAAGTATCGATATCCTCTAATACCTTCCCATCTACTAAAATCACACATGCATTTTTTCTGGTAACATCACCTTTGTCTTTTCTTTATTTAACACTAGGCCATACTTTCCACTGACATGATGTAGCCGATCTGCAAGTTCTTGCAAGTCCTGCTTCCCTTAGCTTACATATTCAACTATTTTCAACTACAATTACGAATCTTTAATCCTCAGTTTTTTTCTTTTTTGTATACTTGTTGAAACTACATGTATTCTTGTAGGTGGCAAATAATCTGTTCTGAGTTCGGGTGCACTGCGCAATACAAGCAGACTACACTTTAATATTATTTTTCCACAAAAATCAAAAAAATAGGCAAGCACTGCCGCCATTAATTACACGCCGTAACAACGTATAGACTATGCAATGCATACAGCAACAATCACGTGGTTTTTACACGCACGAACGAACAGTTAACAAGGCACCGATATTTAACAACAATAATACAACGTGCATGCACGCAAATATCACAACTAAAACTCGACTCCGACAATAAAACAAAGAAAACATAACAAAACACCGGTAGTAATTACAGACAGAACAGTACGTATTTTTATGATGCAGTTTACTGTTCAACAGTGGTCAGCAATATAAACATACGATACGATGGGCCTAAGTCATCATTGAACGACGTCGACGGACATGCAGGTCATTTAGACTGTAATAGGATGTTTACACGATCGAGCAAACACCGAGCAGCTAGCTCGACGTTCTATGGTAATTAGCATGCTAATTAGGAGGGCGAGCGGGTTGTAATTGGAAAACCTATATAACATGTGATCAGCCGTGGGCTAAGAGCCTAAGCCTAGGCCTACATTTGAGCCAAGGGCGGGGTTCCAATAGGCCTGCTTGAGCCAGCTCGATGTTTGCTCGATGTTTGCTCGATCGTGTAAACACCCTATAAATGTCATATGCAGGTTCGACGCAATTCAGACAAGCAAAAAAACGCAAAATGCAATGCATATGAAACCGCTTATTCTAATAAGTAACGCAATCAGATATAGCCAGTTTCGTACGAGAAGGGTCCTTCGGCAACTGAGAGGAAGCTGTTGCACATTCTATACAAAATTAATGATAACTATGATGATGACAAATCGACACGTACATCTATCTCTACTACAGTCAGATATCAAAGGTATTACGAAGCATACAGTTGGTCTGGTATCATTACTTTGTTTGCTGGACGGTGAATCCTGTATGGTGCTACAGTTAATGCTATGATTACGTACACTGTCAGATTCACTAAAGCAGCTAAAACTATAATAAGCAGTGTATAGGCCTAGGCGCTATCAGCTGACGGCAGTGGTAAGTTCGTAACGTAACTCACCAACGCCTTTAAAAAACCTGTGCTTCTGGTTGTAGCCCGGCAAAAAAAACAGGTACGTGGGAATATTTATAACATCATTACATTTTTATTTCATGACATTTTGTGTAGGATTACAAAACAGCTCATGAAAACAGTCACATACTAAACAGCATCCATCAGAAGCAACGTAAAATACTGCAGCACAGTTTTGTTTCAGTCAAATTTTGAAAAAAAAACGAAAAACTAGCTGCAACTAAATTTTTAAGGGTCCAATAAAAACTTTAGTACAAACGAAGGCTTCTAGCGACGAACGGCAACCAGAAGGGCAGGACTTTTTAACGCCAAAACAAGTGCGCCACCATGGTGTCGGTCAGAAAGTATAGCGTCGGCAAGCGGCGCTCAGCTTTGCCTTTAGCACGAGTTGATTGTTCGGCGACAGCGCTGCCACCACGCTCCGGTTGTCACAACCCTTCGGCAGCGGAACTACGACTCTGAACCGACGCCTAGCGCCGCCGTCAGTCAGTCTGGAACCACCATGTTGTTGTTGACTTAGAAACGAAAACGGCGCGTCACTACCGCTGGTCGACAGTGGTGATCTGCCGGCGCGCTTTCTACAGCCAGCGATCCAGACACTGTCGTCGACCGTCTTGACGCTGAGCTCGTCATAGCGGAACTCATCGGGCACACGCAGCACCAACGTCATCACCAGGTGAACCTCGTCGCAGTGAATGACCGGCAGAAAGACGGGCCTGGTGCCTGTAAACTCGAGCGTTAGGCCGGTGCCGCGCGGGCTCTCCAGGATGTAGACCGAGCCGGCGGAACTGTTCATGTGACAGAGCAGGCAGTCAGCCACTCCCGCTGGTAGTTCAGCACGATGCAACGTCGCCCCGTCGTTGACAGCGACCGTCAGTAGATGATCGTCGCTGACGGCTACGACGACATCCTCCACCCGGCACGAACCAACATCCGCCTTGATCCTCACGCGGCTGCTGTCTTTCACGTCCGTGAGTAGCTTGGCGGCTGACAGTGAGTCGTCGGACGGAGGCGTGGAACCAGTATGTTGATCGTGTACGCCCACGACAGCACCGGTGACAGACTGAGTGGTCGTTTTGCCGCAGATTGCACTGAGTCGCTTGGCCAGCGTCTCTTGCGTCTCTTCGTGTCTCACCATGATCGCCCGATGACATGCTGTCGCCTCGGGTGACGACTGTCCGCCGCCCTGCAGGCTGATGGTCCGTCGAACCAGGTCGGCGGCGGCACTGCCGTCACTGCATCGACCCAGACTGCACGTCAGTCGCAGTGGTGGCGGCGGTGTCGACCACTGCTTAGTCTGGCGCTCCGACACCGACGTCGTGCCAGAGACAGACGGCACGACACGCGGAGAGTGGGCAGTCAGTCGAGGCGGCGGCGGCGACGACGACGATGACGATGTTGTCGACCACCTGGGATGATGTTCCGGGGACCCAGTCGCTGCTGCCGGCGGCGCGAAGTATGGCGGCGTCAGAGGACTGCCGCAGATCTGCTGCAGCTCTGCCGACAGATCAAGGATGCGTTCTTCCCACGCACGTCCGCTCTCGAAGCTGCTGCCGCTGCCGCTGGAACGACCGTAAGATGTGGACAGGAAGTCGAGACGCGCTGGAATCAGCTGAGGCTCAGAGGTCGTCGCGTGGAACTGGGAAGACGTCGGTAACTTGGAGATGGCTTGTTCCATGTGGACGCTTCTTTACAAACACACATTATATAACATGATAAAATATGTTACAGCGTGATTGAAATAGCTAGGACCACTGTTACATCTTCGAAACAACTCCCACAAATTTCGCCAATGTTTTTTGGGGGAAAGTATAAACATTTAACTCAATGCCGATTACGTCCTTCTCTACACTACATCGATAGGCCGCGCATGGGATGAAACTCTTAAGAAAACAGGAGTTACACAAATGAGTCAATGTGACACAAACAGAAGCAGTTGCAGTTAAAGAATATCAGACTAGCTAACGTGTTACGCCTTTTACACATTATTACAATCGGCAAGACAACTAGACTGCGAGTACGTAAAACAGCTTAATACGGTGTAGTTCTGAGAAGTAGCAAAACAGTAGCGACGCGGCTATAATGTTCACAGAGTACTTTCCCAGGCAGACAAGGCGCAGTCTTCAATGAAGAAGGTGACGCTGTAAACATGTATAGTAAATCTACAGCAGTGCACCAGGCAACAAGACACAGGCGTGTCAATAAAGGAATGCAATCAGCCGCCCCCGTTACAAGCTTACTACATCTAATCAAACTGGACAGTCAAAAAACACGCAATTGCAACGGCTGTAACTGCAGCGAAATGTGGGACGCAATGCCAGGGCCGTGGTAACTAAGAAGCTTAAACGTCATCTTCAGAAGACTAATTATACGACCAATTAATTTAGGCCTAGTGGAATGCGAATCAGCAACAACGATATTACGCTACTAAGCATACATGTGTACGAACACTGCGAGAAAATGTTCTACCGGATTGTCAGGCGTTCCACTGGTAGCCTATAGGCTATACCCGTGCACTTAGATAAAATTAGCGTTAACCAATTAATTATCATCATCATCATCGTCGTCGTCGTCGTCATCGCCATGGCGTAGTCGCTGTGGACTAAAGGTTTCTGTGCCTACACGGTTACACCACACACAGATTCCCGTCGCTGGTCTAAAACCGTCTTGGCCTGTGTTCCTCCAAAACCCGTGATCGGTTTAGCAGAGCATGATGCCAGTTCCGCCCGATTCATCGCCGTTTGAAGCGTTTCCCTGGCCAGTGTATGTCACACTCCTGAAGGCCCGCTCCATCTGAGAACTGCGTATCGCACACAGCCAATTAGTTCCGACTTACGCCACACTGCTCTTGAATTAGCGCTTTATTGAATTAACCAAATTAAGCTCATAGATATCGCGACGACGAACAGTACCGTTGGCACGCACCGGACTTGCTACCTGGGAGTGGCGTAGACAAAGGAGGCCCAGGGGACCCAGCCTCCCCCGTCCCCAGACAAGACAAGCAGAGTCATGTTTGGGCTTATATTTTAAAGCTCCGCCCCAGACCCTGCTGGGAAAGCTCACAGCTCTCCCCCAGATCTGTAGCTGGATTATGCGGGTTCTACTTCTAACGTGAGGGAAAGGAAAAAAAGGGGAGGGAAAAAAGGAAAAGAAAATGTGAAGAGGAGAGCCCCCCTCCCAATTGAAATTTTTGGCTACGCCTTTGGAACCTGGCTCCGTGTGTTTTATTCTACGACTACGTCCCTCGACAGTCAGCACATATCGGAGACGTGTCTTTCTTTGCTGTCAATCAGATGCACTAGTCCAGCTAAGTGTGTTTACGCATGTTACTCTACACCGTGAGTCAAAAAAACAATAATCTTGTCTATATCTTTACTCAGCACCGACAGGTTTATCCCATCGTCCGTAAAACGTGTCGTCACACAACCTTGCAAAATGTTCATGTCGGAAAACTAGCTGAAGTAACTGATCCAATCAATTAATTAATTAATTGTAATTTATCACAATATTTATTAGCACAAATTTATCAAACATTTTAAAACACTCCAAGTTGATGTTGGTCGTATCACAGCTATCATCATCCGCCGTTGCTAAAACTGCTAAGATCGTAAATACTGAACAGTTTAAATCAACGTACAGCGGCTTCAAGCTGGCTAATGATCGCTGGTAACGGAGCTAATCCATGCATAGCAGGTAGCGACCAGACCAAGGACAAGACACAGACTCTGCATCATGCAATTTACGTTCTGTCGGTCGCGTTAAAAATTAGCCACGACCAGTCGTAAATTGCGTGTAGACGCAGACAGTAAGTGAGAACCGAGAACATGCATTAGGCACTGGTGCGGCTGCAGATAGAACTCAAGAACGCAGCAATTAGCGGCAAGCGACTGGAAAAAATTATGGCGACGAAACATGCGTGCGTGCGACCGCAGTGCATCGAAATTGAACTTCTGCTTCACACTAGCGTGATAGCAAAAAGTAGAAGGGCACTCAGCTAGTACAAACCTCCGCCAAAGCTATGCCAATATTTTTCTGTTGTGTTTGCCAATTGGCAGCACCATATTCAGCCGAAGTTTGCCCCATCTGACAATGACAAAGAACCCTTCAATTATGTCCTGGATCCAGATGCTGATCCAGATCACCACCAAAATCTAATAGAATCCAAGTTTGGCCGAGTCTAATCTAACTTTCCATGAAATTTTGAACGAAATCCGTCTGTAACTTTGTGTACAATCGCAAACCGACGGACATCACATAAGCTCCTTGGCGGAGAGAATGAATACAGTTGGAATGTTCACAAACGAAATCTGTAGCTATTGTTCGTCCTATTAGCCTGAGCGAATTTAACTCTAAATTGTGGCTTTTTGAATCGAAATCATCCACATACGTTCCATGCTCACTAGGCTGCAAGACATCTAGTCCCACTATACTGTAGTATAGTCTTAACAAAAAGAGATTAAAAGACAATATTCGTATCGTAGATTTGTATTGCAACAACCAAAAAGTATGAAGCAATTCAAAAATGCACTTATTGCTGTTTTGCAGTAGGTCAAACGATTGCGATTTTGATCGATTTGTATTAGCTACGGTAATTAAATCGTCTTTTACAGCAGGGATGTGTTAACACACAACCGTTTAGAAACACAAAGGTTGATCAATAAGTAATGAGAATCAATGTATTAGATATGAATTTTTTTCACAATCTATATATCAGTAAAAAGTACATTTTCTACGAACATATATGGGTTTGTTGCGTATATGACGTGATTGTAACTTATGACGTCACAGACCGTTAAATAGAAATGATTTACAGCATCAGTGCAAACCACATTGAATGATGCATAGCGGACAACACAAAGATAAAATTTCAGATATCAAAACCAATGTTAGTTACTAGGGGTTTGGTCGTTACTGTGTGCAGTGTGATCTTATTGTATGAAGCCAGAGTCGCCAACAGTTTGTTGGGCAATCACAGATTTGTGGTTTGGACTGCAGTACTAGATTTATGGCAGGGCACGTGGGGGCTCACTTTCGGGCCCCCGTACATTGAGGGCCTTCGCGTAACAAGTTAAGAATGTTGCTAATCTTTTCATCAACACAATAAATGCCATATACTGTTAACTTTTCGATAAAATTATACTGGTAACGTTGAATTTTGACGTGACGTCATTAATAGATCAAGCGCTTTTATTTACGGCCAGCGCAGATTTAGCTGTCGTATATTCGTAGTTGCAAATGAAAAATTCACAAACGTATTTGTTAGGGCTTTCAGAAAATCACATGCTTCAGGGCACCACATTGCTCAATTCGGCTGCAAACTGGAGAATTGTCGTGTAACAACGAGCCTAATTCTACCCTGTTCGCGTTAGCACTCCAAATCGTTTCTGTTTAACTTGCAGTGACGTCATAAATCACAATGACGTCACATCTGCAACAAACTCATACGTGTTCGCAGAAAATATACTTTTTACTGATATATAGATTGTAAAAAATTTAAGTCTAATACATTGATTCTCAATACTTATTGATCAACCCTCGTACCAGTTTCTTTACTAAAGGTTGTACGACATACAGCTGCAGTTGGAAGAATAGGCCTATCGCCTGTCTGTTTTGTGGACCACAAACAAAAAATGCTATATTCGTATGTTATAGCTATTACGTCTGTCCGTCGGTCACATTTGCGTATTGCTTTCACCATTAACGGCTAAAGATCTCGAAAGGAAGCAGACGGGTGACCGAGACAGTTGTCAGCGAAGGTTGCACTGAGAGTACAATAACTAAGTAAGCAAGTGCGACATTACAGTTTTTAGGTACAAGTTTTTTTGCATATGTTCATCTATTAAAGCGGCGACAGTTGGTGACAGTTGAGTCACGTCGACGTCGTAGGTGTGAAATTGACATTAGCAAATACTTCTTTCTATGCCTTGTTTGTTGAACAAGAAATATGTATATCAGTATAGGATTCAATAATTGGCCAATTCGAAATCGCAGATGAGCCATAATTAATGCAGGACGCTGTGCAAGCGCGGCAGTGGAGCAATTCTAGTCATATTGAACTGTACCATTCCCGCATTCCCAGTAAAAAGTCAGCAATGCGCTGTTCTTCGCATGAACTGCTGATTAGCTGAGCTTCTCGTGTGTATAAAATTATTACTCATTTTAGCGTCCAGCATATGTTCCGTCAATAAGTCACCTGTGCTTAAAAATCGTCGAGTGTGACACAGACTGTATCAGCAATGCGTGACAGTGAAACATTGTGCGCGGGGGATAAAAGCGTTTAAAGACGGACGGTAGTGCATGCATGCATGACCGTGTCTGTTTACGGCACAATGACCTCAATGTGTTGACGGTGTGCTCGCTGCCACATCACCGGCTCAGCACCGGAATACATTTTATGTGGGTGAAAATTCGTCTCTGACTGGCATGCGTTTAGGAGAATTATTGCTATGCATGTACACAGCAGTTGACAGACAGCAGCTTATACGTTATTTATATCAATAAGGCTCGGGCCTCGGCCGCCGAAACTCTTTTGCAAGCAGCGTGGCAGTCTGGCTGGCAGAAATTGGCCGATTTGTGCAACAAGGACAAAAACGAAATACAGCTAAAACAAAATACGTACACAAAGATATCAAGTACTTAAATAAAGCAGCAAAATTACAAATGTTAATGTTTGCTATTGACGCTTTCAACGCAAACCACAATACATACAAGTATACTAACGTACCCAATACCAAACTTATTCCATTCATCATTGATAAACAGTGCAATTGTGCTATGGCGGAAATACATCCACGCAGCATTGGATATGCGATGGCTTAACCGTACAGAACATTCTGCATTCGTGGTCGTCGGCTGCAGATTGGAGTCTAAGGGTATACAGTCGATAGTGACGGCGTCGCCAGTAAATGGATCTATCCACAGCATTCCACGTCTCGCGCCTGACTACAGCGTATAGTCACCAGAACCAGTAGGCCTACCGGTAATAAATCGGTTCAGTGGTGACGCTACGAGCTGGAAGCTATAGCAGTGGATCAGCGGTGACGATAAATTGGAAAGCCGACATGCACGGTCATCGATACATCGATACAGCAGCTAGGAAGCTGTCCGGGTTGGCGCTGACGACAACGCACAGGACAGAGCAATCCCGACCGACGACGAACGACGATAGCGACGGTAACAGTTCACAGGCAGACAGATAGATATAATAGTAGCCGACGGCAGTATAAGCAACGTCAGCAGCAGCAGCAGACTTCCTGGAGCCGCATCCGTACGACACTTAACACTCCTTTATGCTGGCACGTTATAAATCGCTAACAGATCTGTCTCGCATACATCTTCAAAGTTTTTAAACTGTGTTACAGCAAAGCGCTCATTTAGCTTATACATTTTCATCAATCTGGTTGATACACAATGTATACACATTTATATGGAGACTGTTTAATATATTTGTATATCATTCCATCTGATGAGTGTGGAACCGCGTTTTAGTGTATACACTAAAACGCGGTTCCAATGTATATATACAGGCGCAGCGAAGACATGCACATAGGCCTACATATTTGCATACTGCTCCATGATAATTTCCGACTGCATTGTTTTTATATGTCACTGAATATTCAACTGTGCAAGTGGCTTTTGCTGCAAACGTATTTGCACATACAAACTAAGTACATTATTTGCATACAACAAGTCTCGTTACTTATGGCTGTTGTGTGTCATTACGAGCTTGGCCGTTGGCTTTTTGACCTCGAGTCTGGTACGTGCATTGCAGGTGATTGGGGCTTTCTTGAGCTTGGCTTAGGCAGGCAGGCGGACGGACATCAGAAAGGATACAAGAGCAATGCCAGAGGGAGGGCCGCATAATAAAATATAGAGCAAGTCAATCAGTCAATCAATGCTAGACTGACCAGTGACTAGACCACCACAATGCCTGCAGCAGCAGCAGCAACCGTGCATAGCTGCATCCGGAGCATCGTTGATGACGCGACTTCACAATGTCGCTCCAGCATACGGCAACAGACGTCACCCCGCGTCCACTCAATGTCCTATCACACACTACTATCGACACCAGCTGTGCAGACTTCTTACGTGCTGATGGGTGGTTGGTCAGATCATGCGATTGCGCAAAAAACTGCCAGAAATCATCGCTCGAGTGCTCAACATGATCTGTCTTCACTGCAATGTCTAATCGTTTGCAAAAACTGTCGTATTGCTCGATCTACACTGTGTCCGGTAAGAAGCACACTAGCTACTAGCCCAGACGAAGCTACTGAGGCAGTTTGTAAGCCATTCAACATTTCATACGACACAGTGCAGAAGCAGAAGCTCTACGTCGTATTGCGGTAGCCGACAGCTTCGTCAAAACCGAGAAAGGTTTAGCGGTCAATGCGGTCTATACGAACAGCTTGATATTCAGCTTGACGTGTTTGTTACTAATCACAGGCGACCTGACGAATCGTTAGTGGCTGCCATAATTGCGGCGATAGTGAAACTGCGGTAGCCTGTAAACAAGCAAAATGTCACCACACTGCCGACATGAAATGCGGCCGTCCGCCCAGCTAAGCGTATTCGGCACTTAATTATTTTGAATTTCAACAGAAAGTCCTCTTTTACGTTGTCTAGCGTTGGATGCGTTTGCAACAACACGAGGCATGAGTCATTTTCTTCCGAGTTCTCGACGTCCGGTGACTTCGGTCTTTAATCATTTGATCCTAAAATCAGCAATCTCGTTACTCCAGTCCCAAGAAACGTTCACGTCAATTTTGTTTTTTTCTGTGCCTTTTCATTTTCGAGTTCGAAGCCCGTACGAAACGGACAGACAGACGGAGACTGGTAAGACCCTTAATGCGGCCTATGACTTACAGTAATGGGCCAAACGGCCCTGCAATAAAACAGAAATATGTTTCAGTGGACTCAGACCGCCCCCAGCCTTTACACACCAATGCGTTTCACGTGTAATCAATCGTGCACATTTAAAACGCAAATACTTTACAGCATAAGTACAAATGACAAATAATGAAAGCTTTACTCACACATAGCTGCGGCAATTAACGCGGACTAAACTAATAACCAACTACGTAAGCACGTCATAACGTTATTTGTTGGTGACGACAGGCACGTCGGCAGTGGTGCATTTTTCCAGTCAGAACAGTTACTGTGTATAGTACGGCACGCTCACTATGCGCAGCCGTGACAATTATTGTAATCGTAACACAATAATGGCTGTCGACTACGGCGCGGAGTGCAAACACATAGCTTGGTTTTCATGTATTGCATGTACGATTGGCACACACACACACATGCACCGGCCCAGCTGACGCAATCAGCCTACAGGCCCTTAAACACGTGACAGATAATTATCACAGTAAAGCCAACGCTAGTGCATCTATGCCATCTTTGCGCTGACTTTCTTACTACTGTTTATCTCCGTTAAAATAAAAATGAGTTCGTTGTGAATCAAGGACAAATGAGCCTTCGGCACTGGTGGCCTGAGCGCTGGATGCATTCGCCCCGTAGGTAAGGTAAGGTAAGGACCCTTTAGCATTTTTCTCAATGTTTTGCCGTATGATGCATTTTTTCAGTACATACCTGATATTATTTGCGAGATGGCAGCACCGGTTTTCGTGACATCTCATCGGAGGTTTGTGCCCTCCGAATACTTGCTGTAATCATCATTATTGTCATTTTCATTATTTTACAAGCCAATAAATGGCAAACGAGTATTAATGCGAACAGGCTGGGTGCATTGTGTACTGTGGCTTCTTGTGTGGAATACTGTGTAACACATGTTTGCACTACCGTGCACACACTGGACTTCAGCGGCTGTCAGTCACGTTGACCGACTGGCCGTGCTTGTAGTACAAATCTACCACGTGACAAACTTACGTCCAAGGCGGTTGATTGTGATGAGGCTCGCTGCTCAAACCGCAATCCAACAAAGAACAACAACTACAAGAAGAAGAATCCAATTAAGTGTCAGGATAACTTAATTAAGCTGCAAAAATCCTTCGCCTGCATCCAACTCAACACTCGACATTTAAACAGTGCTTCTATTATTATTACTAGGCAAAAATCGCACGAAATAAAAAAGGCAAAATCGACAAACAGCCTAAAACAGCAGAAACAAGAATTCAGGGGGTTAATTTTTGAACAAAACTCGGAAACGTTATCTGACTTCACTGTGACACACTTTCTCCCGCCATCATTGATACAGTTTTTGTTATGCAAAATTTTCCGTTGCCATGTCTAGATTACCGAAAATCATTTCACGGTAGTGCATTTCACTACCAATTTCAATGGATTTTCTACCGCATGCACCCACCGATAAGCTTATAAAATTGTAAGCCTATGTACGTCATACAGTCATCAGTTAAGAAATATGCTGGGTATATACGTTATCGTGTTGAAAAGGCCCCAGGCTCTCGGTAATCTAGCCTACATAAAATGTACTAGCATCATAATTACCACGCTGCTGCGAATTGCAGGTATTATGGGCGTGATTGCAGATATCTCGGTTAGACCGGCGACTTACACGCTGGACGCAGACATCGATAAACCCGCCCTGTCGCACGACATTAAAAAGGCGTAGCACAAGCCTAGCTCTTTGCCACTACTATAATCATCAAAATTAGCTAATGAAGTGAACGATCGAAATAGATCGGGATCCATACGGCATCAATGTAGCGCGTACCAAGCTCTTGGCCCCGTTCTTAGCTGCTGATAGTTGAGTCGCATGTGTTTCACGTGCTGTTAATTACTCAAGCAAGACATAGCGCAGCAACAGTAGCTCCACCTCATCCCTTTGTCACCTGTCCCTGTACTCGGTGATGTCGTGGCAAGAAAGAACGGGGGCACTTGCCCCTTTCCCTAATTCTGGCCTGTCTGAAAATTGTCGAAAAATTTTCTTTCTGTCGAAAAATTTTCATTCCAAGATGCAAAATTTGCGGCCAAAAACCCCGAGTTATGAAAAAAATTTAGGAGCAAAATTGAAATTATGAGCACCCATAATCTCCTCCGTCGAAAAATGGAAAAATTGCAATTTTCTGTCGCGCCTTTTTTAACCCACAACGCCGCTGCGCCGTACCAAACATAGCATTGATGTAAAAAACATTTTTATGTTTTTTTTGTAAAAGTTTAAAAACATGTTTTATGTTTTTAAAATGTTTTTTTTTGTTTTTTTAAGTTTTAAAAATGTTTTTATGCTTTTTAGTGTCGTGTTTTTTGCTCTTGTTAAAATATAAACGTACAAAATTACAAATATAATTTATTTCTTATGGACAAATTGCGTTCAGATGTGTTTAATCTGTACATTCAGTACATTCCGGTTTTTAATCTTTACAAATGGTAGGTTTTTGTTTTTAATTATCTGAGTTAGATATTTTTTGCGTGTATAATGGCGAAGAAAGTAGCGATTGGAAACATCTGCAGTTTATTGTTTTATGCATGTTTTTATAATGTTTTTACAAAAATGAAAAAAAACACGTTTTTAATGTTTTTTTTTAAATTTGCAAATCAATGTTTTTAACATCTATGAAACAAAGTATTGGCACGATAACCGAAACCACACTGGTGACTGTGAAGGCATATTGTCACAGTCACAGTATTAAACAAACACGACTTCTATTTCACCCGCCGGTTTTCTATATACACTGACGGTTGGTTAGGCGAGGTCCCCGAAAACTCGCCCTGTAAATCGTAGAGTGTTCGAACTTTGTTCCAGAGAAGTCATTTTTAATCGATAGGTCAATATTAGCGAAGATATGCATGCAGAAGAGAGTATCATGTCTCTTTTTGACTCACACTGCATACTCGCAGTTTTAGTGCACGGATCCACTTTCACGGAATAAAATTTGAATTTGGTCAAGACGGGCCGAGTCCATATAAAACTCGGAACCACGGATCCGCAAGGCACTCAGTGTCGTGATAAAACTAGCAAGCGACTGAGGGTCGCGCGTGACTAACAGTCGACGTCATGAAAGCCAAGTCGAGTAACAGCAGCAGCAGCAGCAGCATGCCAATAAAGTCGCCTGTAGTGCACATTTCGACGACATTTTATCGTTTGAAGCTGATAGCCACCGCGGCTTCCAGGACACGGCGCTAACGCTAATCTCGTTTCTGCATAGTGAAGAAGTCGACTATATGCTCAGCAATATCTGCCCGTCGCACTATAGCCTTCCACTTCAGCGTGCAAAGAATATAGCTGTCACTGGGAATATTTCAGCTTCAGAACAGTGTGTCTCACGGAAGCAGATTGTCACTATTAAATACAATACACGCACGTTTTCCTGTTGTCCCTTAAGCGACTAGATTTTATCGATACATACCGTCAGTACCGCGTCAGTAAACGCATGCACCTTCATCCGCAGCGAATGCCCATAAACTGCAGAAATGGATGGCGAAAAAACACCACAATCGTGCAAGCAATTGCCGAAATTCGGTCGCGTCATCGGTCGTCAAGCGCGGAACAACGACCGCAAAACGCGCGAGTGGAGAAAATCAATATCGGCGGCGCAGTGATGTGGACGCTTGCTGTCGACGCACGGTGGCTTATAGAGACCGCGGGAAGCGGGAGTCACACGGTACGGCTTGGAGACATTGACAATTACCGTGTCCACGACATTCACTAGTTTTCAGCTCGGTATATCGTTCGACGCACATGCAGCTGAACGATAAATTTTATTATTGTTCTGCCAGCAACAACAGATAAGGACGACGTTAGAAACACAACAAAGTATACGAGAAGCCAACACAGAGACTTAATAAGATGCTTAGCACATCGCCTATAAAATAAGACCAGTGGACACTGCAGACAACATCGATAACAAAAGTACTTTCATTTCAGTTTCTCTCGCTTCATTTGCATTTAAATCATTTTTCACTTCTTTTTCGTTTATATGTTATATTAAACTGGCAGCTTGCTTGTCAGCTTTCTAGTGTAAATCTTGCATCATATCGACGATGATATCGTATCGTAACGTATTCGAGCAAAACATAGCGAATGTAAGATATATGACGGAGGAGCAGCGTGAAAAAGCAGAAAGTGTGCTTTACAGTCTGTAAATATTGCAGTTCTGAAAGCCGTCGATTGTTACACAGAAAGCAATGCACTAGGAATGGCTTGAGGAACAAGACAATCCCATAAAGCAAACGACCGGAAGTCCATAGCCATTAACGTATTAGTCAAAGCTCAGATGAGGTCAACGACAACGACAAGTCGCCTGGTTACTACATGCAGGGTGGGCCAAAAAACTGACACCCCTTTGGTACTTGAGTTATTTTTTCTCGCGTACAATTTTGTTTACTCGCGGCGTATCATACTCAATAAATGATGTCGTTTTTATGTCTGTGCCGATCGATGAACGACTTCTGTTTTTGTGCGAATAAATTGCAATTTCGTCACGATGTTTGGATTAACTAAGAAAGAACTCTGTTTGATTCACGCTCTGCCAGTGGAGAAAGACCGGTTTCCGAAAAAAACGCATAAAATGTCTTCAAATGAATGAACACATTTAAACTGTGGATGCAATAGCAAACGTTAAGGTTGTTAAAACAGTATTAATACCGGTATGTTATATTTTGCAGTTTATACGGCATTCATTATATTAACACGATTGAAAGAGGAGAGGTATCACGTTTTTGGGTCACTCGGTAGTGGAATAAAGCAAGTCGGCTGATTTACTTTATCGTCACTGCGCAACAGAAACTGACGTTCTCTGTCCATTACGAGCCCAACGGTCGTAGCAACAATGTGTGCAGAAGCAAAGCAGAGACTGCACTGATGTCAAAAAAACGTTCATGAAAGATGAGGTGCCTCTTCGACTGGATTTCCGCATAATCCATAATGATGTACGGTCTCGTAGCAAGTAGATTCATCGTGCAATAGTTTAAGACCAAGATTTAAACTGAAGATTGTATTTCTTACTTTTTTATTCAGTAACAAATTCTGGTTTCAAGAGCAATTAATTAATTTAAGCCTTAACTAAGACATAAAATGCAGTTAATAAAATGTCACGAAACTGCCTGACATGAATAAAGTTGCTACTCATTTGTGGGCAATATTCCAGAAATGATATAAAAATCTGGGATTTTACTAGAGCCTGTTCCAGACAAGACCGTTAAAGGGCGTTATCAGAACGTAAGTATTTGAAGTACAAAAATCTTGGTCACGTTTCTAATTTCAATTTCATTACCAAGTCATTATTTATTATTATTCATTAGCAAGTCATTATTTCCTTCATAGAGCGTGAAATACGGTGTAAAGAACGAGATACCATTGTTTACGCGTGTTAGAAAAGCCAGTTAAAACGCAACTGCAATCTATCCAGTGTAATTTGTAAAAAAAAAAAATTCCAAGGTGACAACGACGCACATTAAAAACCTTTTATCTACGCTTGACAGACGGAAAACGAGGTCGAAAAATTTCGTTTACAGTACAGTGGCATTACTTGTCAGCAAAATTATCTAACGAAAAAGTAATTACGAGTAATACAGTTTTGCTACGTTCATACGCGGCAACATAGGCGAGATATTTATTTTTGTGATAATTTGGACAAATGTTGGCTGATTTCAATGATTATTGTACTGCTACACTCAGAGGCAAACGGCTGAAAAAGCTGGAGCAGAGCATAGGGCGTACCATCTCACCGCAAGTCTGTTACCACATTACTTCGCGAAATGTTAACGTTCAGTTGCAGTGCAACACAGCGTCAGACGGTCAGAAATTAATTTCATTTAAACTTTTAAAAATAATAAGCTAATCGGTGACTTCTGACTGCTTCACTTTTAGCATAATATTATTTTTCGACTGCTGCTGGCGTTATTTGACATGAATGAGACATTTGGTGACGTCGTCTGTTGAATGATTGACACAGCACTGACAAACGTGTCTTTGACGCCATCCATTGACCAGTGGCGTCGTCCGACGTCTGCTATTCAAAGCAAACATGTGTGCTGCTAAAGGCATATATTTCAAACACGCGCTGTCAACTATTTTGTGTAAATATATGAACTTACAATTTAATTTTTGCATTGCTTCAAAACAAATAAAATTGCTAAAAATGGTGAAGTTAAACATTCCAGTTTCCCAAGATAGTGCAGCAACAAATTCGAGGTAAGCAGTAGGTGTTTGCAGCGTCTTTCGTCGTTTCTGTTATGCATGTATTTTGTTTGTGTTTCTTTTCTTTTCTTCTTTTGATATTTTGAGTAACTGATGTTTTGTTGCTATAGGCGGCCAGCTTGATAGGCATATATTGCTTCTCTGGCAGCCTGCCATTGTGTCATTGCAGCCTGTTATTGTGTTATGCTATCTTAAGTTGGTTTGGCAAATAAATTCTCTCTCTTTGTTATAAATTCAAAGTGAAAAAAAACATATTATATTGTGCCCCAATTTCCAAAATTGTCACAAAAAATACAAACAAATTTTTCACAGTAGCATACTCAAACTAATTAGGTCACGTGAAAAAATAACTACTGTATTATTATAACAGTTGACTAGACAAAAGCGAGTACTCGAAATCACTTTTTAACGACACAATTGACGAGGTCATGAATAAGGTAATTCGAGCCACGTCGAATCTTGTCACTAAGATTATAATAGTAATAATAATATTCTAATAATATTTTATTAATTTTCCGCCGTCGTATTCCCACACATCGCGACTGACAATTTTTTTTAACTTTTTTGTTTTTCTAAGGCTTTCGTCATTTTTACACATACATACGCGCATATATACATAGGTCCAGTAATCTGTAGTTTAACGTAAATAACGTCAATAGAAAATTCACAGCAGCCAGCCCCACAAACCTTCAAGCAATAGACGCCCGTACACGGACAACAGCAGATGATCACACGAAGCACTGAATGCATTCACCTGTATACATCCATCAGTCATCAGAGCGACTGTATATAACAACTACCAGGCCCAGTAATTCGCGTATATACATGCGCACAACAATGCGCGCTTCCCACCTGCCAACTCAGAGCGGTAATCGCTAACTTTATGAAATAGTAATAAATTCGCTGGCAGCCAGCAAGAACGTGCATGGAAGGTCGTCGTGTATATGAGGCTACTGCAGGAGACCGTTTCATGACATGAGCGTTGCGTGCAGTCGTTGCTTGAGTTAATCTCCGACACGACGACGATGCTACAGGAATATCGTCACAAAACTACTCGGTGATATTTGACCTCTAACGATCCGAATTTAATGTGCGTAACAGAACAGATAACACTGACTGATTCATGTCTGTATTACAACTACTATATACAGTTTGTTTAAACTCCTTGGCTGTATTTTCAGTCAGTCGCTTTAAGACGCTGATCTCGAATATGAACACAGGTATTGTTGTATAAATGCGGACGTCCGCTTTCACTGAAGCCCTCCTCCCCTTGTCCGCATTTTAGCTTATTCCCTGCACTTTTCCGAGCCGACGTCCTTTATGGATGACCCAATGATGACCATGTGACCCCATACCAGAAAGAAAAAAGTCCAGTTTTTTGACGATTGGCGTCAGTCCAGGCACCGAATGTAAGAACTTCATTCTGTTGTCGACGCCACCGTAGTTTTTGTCCGCTGCATCAGCGATTCATTCATCAACGTTCTCTGTTCTCCTTGCGCCGGTCAATGCAATCGATCAGCTTGCCTTGCCATGTCGGTGGCGTGGTGTCCATACAGATCAATGATCGACTGTTGTCACTCACAGTCAACTCACAGCTAGCCAGCAGTCAGAGTCAATGTTCTGGCTTTCACACACTGAACTAGGCAGCTACGCTTAGTAAACGTCACTCACACGATATTGGCTATAGGGAGTGAATGAGTGAATAGGGTTTAACGTCCCACCCGACACAGTATACGTCATTTCGGGGACGGCCTTTTCAGGCAATGCACATGCAGATAATAATGGAACAAAAAGTTTAACCTTTGCAGAAATACAAATCACAAAAAACGGGCAAAAACATTGGCTATAGGCTACCAGCAAGACGAACAACGACAACAACAGCAAACGTCGACAGTACTTGTATACGGTAGGCCAGAACAGCTTAGTAACGAAAAATAAACTGAAAATGAAATCCGATAAGACAAAGACCAAAAGTACGTCAGGTCACTACGATAAATATAAAAAAGTCTACGGTGAACGCGGATCGAACAGAAAGAATATTAGCGGCGCGGCGGGGGAGTGCTATGAAATGACTCCATAAGCGAACAGGTGAAATTATACAAAACACGCGTGTTTTAATTATTGGACGCGTACAAGTGCAGTACCGTCGGCGAAATAACACGTCTATCAACATCAACAACATCGCTTCAACGTCATTCAGCGGTCAACATCTTAATTATGCAGCAGCTTATGTAGTAGGCGTACTACTGCAAAAACAATAAATTATTTATTGAAAAGCATTACCGGAAATTACGATCGGCTCGATAAAGCTCTCTTGGGTCGCTGACCTTCTTATTAACAACAAGGCTTGAAAAATCCATTTTCGTAGATAAATCACCAATTAACAAAAAGCTGTTCGACAATAACGCAGGCTAAAGGTATCAGCAAATTGTAATAAATGATGCATAACACGTAGGCCTAATAAGGTGCTGCCTGTCATATGCCAGGTCTCTGGTAGTTCATTATTTTCAACAAGACATTAACTCCGCGTACACGGCACGCTCGTTTCAGACGTTGCTATTTCACGCGGTAGTGTGCTAACGCAATTAAGACCTGGTGTGATCTTTATAGCAAATGTCCTGCTGAGTACCCCCAGTAAAAAACTCTGAAAATCGGATAATATACGGTAAAATACATGGACATTAGTACCGAGCTAACAGTTCAGCGACCTTCGCCAGTATCTGCGACGATGCCGACAACAAACTTTTTTCACAGATTATCGGCAACAGTCAGCACCTGCTACATCCGCTAATTCCTCCTGAACGAGAGCAGCACTATAGTCTTCGCGACGGAAGTCACAACTTCCAACTTCCTGATCGTACGTCAGTCGCCAATGACAAAAACTTTATTATAAGAAAGTTCTATAATGACAATATATGTAAAAAAACTTACCAGTTTACAACTGTGTGTAAGGACGATGTGATGATATCAGTCCTCTAAAACCGCAAAAATCATCTGGGTAACCTTAGATGAGGCTATGCATATGGCGTCCTTACAAGCTGACTTTAGTTGGTAATCACTAACATAGTCTAAAGCCTTCTTCATTTGATGTCCCAAATTTTGTTGCCACGGCAACGGGGGTCAATCGGGGATAAATATAAATGTTACCGTTAATTAAGCCGACCCCGAAAACCATATCCTAGAACCAAAAATTGCGACGCTATCTTGCATACAACCGAAGTTATGACAGTCTAAAAAATTTTAAATTTTCCCCATAGCCGCCATTGTAATTTTTTCGAATTTTTCGAATAAATAAGTGAAAAATAAATTTTTTATTTTATAACAATAAAAAGGCACTTCCTTGCGCAGAACCGCGTCATTTGACGTATTAAGCGTAAAAATCGGTCTAAACAATTATTCCTGAGCGCCTATGGCGCGATGATGGAAACTCGGAAAACCAGACAGAAGCTGACATGCAGATGCGGAAGTCAAGTCGAGCACGCAGCAACGCAACTCATTTCCGCCGACAGTGAGGTGCTATCATGTGAACGGCGAACAGCGCTTAGCACCCGGAACCGCGTGTACCCAAACCACGAGCCTGGTACGAGTACGATGCTAGGTATAGTGTGCAACCTGCCGTTGGGCCGATTCGGCTAAATTTAATCGACGCGTTTTGCCGCAAGCCGGAGACATAATGAAGTTAGCAGAGAAAGCATGTGCTTTGCTTTTAGACCATCAATGGTACACGTTATAACGGCCTGCAAAACCGCCTGTGCGAAATGCGAATTCGAGTTCACCGTTATATTAATTCCATTTAGCTAATAATTTCCGAGATATTATCAGCGTGCGTGGTCTCGTTTGTTCGTCTGCTGCTTCTGCTGCTGATGCGTTTTGATGCCCGCATCCCCGCAGCCATGGTGACAACATCCATCTTGTCTTCTTGCGCTGTTCTGATACTCAGCCGTGGATGGCGTGACGTATAAAAAGCACTGTCACTAAGCAGTATTATAGTTGCCAGTCTTGTTATGTATCTACAGCGTGAAATAAAAAAGTGACTCCCTTTTGGTAGGCCTACTTGAGTTTTTGCAATATAGCGGGGCAGTTGACCAGTCAGACATTTTCCCCCGAAGATACTTAACCAAGGGGAGGGCAGACGTCTGTTCCCCGAACGACGCACGCTATGCGTCAAGCAATATTTTTTATGATCCCGACACTGTGAACTGAAGATTTGTAGATCTGGTTGAAGACCGCCGATCTCAAGCTGTTTTTTCTAACCGGTTAGACGGCCACTGTTACCGAATCACGCAATACCGGATTCAGCAAATTTGTAAACAACGCCGTACGTTATCCTATAACCAGGCGTCTGCCGTACATGTAGGTCCTAGATAAGGCCAACTTGTGTTGTGCGTTGCGACGTACGGTGCAAGTACTAGGACTATACAGGCTACTGTTCTGAGTTCCATTGCCACATTCGTCTGACAGACTGCGACATCATATCAGCAAAGAAACAATGTCGAAAGACGATACTTGCCAGACGATTAACGATATAGACGCATCAATGAGTAAATTATACGCAGAAAAAAGCAGTACTCTATTATGACTATAATAACAGTCTTTTTCGAATAGCCTATATACCGGTTTGCCCAGGCTATATATGTAGCTTAAAACAGACACGATAGATAGATAACGCAGCATTGTGCGTCTGTCTGTCACTGGAGTGAACGTATAAACATGACTTGCCAGCACAATGGAGCGACGACCGCACGCTATAAACGCAGATCGATCTATACGTCAGCAACGAAGCACTCGTGACCGTGTTTTTCCGAAGCAAACATGACGACTACCCTGATCCACGCAATCATTACGCTTCAAATATACATACGATTTACGCGGCGGAAGACGATACGATGACACAATTTACACGCCACGACTTCTGGTCGCCGGTAAATTCATCACACGTAGGCTTACTAATCACCACCTCGCGCGCTAATTATACTGTCTGCATCCGTGTGCTAACACAGAACAACTCAGCAGACCCGCAGTAATTAGAGGCTACAGCGACGGTAGCTTTACAAGAGTGTAATCACAGCCAGAAAGCAATCAGTCTTCTTTTCTTGCGTCACAAAGTTTATGCAGTTTCTAGTACCCGCGGTATATAACGCATCAATGCCGTTCGTCACATGTAAGCTCTTTTTTAACCAAAATTAATATCACGGCGAAATTCTCTTTGGATGGACGTTATTCGTTAAATGCATGTAGGCGTACAATTCCGATATAATATACGACTTTTGACAAATATGTGAATGTGAGTAAACTATAGAGAAGGTAGGCTACTCACAGCGGTCCGCCTCCGTATTCCATATGCAACTCATGACATAAATGCAGAAGTTAAGTACAAAACTTAAACTAGACAATCTTAACTCACAGTCTCATTTCGTACGATTGTGCGCTCTACGAGACGTTTGTCTGGTCGAGCTCCGAGTCAGATAATTGCACGATCATTTGCGTGTTGTCCTTTATAGCGGTCATCATCAACTTCAGAACAGGCCTAATCAGCAGACTTCTAGCAGTCGAGAGGTCAACTGAGACTTGTTTACAGACAGATTTTATGACCTTCGAACACGCACGCAATCTTGGACTTACGTACGTCAACGTGGCCGTGCGTGCAGAACTAATCATTAAACTATACACTCAGCTCACACTGGTGCTATTTTCACGACGTCATAAAGCAAACGACGCTGAACTCTAGGCTATGCAATCTGAGCATAGTATAAGTACAATACCGCACTGTCTGGAGTGGTATATGGTCGTACTGCGTACTCGCTTACCCACTTCAGCAGTGCTAGGCCTATATCTAGTACAAACGATGCTGAGTCGAGTAGGCTTTTAGTGCAAATGGCTATGCTGTATGAACAGTGCGAAGTATAATGACGACGAGAACAACGAAGATATTCCAGAAACAAGAACATAGACATAGCCGGAGACATTCAACAGATTATTAACGTTATCTCTTGAATCAAGTCACTTCCAAAGACCTTAACGGAGATCATTTAACGATAAACCAACTAAAAACCATTCGACCGTGTGTCAGTCAGAATAATACTGAAAATTAATGGCCTCAAAACCATCTTAATTAAACTCATTACCGTACGCCATAATTAAACATTGTCCATAAATGAAATTAAAAGGGAAGTTACTAGACAGTAATTGCACGCATTGTTACGCAATGTAGATCTACAAAGTCTACAAACAAAACACTAACTCATTTTCTTATAAATTTACTGAACAACAGTTAATCTGAAATTAATAATAACCACGTTAAATATTTCACAACAACGTACTCACTATCGACGGAACACTGCAAATTCTGCAATGTTATTCAAATTTGAGTTACCGGTAGACGCACAGCCCTACACCCCTAAGCCGCCCACTTAGCCGCCGTCGCCGCGCCGTGATTTTGCTAAACCGCCGCCGCCGCGGAAATCGCGGCTAGCCGAGAAAAATTTTGTAATATCGGTTTGTGTTACTAAAAACCATAAAGCGCCGTAGAAATTTTGCATTGCAAAATATGCCTTCTATGCATTGCATAGATGTAAAAAAAGTTCCAAAAAATATTTGTAAAAATGTTATGTCTTTAAAAACGTGGCAGGAAAAACTGTTAATAAAATTTGAATAAAAAAACGTTAGCCTTAATTTGTTCAACCTCATGCCTAATACGTAATTCTTCAGGCGCAGTACAGTCACAAGTCTGGAGATAGAGAGAGAAAAAAGCGAATTTTATTCAATTTCAATTTAACCGTGTGGTCATATCATACCAGACTAACTAAGCAAACTACCACAAAACCGAAATCTGCATGTGGCCTATAAATTCGTTTCTGTGATGGTTTCAACAGCGCTTCTCGAAGTTCTTGATAGAATTTTAGGTAGGCCCTAAACGTTTTTTTAATATAGAAAATCTTCACAAAAAAAGAAAAAAACAAACGTTAAATACGCAAAAACGTAACAAAAGTGTAAAAACTGCACGAAACTGCAGGAACGTAGCGAAAATACTAAGCCGCCGTCGCTGCGAAAATCGCGACTAAGCCGGGACCTTAGCCGCGAAAATGCTAAGCCGGTCGTGAAATTCACGGCTAGTCGGCTTAGGGGTCTACACAACCCCCTGCCCTTTCAACCATTGACAGCAGAATACAAAGTGGTGGGGCGAATAGTAAACTGCTCAGAAGTTTAGCGTAAAAAGAAGAGAGATTACAGAGGTAGACTATACTTATACTACACGGCAGTTGTGCTAATGACATTAGGGGCCTTATGCTAAAATATGCAACTGCGGGACACAAGTTCGTTCGCTACATAGACCTACCGATATTACGTAGCCACGACGTGCGCGCTGGTGCTCAGCTGTTTGTAGTCTGTGAGACTGAAAGCCATCGACGCCTCCTATACGCTTCCACTGATCGAACCATGCAGACAGCAGCAAGCAATACAAGACTAAGACTGAGGCCAGCTGATCTGAAGCAGTGCTTGGCGCGCCTAACCGTCCGACCGTTCCATGGTCCGACCACCACGCAGCGTGCTGCCGGAGTCTACAGCCGGTAGCTGCTGACGCCACTGCTGCAGCAGCCTGCTACCGCAGCGGCGCCTGCACGCTGCAATGCTCCGGTAGCTGCTGCTGTTACCAACCTGAAAAAAGTCGCCGCTCGCCCACTCGTCGACAAGTACTTCGACGCAACTGATCTCTGCGCTTCGTGACAGCTAGAGCCGTTGCCGTTGGCCTCGACAAATCCACTGCTTCGTTTGTTTGCAGGCCCGTCGAGAGCCACAGCGGGGCCCGGGAAACATTCTCGCGGGGCCCCCAAACATTTTCACGTGGGCCTCTCTATGAATTTTTTTTTTGAATTTTTCTTTTCAAAATGGTACCTTCCGGT
>Ga0209671_1000402_pt1 | contig 27764 bp, 30 predicted proteins | sample WorMetHERISLAND2_2_FD_187401 | JGI IMG/M metagenome (GOLD analysis project Ga0209671, IMG submission 187401) | Marine gutless worms symbiont microbial communities from Max Planck institute for Marine Microbiology, Germany - Olavius geniculatus... | ecosystem: Host-associated > Annelida >...
CAGTCTTAGCAATGCAGTGAAGAAGAAATGTGGCTGCATTCTTACATTAACAACGAGATAAATGTAATTAGGTAAATGGCAATCTACCGCTAGTAATTTGCTCTCTGGTGCAAGATTGCCGATCTACCGCTAGCACTGACCTTACAGAAACGAATTAATTGGTCACAGTGATGTAGTTTATTTAGTTAGTCCAAATATACTAAATAAAACTTTTTAACTTGCATATTTAGTTAGTTTAATGCTTTTGTCTTACGACCACACAGCTGAATTAAAATTAAATCAAGTTCTCTTTGTCTAAACTTATTCCAGGTATACTGCGCTTACAGCATTAGGCATTAGGCACGTATTTACGTTTTTTAACGTTTTTAATTTTTCCTGGAACGTTTTTTTACATCTATGGTGTGATTTATGCTTTAATGTATGAACTTCGGATTACTAATAGCCTACTAATAATAACAACAGTAGGCCTATATAATCAATAATATTACAGTCGTAAAATTAAATCAGTTTATTACAGAGTCACAGTTCAAAATCACATTGTACGTTTTGGAATGTTAACGTTTTTTAGCGCTTTTCCTTTTCCTACGTTTTGAAACGTTTTCGTCGTTTTCTATTGTTAGCTACAGCAATTCTGCACCATAAATTCCGCAAATTATCACCACGTCAAGCTCGGAAGGTAGGTATAGTAAATTGCGGAATCGGGCTGATCACGTGATCATGCCCGTCAACCAATCATTTTCATTCCGCAGATTTCGTTCCGCAAATTACTTTCCGCATTCCGCAAATTACCCATACCCGTGTGACGTCAATCACCCTTCCGCACTGCACCAGCTTTATGCACTTTCAACCTGGAAAGCTTTTGGATTGACACGGGCCTTTCCGGAACGATTAATAAACGCAAAACTTTCGCTCTGGAAACAATAAAAAACGACTTGGAGAAGCCCAGACCTTCAGAAAAACATAACCAATAATGTAAACCCCCCTTCCCCTCGGAGCGTGACGTCATTTATGGACGACACCCAAGACACACCAGACGCACATTACCCATCACACAATAGCGACTGCATAGTGTCACTAAACACAGACGTGTACCTGATATTTCAACACATAGTCTGGTACGGTTATGAAAGCAACACCGAAAAGAAACTGTGTTGTTATTCCGAGCCATATCCATGTCTTTCTCTGGCATATGAACGCAAAAATAACGAAAATAAGTATCAAAATAGAAACATATGCAGCGTCAAATGGCCTGATAGCATCAAAGACATAAGCCATATTATCTTAATCTTGCTAAAATCCACCAAATGCACATTAACTAACAACACAAAAACAAATTTTGAAGTTTAAACAAAAGCTCGACAACTTCCGGTATGCTGAAAAATCGAAATGGACTCACTTGAAAAGTCACAAAGCTATAAATAATAAAATGCAATAGTAAAAAGTTACTAAATTGTTTCATTATTTTTAAATTATTACAAACTGTTTGCTAATGTGCGTGTGCGCGCGTTTTTTTGACTCACAGTTACAGTGTGTATCGTGAGTCACCGGTCCATATCGATGTTTAGTCGAGCTGTGTTTCTGAATTCAAGATGTCGGCTGTGAAGGTGTTGAATCCGAAAGCGGAGGTTGCTAGGGCTGCGCAGGCTTTAGCTGTGAACATTTCGGCAGCACAAGGCCTACAAGATGTGCTGCGAAGTAATCTGGGTCCTAAAGGAACCATGAAAATGTTGGTTTTATTTCACTATCGAGCATTGTTGCTTTCGGGGAATGACGGTAGTATCCACGTGTCTGGCTCTTCCGCTTCTTTGCCGGTTCGAGTGTACGACAAAGCCCCCGTACGATGAAAACTCTCACGACAAATTTTCCTGCGTTAAATATTTTCTTTACGCCAAACACCCCAACTATTTGTTATCAGAATACTCCCTCTACAAACGACAGCCACGCCCTCTGGTAAACCCCTTGACGAGAAAACCCCGTAAACATGGAAAACAGATCACATCAGTATTAACCCGTTTTTTGCATATTGCCAGACATTTTTATTGCGTGTGGGGCATAATTTTTAATATAAATCAATGATTATATTTATGCCGTGTCTAGAGCCTCTAGCTGCGTACTAGAGGGCCGACAGTCGGCCCTCGTACTAGAGGGCCGACAGTCGACCGTACACTGTTGTAAGAGACTGCCTACAGCAGGCAGTTGCCTACGGCAGGCAGTATGATACTGCCGCCACAGACAGGCGCCCTCACAGCAGCTAGCCACTGATGAGATCAACTTTAGCAAGGTACAATGCCAAGGTATCACGCCTTCGTACCAGTCGGCCAGTCAAGCCTCTCAGCACTACATTAGATCTCATAACCAATTTGGCAACCTTAATTTGGGTGTACATCTGTGGCTGGCTACATAATTGTATGAAATATTCTTAAATTTACATGCTAAAAATTTAATAGCGAACAAAACTGAATGAGCTGCAATAACTAACCATAACCATAACTCTACACTAATCCTAACCCCAACCCTAGTCTTAAACCCTAATCTATCATAAGGTAAACACTAACCATAAACACTAGCGCCACCTATCTAATCTATGCCTAATGCTGGTGGCTGCTGCTGTCGGCTCTCTAGGCTGTGTCCTAGAGAGCCGACTGTCGGCTCTCTAGACACTTCGTTATATAACCGTGCACACGCATGGTCTATATACGGTCACAAAGTGTTATTTATCATGCGCAGATCACACACACTTACCGTCGGCGTATAAATGAAGAGTTGTGTTTCCGTTTTTTTGTTAATGTTGCTGCTGTTACTTAGTTATGACTAGGGACCAACCAAATTCACGGAGAAAAATCCATGATTTCACGGCAGAATTTTAAAAGTGTGTCAAATTTCACGGAAAATTCACGGAAAATTCACTGAAAGAGTTTCGCAAATTCACGGGCCCCACAGAGGTGACATTTCGAGGTGCTGCGGTATTGCAAACGAAGAAATTTCAGAACAACGAATATTTACTACACTAAGTCAAGATCCAAGACAGTCAATGTCAACTACTTAGTGCTGAAGTGCGACACGTAGCAAACAGCAACATCCATACAAAAGCTGCTGATAACACTCTGGAATTGTCATAAATTAAACTAAAAGCGCTAAAATTCACGAAAAATCACGGATTTCACGGAAATCGGCGTTTTTCACGGAAGAAGGCCAATTTCACGGAAAATGTCACGGCCTTGAAATCGTGAATTAAGTTGGTCCCTAGTTATGACCAGAAAACTAACTTTAAAAATATTTGAGCCTGTTTTGGCTACAGCATTGTAGATAACTAAAAGATTCTGCTCAGCTGATATTTCAGTTTCGAATCATGTCAACCTTTAGGCATTTACTACAAAAAACCTGCCAACCAAGGAACCATCCAGGGTGTTCTTAGATGACATAATAACACCCAAGATGTCATACAATCCACTTCAGAAGTTCAGACCGTACACAGGCATGGAAATTAGACCTAACCGCGGCATCAATGGATAGGCCATGCGAGCTCTCACTGTCATCATTTTCTGCATTACATTGAACCTTCCATGTGCAATATAAATATGTCGTTGAAAATCAGTTTTAACTTACAGACAGTAGACACACCATGAAACTTTTTTTCACAAATGTTTTATCATTTAGCATAGACTGCACGGTAACTGGAACTTTCGTTCCCACGTACTTTTGCTCACATGAGCGAAATTCTTTTGCTCCCCTGAGCGAAAATGAGGTGGAAATTTTGCTTCTCACTCAGAGTTAACATTATAGGCCTACACACTTAATGTTTAATAAAAGCAGATGAAATCAAGTGACACCAGCATCCGGTGTAAATGCTCAACGACCAAAACAAGAAAGCCCAGCTGTCCCTAGGGAACGTGCTACAGCTAGCCTATAAAGGTTTTTCAAAAGACTGAAAATGGGTTTATTGTTTAGGAAAGAGACTGGAGTTTAAAATAATGGTAAGAACTTGACTAAAAATATAATTTAAGGAAGAATTTATAAACAGATATAATTTGAGGAAGAATTTAGGGAACTTAATAAATTTAGGATAAAATAATTTGCTAGAACTTGCCATCTTTTACTACAATGAAGCTGTACAAAGATATGAACAAGCATTAATGCCATTAGTTTATTGAGCAGACAGGCGGAAGGATAGACAGATGCCTTGACGATAGCTATAAGACGTGCGGCATTACATTGCTGTGGCTCGTAAAAGCATTGCCAGTAATGTATTCACAGGTAGCAGGGGCACTCGAGGCTTACACTTCTTCTTCGAAAATTTTTTGATTTTTTGGCATCAACTTGCTGTGTTTAGATGCATTTTGACACTATTTCGAGAAAAACATTAGCTTAAAGTTCCACACTAGATGATCGCCATTTCTGGTCTCCTAAGAGGCCATTTCCCCTAGTGCTCCCTAGAGCCACGCTGTGACTGAAAAATATTTGCAGGGGCGGATCATATGAGGCTGGTGAGGCTGAAGTCTCAGGGCCTGGGCCCTGCCGGACAGTGGACACCAAAATTTGTAGACAGTTTCAGCCTGCTAGTTCTAGACTAAAACTTTTTGCCAATTCTGTGTACAACAGTTCAATTTTTTCTGCTCGCTTTGTTCGCAGGTTATTTGTATTTATACTTGGGAGCAAAAGTTCCACGGGAACGAAAGTTCTCGGGAGCGAAAGTTCCAGGGAGCGAAAGTTCATCTATGGAGCTTTCGTTCTCAGAAGCAAAAGTACGTGGGAATGAAAGTTTCATAATTCGATTGCGCTTGTCGACATTTTTGTTGAAAGAATGTGTAAGATGATGGTCATGATGATTGATGATTCGTTGTTGTTCTCTCAGACGTCTCTCTGCGCCAAATTTTCCAGCGCTGAAATTGGCTTCCAACAGATTGATGATTTTACATTTCCACAAGATTCACATACCCAGTAGATATGTTGCTAGAACTTATCTTGCTGAAACAGTGTAAAATTATTATTGTTGTATGTATTTTTGAATTCTGTTGTATTTTTTTCAGGTTGGTGTCTGGTTCTGGAGACATCAAGCTTACGAAAGATGGGAATGTGCTACTGCATGAAATGGTTTGTTCGTGAATGTTTTGGTTTTGTAAATAAGTAAGTAAGTTGATAGAGATACCAGTAGTTTCATTGTATGCGTGCAGTGCATGCTAAATTTTGTAAAAATTTTCGTTCACGTTTTCACATTATTTGACATGGTCACTTGAGAAGATATCCACTTATGGGGTTATTGTCGGTTATTAGGATGATTCTTAAACATAATTTAATGGAATTAGTTTAGTTTTAAGACTACAAGTGTGATAAATTACCAGAGTTTTTAACAATAGATGTGTAGTGAGTGAACAGATTTTCTGCTCATATTGTTCACAGCAAATTCAGCATCCAACGGCATCGTTGATTGCGCGGGTGGCCACAGCCCAGGATGAAATTACCGGAGATGGCACGACATCCAACGTCTTGATAATTGGTGAACTGCTGAGACAGGCTGACCGTTACATCTCAGAGGTAAATTATCGATTGCTTTCACTTTTTTCGTACATCACTGCAGGTTTTTAGGTTTTCTATTTGTTGTGCAATTTATAATTTTCAGAAAATTATGTTTAATTTTATGTTTTAATTGTGTACGGCCCACATTTTTCCCTGGACTGCAGAATTTTCGAGCCGAGCCGCGGAATTTGCCCTTTTTCATGGAATTTCGATATTTCCACGGAATTTTGCAGAAGTTGAGAAATGACCGATGACTAGTAAGATTGTCGGCTTGATAGCGTAATTAAATAGACAAGCTACTAGGAAAAACCTAACTAAACTGCGTAAAACTACAGATATATAGTCATCGCAACACAGCACAATCGTAAATAAACTCAATGCGACTCAACGGATTACACTTTTAAAAGAAAAAAAATGTTAATTTTTTTTGTACGTTGCTAGCATAGCCTAACTGTGCACAATTCAATACTCAATACCGTAACTAAAGTTTTTAACAGGATAGAGCTCAGTTTACTCACAAATGGAAAACTGCGGTGAACTGCAGAATTTGGCCAATTTTGCCATGGCGCGCCACGGAGTTTTGCAAACTGACTCGCGGAAAATTTGGCAACCGCGGAAAACTGGGCCCTAGTAATGTGGTATTGTGGGTATTCATAAGCTGTTTTCATGGTGACAGAAATGTTTGTTGGTTATTCCTGAATATTTTGTATGAAGTAGAAGTCCCTGTTTATAATTTCATGCACTGTGTGTGGGTGCATTGTTAAAGGGCCTTCATCCGAGACTGGTAACCGAAGGTTTCGAGCTTGCCAAAGACAAGGCCCTTGAGGTGAGGTATCACTGATTTTTTTTACATAGTGCCGTCATCATTGTCATATCATTTACTATTCATCTAATAAAAAGGTTGACAAATCGCAATGTAGTAACAGTTGTTAATCAGTGCATATAAAAAAGCATTAACAAACGGCTATACCAGTGATTTTCAACTGGGGTTTCGCGGAACCCCATGGTTCTGCGAGCATCTGCCAAGGGTTCCACAGCTTGTCAGTAAAAAATATAAATAATCTAGCGTGCGAAATTACGTCAAAACAAGCCATAGAAGTTCTAAGCACTGAATGCTTAGTTCCAGATTAGCGCTTCTAGCCATCCACTTTTGCATACAGTATTGAATATTTTTCTTGTTGTTAACTATGTTAGAATATTTGCATTGAACACCGGATATTAAGTTATTAGTGTCAGTGTTAAGGAATTATATGTCCATTTATTGAAAGACCTTCATTTCCTGAAACACTTTGCTTGAAAAATATAAAAGCTTTGCCCATTAGTGCTACTGGCTGGGGGGTCCAGACCCCCTGAGCTGTCCGTGGGCGTAAAAATGTAAAAGATTCAGTAATAATTTTCGGGCCATTAGCGACTGCCTCGTAAAGTGTTTTTGGTTACGGGTGAGATAAAAATGCTGAATAATATTATCTAATATGGTCAAATTAAACACATCTTTTGCCTGCTGCTTCATCGTCAGTGTTTCAGGGTTTTGCCCCACCCAGACCCCAGACCCCACAAGTTTTCTGTCTCTCGACTCCGCCAGCTTCCAGACACCCTAAAAATTTCACTTTGCCTACACCATTGAACTCACGGATCACGTGCCATGGGTTTCCGTGAGTGATTTTGACACTTACGTAGGGTTCCACTGCAGCAAAAAGGTTGAAAAACACTGGGCTAAACAGTGAAACATTTTGTAAAAACATCATTTGCAGCGTGAGTTAATAGCTTAGCTTTTATACAACATTTTCTAAGACCTTACCTGTCATTTAAGTGAGCTGTTTTGGTTCACGTTGTGGTGTAATGCCATTAATTATTCAGTGTAGTGAAATGTAATGTAAAATGACATATATCTGTTGCTGCCATAGATAAGACAAACCATAGATAATGGATTCAGCAAAAACTCTGAAGCCCAAAAAGTGTCACGCCCACTTCGCATAAGCACGATGAATATTTAATATCTCGACTTATAAGCCTCCATAATTTGGTTTGCGCAACAAAAAGTTTTAAGCGTACAGCTACATGATCCAAAAGTTCATGATATGCTATTTAGAAGAAATAAAATAGCTGAAACAATCTGATTTGCTAGCAGACGATAATGAAATTTGTGACGTCATTGTCGAGTCCTGTTTATAGCTCGCTGGATCATATAGGTCAATGGATCATACCCACTGAAATAAACACGATGAATATTTAATGAAACAGGCTTCTCTGTGGCTTTAACTCGTTGCATTAGGCGAATGGTGAGTAAACAGTCTACTTATTTATTTAGTATGGTTGCTGCTGAACTACGACTACTATTTCATGATGTTGAATGTGCAGGTTTTGGAGCAGATAAAAGTGCAGAAGGAGATGGACCGTGCTACGCTGGTCGATGTTTCACGCACATCACTTCGTACAAAGGTTCACTCCGATCTCGCTGATCTGCTGACAGAGGTAAATTTTATGTCGTACATAGATTCATGTTCTTTTGGTTTTTTTGTTATTATTTTTGGCATTTTTGCCGTATAAGTAAGTAGTGTTGTTACGGTTATCGAAACCGGCACCGAAACTGCGGTCTTTTAGCAATATTGAACCCTATCGAAACCACGGTTTTAGTCTCTTTGACGGTTTCGGTTTTTCCGTTAATTGCGTATGCCACAGTGCTGCAACTTGAATCACCCTTGCCGCGGATGTTATCAGAGGTGATCAAAGCTGAAATCGCTGGTGGCGCTGATTTTGCTGCTGGTCAAAAAACCAAACAGTACAAAACCAAAACCTTGGTTTCTTCCCCAAAAACCGAACCAAAACCGACCGACCTCGGCCATTGTGAAACCGTAACAACACTAAGTACGGTAAGTTGGTTTTCATTTGCAGATTTTACGTTAACAGACTCTGCATAAATTTGCTTCACTTCTTCTGTCATGTGGTAGTTATTCTAGTTATTAATGTTTTACCGCAGTCTGTCATATTTAGTTGATTTCATGCAGTATGTTCGCATTTCTGTTTTTCAGGTCTTCTGTCACATTACTGACTGTTTTTCTTCTGTGTAGAAGTTCATAGTTACCTATCATTGTTTGTTATTTTTTTTAAGACAGCGTGCGGTCTGCATTATTATATGTGCAACATAAGTAATTAAGTGGGTAACTTATATACAGAGTTCCCACGCCACCTGGAAAGTTTTGGAAAGTCATGGATTTTTTTCTTAAAAATTCCAGGACCTGGAAAGCCCTGGAAAATCACTTTGGTCCTGGAAAGTCCTGGAAAGTATTCTTAAAATTTTATAGGTTTAAATGGAAGTCATTTTTTTCTGCTTGCTTCGCTCACAGATTATTTGTAATCTCTTACATTTAAATGTGTGATGCCAGTACGTTATATTTCAGCATTCGTGAGCTACGAAAAGGTCTTGTAAAATTTTTCATGGGGTCCTGGAAAAATCGCGGATATTTTTGTCAATAAAAGAGTGGGAACTCTGTATATACATTGTTAACTGTAAAAAACCTTGGAACATGCACGGTATGCTGGTAAAAAGAAGTAACTAGAAATTTGAGGCAGGGCAGCCCAGTGTCATAAATCTTATTATCTTGGTCTGCGGCTGCTGATTCGCCAAGCCTTAACAGATCCTGCTGAAATTTGGTCTCAATTTTTCCATGTAAGCATCATTCTTCCCCCCCCAATTTTGATCTTGGTTCGCTGTCTGGTTTCGGAGGAGAAGTGGAAAGAGAAAATTTAAGGAAGTAAAAACAAAGGAACACCTAAGGCCTCCGTTACTACGTACGGCCGGCCTAAAAGGTTTGAGACAACGAAATATGTTGATATGAGTTTGCATTGGCGGCAGCACGTGGTGGATGCCGTGTTGGCAATACGCCGGCCGAAGGAAGCGATCGACCTTCACATGGTAGAGATTATGGAGATGCAGCACAAGACTGATATGGATACTTCGTGAGTGATGACTTATATCGTTTCATTTTTACATGCTCGGCTCTGTCTTATTGTGCTGCTGATAAAATGTGTAATGTCTGCATGATTAGTGCGAATAAAGTCTGTCCCTTCATAGCGTTATGCGGCTGTTTAATGTACCAAGCTAGTTTTCGGGTTCTTTCTTTGTTAAGTTAAAGCCATACAGGTCTCAGATTTAATTTGAATATTGTGTTGCATTTGTTAGGAATGAAAAAGATTAGTAAACAGTAATCCCACTGATGTTCACAATTTAGTGGAATAGATTTCTTCAAATGGTGACATTTTCGCCATTTTTTTGGTTAATAATCATTAATAACCAGTGCAAGCATAGAGCAAATTAGTAGAGCTGTCAAAGCGTTAATTTTTTCAATGCATTAATTAATGAACACATTATTAACGCACCAATTCCTGTCGAGAGGGAGAGTAGGGGAGTAAGTTACTGCGGGCCTTGCGACGTTCGGGGGCGCTTGTAGAATATAGAAAGTTAGAAACACATTATTAAACTTATAATCAACAATAATGGACGTTATAGCTAGCATTATAAAATCTGTTAGTTTGTCATTGGAATAATTATTTATTTACAGCAGTGATGGAATAGCAGCTACCATTTAATTACTTGAATTCATTCTGTTGTCAAATATCTCCAGTTTAATGGAATGTTAAAAATTTGTTTCACAAAATTTAGTTTAACTCGCGTAAATTTTTTAAACGCGTGTTAATTTAATTACGCATAAATGTGTTAATTAATGCGTTAATTTGACAGCTCTACAAATTAGTTGTTGCAGTTCTTAGTAGAAAAAAAATCTCACTGACCAAGGAGGTGTCACCCGGGTCAGTTGAACAAATGCGACTGACTAAGGAGGGTCTTCGGATACATTGCATATTGTATGTTGTACTAATAAGTTGCTGTGGTCAATCTGTTTGCAGTCTAATTCGTGGTTTGGTCCTGGACCATGGTGCGCGTCATCCAGACATGCCGAAGAGGGTGGAAAATGCTTTTATTCTCACATGCAATGTGTCTTTGGAATACGAGAAGAGGTATAGTAGTTAGGGGCTTTTTTGCGTTTTTGTTTATTTATGCCTTTCATTTATCGTTTTAATAATGCTGACAATTTCTTACATGCCGTGATATGGAAAACAATTGTAAGGGTGCATAGCTTAACTGAACAGAAGTAACTTGACTATCAGTATGTGTCATGTATTTATCCGTTTAAGCCAAAATTCCATTACACCGACATCGCAGACACAAATTATGAAAGTCCGCGACACAAATCATTTACCGACTTTCATGATTTGTGTCGCGGACTTTCGTGATTTGTGGTTGCACAACTTTTCCCGTGCATTGTAACAGACTAAATTCCATTAGAGCGACACAAACGGTTCGTCGCAAACTTGTCACTGACTTTGTCGCAAACATCTCGACATGTCGAGATGGTTTATGTCCGTGACTTTCGTGATTTGTGTCGCGACTTTCACCGAAACTTCATGATTTCATGATTTGTCACCACACTGCGGGGAAGTTTCGGTGAAAGTCGGCGTAATGGAATTTGGGCTTTACTGTTAGTACGAGTTTGTTTGTTTATTAGGCACTTTGGTGTTATTGTTGTGAACAGCGAATAAATTTATTTTGTTTTTGTTCTTAATGATAACAGGAAAAGTAACATGGTTATGATGGAGATCTTGATTGTGATTACACAAGTTATCATAATTATTTGATTTTATACTTCATGGCATTATTTTATTGGCTGTTTTTTTTCTGTGGATTGTAAACAGTGAAGTTAACGCTGGGTTTTTCTACAAGAGTGCTGCAGAGCGAGAGAAATTGGTGCAGGCTGAACGTGCGTTTACGGACCAGCGAGTTCAGAAACTGATTGACTTCAAGAAGAAAGTCTGCGATGGTACAGGCAAGAAGTTCGTCCTCATCAATCAGAAGGCAAGTTTGAATGTTCAGCTTCGAGAGTTGTTCATATGATCTCCGTAAAATATTGTGTGCAATATTTTTTGCATTTGTTGCTTGGCTCTTAAGTGTAATGCAGATCTATATTGGTTATATTATTATTATTGTTATTGGCATATCTTATGCTCATTTTGCCGTGAGCAAAGTGTGTAGCAACTGTTTAACAGAGCATACCACTAGCAAGCTCGTGACCTGTTAGAGCTGGCATGTGTTAACTATATTGGCACATCATCGTTATGCTTCATCCATGGTCATCAAAGAGCGGTACCCCCTAAAAGTCATTATTATACTGCTGTTGGTCAGTCTATCGTGAAAACAGTTGCAGATAGGCATGGGCGTGCTGCTTATCACAGCAAGCACTAGTGACGAGCTTTTTAGTCGTATCAAGATCGATGACTTTGAAAGACTCTGTAGTCCCAAAATAAGGGGTTTTGTTGTTTTTTTTTTATTTTTGGCTGCAGCGCACATGGTGTGTATCAATTTGTATCAGTTGATCAGGTAAATATCAGTAGCCAAATTATGCCTGTTTTGTTGCCTTTACCATAAACTAACACATATGCATTCAATGTTTGAATAACTGTTATGTGAATTAAATTTGTGTTCTGCTAAATTATATTGCAGGGCATCGACCCGTTGTCGCTGGACATGTTGTCGAAGGCTGGTATATTGGCTCTGCGTCGGGCGAAGAGACGCAACATGGAGCGGCTCACTCTTGCATGTGGCGGAGTTGCAGTCAACTCCTTCGATGACCTGCTGCCAGAATACCTCGGCTTTGCCGGCCTCGTGTACGAATATGTCCTTGTGAGTTGGGCCTCATTTGCTGTTGTTAATTTCAGTTTGAATTTGATATGCAGTTTCATGTTTTATGGAAATCATCTTCAGTATTTTTTTGGTTTATTTTGCTTGCACGCACGTGACTTTTGAGTTATACCTTGTTACTTGTTTTTACATTTTTCAAATGTTATATAAACGTTATATAGTGGGACAGTTCACTAGCTTGAAGGGGCACTAGTCCGAATAGCACGAGGGTTGCCGATGGTTAGGGGAAAAGATAGGGTTAGGGTTAGTGATAGGGTTCGGAATACTGTTAAACTGCATCTTTGACTTTGACATATCCTGGCTATGGTACACCTATTTTATTATTTATTTTATTTTATAGCCAATTTTAGATTAATGACACCTCGTACTAGTGACCAGTCATTGAGTCACAGCATAGTACAGATCAAATGTGTTTCAAATAAGTCACATGTTTGATGTGTTGTTGTCTGATGAACTGACGCGATGCGTTTGCAGGGGGAGGAGAAGTTTACGTTTATCGAGAAGTGCAAAAACCCGCTGTCCGTCACGATCCTGATGAAAGGTCCAAACAAGCACACGCTGACCCAGATCAAGGATGCCATTCACGATGGCTTGCGCGCTGTCAAGAATGCCGTCGAAGATGGTGAGGATATGAACTTTAAATAAACTATTAATGATTAGGATGATGTTTCTTACGAAGTATGACTAGTACGGCTGCTGATTTCTTTCTTTCCTGCATGCTGTACTGTATAGCAGTACTGCAGTGGTTTGTATACAGGTTGATTGTTAAGGTTGGTGTGCATGCCGTCTGGTTTCAGTTTCCTGCTATACTTGGTTTGGCTGTGAAGAGTTTTATCTAGTTGTTTATTGTGTAGTTTGTCTCTTACCCAGCCATCTCTCCCATATGGCATGCAGGCTGCTAACTCGAAGACAAAAAAAATGTAGAAAACCGAAATCACTGCAAACATTCCAGAGAAAGACTATCTGGTGTACCAGTTTTCATTTTAACAGGTCAGGGTTATTTGGGTTGCACACTAGTGATGATATGATATCAGGATTTCAATTTTGATACAATATCGATACAATATTTTGAAAATATCAACATCAATATTTTTAAAATGATAAGTATGTAAATCTTATACAAGCATAAGAACAAGACGTGAACGTTTAGCAAGGCAGTTTGCTTTACGTAGATACTAAAAATTACTATAGACTGTCGTATAAGTCATTTAATTACGACACTATAGTTAGTTTGCTTCGGTTAGTTTGTCGTTTTGTCTGTTTATTCTCATTATTTTGGTAATGCAGCAATAAAAATATAAACCTCTTGTGTAAAATAATGTGATATATCGAAAATATCGTGATATATAAAAGATATCTGGATATGGTGAAAAATTCGATATTTTTTCGACGATACGATATGATATATCGATATCGAAAACAGTATATCGATATTTTCGATATATCTGATCATCACTAGTTGCACACATTTTTCTCACTTTTTGCGACTGTCCAGTGTTCTCCTTTGTTTGAATGCAAAATGCTGTCGTGTAAGTAAGACTAGTTGTGCAAACAATTTCAATACTGTTGATACTTTTCAGCACAATACATTGAACCTTACCATGCACCACCCTATAGACAATTCAGTTATTGTAGTTGCCTCTGAAGCTTTTAAGCATTTTAAAAAAATTATTGGTATTATTTATGTGTTTATTAGCTAACTTCTTATTGCTAGTTTTTACGCGCGAAAGCAGCTACTGCTTTCAGCGCGTCTTAGTCATTGCAATTCTGTCCGTCCGTCTGTCTGTCCGTCTGTCACACGGGTGGATCAGTCAAAAATGGTGCAAGCTAAGATCACCAAATCTTCACCATCGGCTGCCCGGAAGACTTTAGTTTCAGGAACCGTAATCCTTTTCCATAAATTCGAAGGAGGTCACCCGGAACGAGGGCGCTAAATGAGAGGGGGTGGGCAAAATTTGCGATTTTGGGCCAATAAGTCGCTGTATCCCAGTAACGGTGCGAAATAGAGCCTAGGTTACTATTAATCACTAATAGGAAGTCGTACACTGGCTCTCAATTGGCGCCGAATTCAATGACCTTGAATGATCTTGAACGCCAAAATAGAGGGTTTTATGGATTTTTTGGCAATTTCGGGCTGTGACACAAGTCTATATCATTCGCAAGGTGGCGCCACGCTACTATTGTTATGTGATCCAGATACAGAATTTGGTATTTGTATATTAACTTAGTGTGAACACCCCAATTTTCAGCTAAACTACTGAACTGGAACAGCTATAGGCTTTCGCACGTCTTGTGAGCATTAGCTCAAATTTCTTGTTGTTAGATATTGAAATGAGTTTGCTGGCTATATCATTAAGTCGTTGATCAGTGACATTGAAATGCTGTGTTATCTCGTCATGTGACAGGCTCCGTTGTTCCTGGCGCCGGTGCCTTTGAAATAGCTGCACATGCGGAACTGATGAAATCTAAAGACACAATCAAAGGGCGCTCTAGACTAGGTTATCTTATGTTGGTTTTGTGTGGTTGCATTTTGCCTTTTTACGCGTGAAAGCAGCTACTGCTGTAGCACATCTTAGCCAAATGCACATGGTCTCCTTTGCGTTAGCTGGGCTTTCTTGTTACTCACCAGTTAGCAGGAAACACACTCACTGAAGTTGTGCATTTTGCATTTTTTTCGACCGGTTTGCTTCTCTGTTTCAAATCCAGTCTTACTTAGTTATAATGCCCATAAATACTCAGCAGAGAGCTTGTCAAAATTTGCATTGTAACCAACCTCAAATGATCTGATGGAATTTTTACATTTACTACTTATCCTTGATTTGACCGTTGTTAACACATTCATTTTCAGGTTCTATTTCAAACTCATATCAGTATCCGTGTACATGTTTTTGTTATCGTCATTCTTTTTCATTTCACACATCTGCTGTCAACATTTCATGCTTGTTTAATATCAGTAAGTAAGTAAGTAAATTTAATTTATAAAGCACACAATGTCAGCGAGAACTCACTGAATCTGAGGTGCTGTCCATAGCCTATTCAGTCACAGTGTGAGTGTGGTTTATTATTTACTGATGAATGGTGATATAAACATCTTGGCATATACCGTGTGTTTGATGTGACAGGAATGCAGGCTTATGCGGACGCATTGCTGATCATTCCCAAGGTGCTTGCTCAGAACTCCGGCATGGACCAACAGGAGACGATCGTCAAACTGCAAGAAGAGTACCGATCTGCAGGACAGCCAGTCGGACTGGATATCAGCACGGGTAAACTCTACTGCGTCAGATACTTTTCTAATATGTTAATGCTGTCCATGGACCTTTAAACAAAGAATTCAGATTCAAACTCAATTGTGAAATATATGTACATCTTAATTAGACATTTCACCTTGCATATATAATATGTTGATTTAAGCGTTATAAATATATGAAAATAATGTGCAAATTGTAACAAAATGCAGCGTTACATTATGTTATGCAAAATAATCTATCTCGGTCAGTGGCCGGAAGTGACGTCACCGCCTGTACCCAGTCAGTGTTTATCAATTAATTTTGATACTTTTAATGGCAAAAAGTACTGTGTCAAATGACAACTGCAGCAGTACATAGGTAGGCAAAGTGATTTTATAATGCTTGTGTTTCTGTGCGAATTTTACCTTGACTACGGGTACGCGCGGTGACGTCATCAGCCTGTCAACATGGCGTCTTGTTTTCTGCATTGTTTTCGTAGATCGTCGATTTTAAATGTAAGTTTCTTCGTATTGACAAAACACTGGATGCCGACGTTACTGTCAAAATTCTCAGAAAATTGTGCTCTTTTAGAAAAATGCTAAGTTATTTTGGTGTCCGTGGACCTTTAAGTGGCTTATTTCTCACGCTTATGTTGCAGAAACGGCCAAAGGGTTATTCGCCACACCAGTCTCCTAGTGAAAGTATTTCAAAGCGTTTATGGCTAAGTTCTTTTTAGAGCGGAATATGTAATATCATGCAGCCTAGGGCCAGCTTGTCAGTGTATATTAACTTTGGTCCACTATATACTGGGTGGCACATGTATGCTTTATGTTGGTCGAACTGCTGGACAGTTTTGGAAATGATTGGTTTTGGTCATTACAGTGAATACGTGGTCGTCCTGTTGAACACTAGAACGTGATGTTCATGCATGGCCAGTGACCATCATTCACTGCAGTGATGTTTAATCATTTCCAAAGCTGTCTGATTTTTCATCTGCTGAGCTGTAATGGTTATCCACGTGATACAAATACATTGGGATTTTTTTTGGTCTTGGCGATGGCAGATGGGCCTACATGATATCCAAAGCCTTTGTGCCATAAAAAATAAGCAAAATTGCACTGCAGCATTGACAGTTTGACACACGCCATTACTGTTCACTAAGTGTAAAATGTTGCTTGAAGGTGAAGCTCTGATACCAACTGATGCTGGCATATTGGACAATTACCGTGTTAAACGTCAGCTGTTGCATTCGTGGTAAGATACTGATTTTCTTATTTTGATTACGTATCTATTATGTCAGCATACCATAGACCAAGATCTAGCCTGATTGTCTTATGGCTATTTGCAGTGACTTTGCTATAAATATACCTGTGTATTTTATTTCCAATATTTGTGAGCATCAGCCTGCAGGTTTTAAGCATGTGGGGGGCAGTGAGCAGCAGACCAGTATGTAGTTTGCCAAGAATTTATCTGCCATAGCTGCTATATTTACCATAACCTCAGATTTGTCTCATGAAACTCACCACAAAAAAAAGTTGCCAAGCAAAAAGTGGTGATCTTTCGACAGACATCTGGAAATTTCTGTGCAGAGGATATAATTATGCTCAAAATTTTAATTGTGTCTAAATTCTGCAGAATGGATGATTTTTAGGCCCAATTTTTGCAAGAAAATTTTCCGGCAGGCTAAAATTTAGGGGACATCTGCCCGTCTGTTAGCACCACTAACTCTCAACTGATTATTGACATTTTGTATTTTATGTACACGAGGCATAGTGCAATACTACCACCACACCCAGTTGTTGTGTCTGTATCTTTGAAGTGTCCCAGTCGCATAGGTTTCGTGACTTGCATGATTTCTTGGCGTAGCATCTTCACTTCCCGTTGCCCCAACGTTGGTTATCCAGTTTAAGGTCCTAGATGGTTCGTCAAGTTTCTGACTTAAAGAAGGGCCATTTTAACTTCAAATCAGATGTTAACTTACGCAGAGTTGCAGGTGACCACAAACTTGAAATACCTGGGGAAAATTGTGTGAACCTGGAAAACTCGTAAGATGGGGAAACTCGGGGAATTTTTCTCTCTTTTACTTTGCAGCCATCCTGTTACAAAGCACTAAAGCTCTGCATTGACAATAACGGAAGTTTGACAATGTTTTGTGTCTGTAGCACCGTCATAGCGAGCAACCTGTTACTGGTCGACGAAATCATGCGGGCAGGCTTATCGTCACTGAAAGGCTGACGAGTGTCTACTCACTACACTGAAACACAAGACAATGGTTAAAATGTTGCAGTCCATAGGAGTGAACTTGTTTGCACTGTTTTAATGTCACGTTCTGTCTGTGTGTGTTTGTGTGTTGCTTGTTAATATGTCACTGTGAAAGTTGGCTGCTTTTTACTGTAAGTGATTCTTAAGAATCTGCTAGCTGAAATGATGAGCTGTTTCAGTTCATATGTCTGCAATATTAATATCAACTTTATCTAGCCAGTAGATACTCATATTGGCCACACTTCCTTTAAAATCATCGAAAAAAGTATCGGTTTTTTCCAGATCCTGGAAATTCTATTTGAGAATTAAATGCTCATTAGAGCCTTGAATGACTGACATTTCTGGAACTTGATAAGAGGGTCTTTAAAAGACGTTGAATGTTATTATGACGCACAACAGCATGTATGCTTCGCACATCTTAGCCATCGTCGAGGTGTTTGTCTAAACGTCTATCACACTCTTGAGCTTGAGCCCTATCAAAACGGTGCAAGTCATGGCAAAACGGCGTCTTCACTGTCGGCTGCTACAAAGAATCTAGTTTTTCGTGAAAAAATTTTGTGCCCCTGACTGAGGGGGTTCACCTTGAACGAGGGCGTAAAAGACGGGTACCCCCTAGAAAAAAAACGTTTTTTGCTGCTGTTGACTTGCCTAGTGTGAAAACAGTTGCAGATAAGTACATACATGTTGCTTATCATAACATGCACTGGTCACGAGCTTTTTATTTTTATCAACATCGATGACCTTAAATGACCTTGAACCCCCAATAGAAGGGTTTTTGGCGAATTTTTCGCTATTTTGGGCTGCAGCACACACTTTAGTGAATTGCAATGAAATGGTTGGAGATAGACCAAGGCATCCTGCATATAAAATTTCCAGCATCAAACAGATTTTAGTAGTCTAGTCCCGACCCCCTAGGTTCAAGGAGGACTGTGCACGCAAGTTTAAAGAGGGGTACCCCTCTAAAAATTGGTTCTTTTGCCGATATTGGCTCGTCTAGTGTGAAAACAGTTGCAGATAAGCATAAACATGCTGCTTATCATGACAAGCACTGGTGATGAACTTTTTTGGGGTATCTACCTCAAAGACCTTAAACGACCTCGAACCCCCAAACTAAGGGGTGTTAGATTTTCTTGCAATTTTTAGCTGTGGTGCACACTTCAAGGGTGAATTGTGATGAAATAGCTATGATAGACCAGCTAATGATAGACCAAGACATTGTGCAAACTGGAACTGCTAAGGCTGTTGCACGTCTTTTGAGCTTTGCTCAAATTACTTGTTAGTGTTTGCACAGTATGAAAGTTTGTCAATACTTTCAATTCTTCACTCCGCTTCCTCCAGTACACTTGAGAATCAGATGCATTTTACTCACTTCAAGCTCTAACGACTGAACAAAAACAGCGAACGTTCTACTGAACTGCAATCTGCAATGGAATTTTATTTGGCCCAAGGCAGCCCGAATATTACAAGTGTGGTTTAACACAGTAAGAATGCCAGTATCAGGGTTTTCACTCCTTTACTGACAAAAACCCAGGACTTTCCAGGGCCATAACGAATAATTTTCCAGGACATGTTCGTAGCCCACAAACTACATAACGTACTGGCACCACAAATTTAAAAGCCAGTAATCTGCGACCAAAGCGAGCAGAAAATGATTTCCATTTGAGCCAATGAAAAGATGCGTGATTTTCAAGGATATTTTTTCAGGACTTTCCAGGACCTTGAGCTTTAATTTCCAGGACCAAAGTGAATTTCCAGTTCCCGGTCCTGGAACTTTCAAGAAAAAATCTAGGATTTTTCAGGTGGCATGGGAACCCTGCAGTATTTAAACACTTGCAGATCTGAGAAATAAATGTAGTTTTTATTAGCTGTGCTCATCTAGCTAACATTCGCACAAAAACTGATCATATGTGAATGTTGCCTGCTGGCCGTGATTGCATATTTCACATTACGAATCAACAATTTCAACAGTCTGACAACAACTACTGATACACTTCATACACAGTTTTAAATCTAATATTCTTTCAACAGAAATGCCAGCAAATAATTTCACTGTGAATAACGAATTAAATAATTCTGTCAAGACATTGTGAGAGTTATTCTTTAAAAGAAAGCCGTCGTAATGCTAGCAAATGACGTGCAACACTTAACATCCTAGTCAGTCGGTACAGTACTGACTACGCAAAACAGATGACAACTGCTAAGTTCACAGATGCAAGATGGCGTCATAAATCTGATGAATTCCACCGTAAACTTCGGTGGCTCTTGATTTCAACGACAACTGCACACAAATAACAACCAAATAAAAAATTACAATGTGCACCACGTGTTTGCATGTTGATCAACAAAGCTCATTAACTGTTTTTAGCTAGTGTCTGGCAATGTTAAATGCAGAAAGTGACACCATAAAATAAACTCCCAATCCCTGTCACATTTCCATATAAAAATCCCAATCAGCATTTTCCGCATTATATGAAATCTATTCCCAACTAAAACTGTCCCAAGCCCCAATACCACCACAAACGTGCAGATAAAGAATACACTTCAACAGCTTGTCGTTAATTTGTTGTACTACAAGTACTGGTAACTAATGTAAGTAACTGCATGCAAATACACAAACTCAGTTTGTCCACAGTTTATTAGTATGGTTATTAACAAAAGTTCTTTCTGCTGCTAGGCAGGCATCTGGATTTGAAGAAATAGTTTGTCGACAGTTTCAGTATTCAGGTTCGACCAGCCACCAGAAAAGTTATTAGTGATGATGTGCCAGTTGCTAGCATGGACGGAATCCACTCCAAAATTGCTAGAAAAATACAACAAAAATGTTGAAATTTGCTAAAATACAAATGGCTAACCGTGAAGTTGGGATTGCCCGGCTGAATCTTCAGTTCTGCCAGTATCCAGATGCCATTCGTCAGCTTGATCGACTGATAGAGCATGTCCTGACCCTCGACATTACGCTTGGCTACCGTGAACACGTTATTGTTGCGCAGTTTCTGTGACACCGTATCTATAATGGCAGTCAAACACGGTGTTTCATAAAAAAGCAACCCCTTTATCTTTTTTCATAATTCACTCAAATGATGATTAATTTACATGAAATTTTTACCAGTTGTACCTGAAGAAATACTGATTCACAATATTTCAACAAAATATGGCTGTTGATTAAATATTCTTTGCTAGTAGTGATGTAATGATGACATCATGTGCCGTGGGTAAGTGGTAAGCAGTGATACGAACAAGTGAATAAGTATAGGTTAGACCATGGTCTGGAGTGGGTCAGTGAATATGCAGCACAAACTTATACCACTCCAGACAGTGGTCTAACCTACATAGACTGCGATCAGATCACAGAGACTACATCATCATTTACTTTATGATGCATAACTGCAGCTGTACATTATAAAACAGTACTAGTGCGAGCTGATCAGAAAACCTCTAATGCACTAATACTTAGCAGTAACACCAGGAGCCTACTTTTTACACCGAACGGATATCATTCCTAAAGGAACAAGCAAAAGAACGAGTGAAATTTTACATCGTATTTGCTGCATGATCAGTAAGCACTGACCTGCATTATGCTGGACGTTGCCGATCTCATACTGAACTTCATTCTGTACCGGAATGTCTTTCCACGTGGCCAGGAACACGCGTTTGTCCATCTCCCCGTCCTCCGTGAAGAGAACGTGCATTGGAATGATGCAGCTGAAGTAGAACACGTCGATACTGTTCTTCACCGCCACCTATGTAATGATAATCACGCTGCCACTCAACTAAGACTAAATGTCTGTTGCAGTATGCAGCAAACAAATTTACTTGCAATGTAAATTGGTTGATGGACTTTCTTTCGGATACAACTTGGCCAGTTGCTCTAATTAATACCACTAATGGCTTGTAACAGGGGTCTCAAACTCATCTGTATATTTGGGCCGCATTACAAAATATCAGGCCACGCTATTATTTTAAATTTAAACATCATTTATGTTTCAAACAGTACGAATGCTTGAAATCTGCATTTGGTGAGTTTACTCAACCTATTCAAGTCTACTCACTTACAAAAAAGACAAACTAAGTAGCTAGTTCGGGTGATTTCTGATGAACTGTGACAACTGGGTCCGAGGGAGTTTAAGCGCTAAACAGGTCTGGATTGAGCCCAGCCACCAGACGGTTTCTTGCGCATTTTACACTGCAAATGTTATATTTGATGAACACAGTCAGGAAATGCATTAACAACTTAAATGCTTAAAAGTGTTCTATACATAGTAAGACCAGCAGCACGTTGACACACAGTCAGTGTGACGCGGGCAATATCACCTTTTGTAATTTTCGCTGTTTTTGATATGCAAGTCCTTAAATGTTGCCGTTAACAAGTGTATAAACTGATGTTTTGTACATTTATTACAGTAACGCTGAACAAAGCTGATCAGTTGAGATGCAACTAAGATTAAAAAGATTTCTTGAGAAAGAGTAACGATGCAGATGTAACTGATGTATTAAACAAATAATGGTGAAATAGTGAAAGTCTAGTAGACTAAACAACAAGTGAGACCTGTAGATTTGTTAGGGGGTCCATGCGTTGGACAACACCAGTCATCGACACCGGTAGTGAAATGTTATTGCTCTGGTTAGGCATTAGCGGAGACGGCACATTCAGCTGTTGGGCCGGAGCCAAACCGAAACTGTAAACACATTCAATTACACACATACATTACATACTTACACAATACACATTTTACTTGATCAAAATTAATACAACGGCAGAAATGCATGTATGATGAAAAAGCAGGACCCCGCAAAGCAATCTAACTGCCTGGCAGTGCCAGCACCAGGGAGCTGACAGCCCAAATACAACTGAGGTCTCTGTAATGGGGGTCTGGGGGCAGAGCCCCAGGTCAGGGGGGCTTCCCTGAAGCTGAAACACTTTGCTGTTGGGTGTTCAATGGAAGCTGAAAATTTGCATATTTATCAAAAATTTGAAATGCAAAAAATCAGATACAGTTTGTGTTGTCTTTACAAAAAATGAAGGTTAATGGGCTGCAATACGTCACAGATTACTGTACATTAATTAACAGACTTTGTCCATTTTTGGTAAACTTTCCACATGTTTACTTTTATTTTATATTTTGAATATATTTTTAAAGAAAACTAGAAAATTTTTCACAGGCCTAAATAGCATGAGGCCCCCAAGCATAGCATACACAAGGCCCCCCTCTGGCCGGGCCGGGGAGAACGGAGGGCCCTTCCGCCGGCTCTGCTGCCTGGGTGCCTGTGGATTCCAATGAAGCCTGAAACCATCATGAAACTGGGTGTAGGTGTTCAAAAAGTCACGATGAACTAAGTCTTGAATTTGGCTAGTGTCTCCCTGAAAACCAAGTAGCTGAGTCATTGTTGTTAGTGTAATTTCCCAGTTACATTCATTACATTAATTACCATTTTACTTCGTTCAAAATATCTGGGCAACAAAATACATCTGACCTCAGAGAAACTCAGTTTCAGCGGAAGAATTGGCTAATTTAACAAGGTATAAAAATTACACCAAAAAAGCTGTGATGCATACCAGGGCCAAGTTATATAATCAAAGCAAAATGCTAGAAACCTGTTTTTATTAAACTGGATGGCAAATCCGGACATCGGCTGCAGAGCACGATTGGTAAGAGTTAGCTCCATCAGGACCTGTCCATTCTTGCGCGAAAATGTGCCCGAGATTTCTAAACCCTTTCCTTTAGCAGCCGGCAACCAGACCTGAACAATCCATGAAACGGTATTTTGACTACACAGCCAAGAAACAGAAAGATTTCAGACTGCGGTGATTCCGACAGTGTCACAAACATCAAACAGATAACGAACACGTGCAAACTACAGCTATCATTCGCAACAAATGCAAAAAAACAGATCGGCTAAAGGGTAAGTGGCATTTGTTTGATTCTTACCACTAATTTATCAAAAATATTAACAAACAACTTAATGACAGAAATTTATAACATTAGAGACCAGTGAAACTGTGACAAGTACTGTACATGTGTAGATTCATTCAGTGTTCCAACCTCTTGTGGTGGCACGTAAGTCGGCGACTGTGAAAGTCCGAAGACATCGCTCAGACCACCGGCGCCACTCTGCTGTCCGAGGAAATCCAACCCTGGTCCCGGCTGTGATGGCCCGAGCTACAAAAATACAAAAACAACAACAAGCATTGAAAGCATCCTCTTTATTAAACCATCCCATTTTTTAGAGTTACTTCAAGTTAGGCCAGTACCCAATGTTGGGGAACGAATGTATTAAATGTAAGAGTAATAAAAATGATGTTACTGGAATAAACATAGAGCACCATAGTAAGATGTCAAAAATAACCTGCAATGCACTTTTCACACCATATAAAATCTATGACACTTATATACCATAGATAAAATGTAAAAACAAACCACAGAAAAGTTATACACACAAGAAGATAATAACAGGTAAATAACTGACCAGGCTGTCAAGACCTTCTCCGAGCAAATCCATGGCACCGGCGCTCGGCACGGCAGCGACGGGCGGTCCCATGGACTGGTGATATTGCTGAGCCATCGGTGGCCCAATGTCCATGTCCAGCAGATCACCGATGAGTGAATCAACGCCCGGGATGACTGTCACCTGCGGTGCTGCTGCAACGGGAGCCACTTCACGCGGTGCCTCTTCCGACTGACCAGCTCTGACAGTACAACAGCAATCAGTGGTGGAGACTAGGGTTAGAACCACGTTGGTATTGGGGCATTGGTATTGGCTCAGGCACCTTGACTTCAGTGTTGCAGCAGTTGCACTGCAAAAGATGCTCAGTAAATCTAGAGCCCTGGGCATGGTCGTTAAATGGCAAGTTCTGTCAGAAATATTCACACAAAAAATTATTCATCTGATCCCATTTTTTTAAAGTTACAACCAAAAATGTCGGATATGTCGTCTGCCGCACCGTGTAGGTAAGCAAATATCCGGAAAAATAACGTCCACCAATTCAACACATAACGAACTTAAGACAGATGAAAACTGTTCCTATGGAACTAGCTAACAAAATATACAGCAACAGTTGACACATTTTTAATACAAGCCAACACAAATGATTTCAACAAAACTCATGACTGCCAGCTAGTGTGATTTCCTTGTTTTTATCAACTACGTAATAATAATAATCATAATAATACCTTGGATGATGGAAAAAGAAACACTGCGCATAAGGGCTTTTCTGGCATTGACGTGCAGTACAAGTTCATGTTTTACTTACTGACTTACATTAGATTTCTAACAGAGCTAGTAAACAAACCTCGGTGGAAGGACACGTCGAGCTGGTACTCCTCCCCGGCCTTCCACAAATGCATTCGGTGGTTTGTGGTAAACGGACGCAAGGCTGGAGATGTGGCAGATGAGCTCATCGAGCAACGTGGGCTCGAGAAGGTCAGTTTCCTCCGAGATAAGTGGCTTCTCGGCCAGAACAACTTCCTTGGCAGCCGCCGGGTCCGTCGACAGCAATCTCCAGTAGATGTAGCCACGATCACGCAGGTCTGGGTTGTCGCTGTCCTGTACCAGCCAGAAACCAACTACAAATTAGAAGAAGAAGAAAAATTTGCATAAACACTGGACTACCTGGATTATGTCCATTGCGTGGGAGCTTGTCCCCTGAGCAGCACTTTGAGCCAGCAAGGCCCCATTAACATAGCATACAATCCAAGTCTGCTGGATGGACGGCTCAATTAACAGCTAGTGCCTTTAACCGACTGTGGCAGTATGCCAGCCAGCAGTCCTTGTAACAAAGAACACTGTTACACAATTAACAAAACACCACTACTGATTATGCACAGTATATTGTTAGACCACAAATAAGTTCAACATGTGGTATTGCTACGATGTTTTCAGCTGAGCTAACGAAAACATTTTCACTGAAGAAATTGGCCAAAAGACAGATCATCATCATACACTCATAAATGAACTCTTAAAATGTTTGCATGAAATTTCATTTAGAAATCAACTGTCTCCCTGACGTGATTATGACTTTATACACAGTGTCCCAAAATTAGCGGCACCCCTGTTTCAAACATGCCTAATTCAGTTTGTAGTTCATGGATTTCAACGAAATATCGTACACTGTACTATCTTGACATTAGTTATGGTCACACCCATTATGACATACGCACCTTACCGTGTGTGCTCAGTGTAACGTCATTATGTCGTCAGAGTTTGTTTACATTACGATACATTCAATGCATTGTTATTGACAAAGGGATCAAGCAGCAGTGTACCCATCTTAGACTAAGAGCTTGCATCGAGGTCAAAGGTGGTCATTTTAAGCTAGAATTTCAAAGACAAGTTCAGAATAATAGTCTCAATGACTGATTAAAATTTTGTAAAAATCTGTCAGGTATTAACAATTTTACACTAATTTATCTGTAGTGGTGCCGCTAATTTTGGGACACAGCAGTAATAAAGTTGCTTCATAAAGATGTAGTAACGACAATGATAAAATGTTACGAGAAAAGTTATAATGTACCTGTGTAGCCAGAGTGAGCACTTGCTGAACCAGCTCCTGGGTGTCGGTCGGCTTCTTCAGAAACAGCTTCACAATGGCAGTCAGCAGCTGCAACTGCACCTATTACGAACATCACAAACCAGAGTGAATTTCTGTCATTGTTTCAGGTCAGGTCAGGTAGTCGCGTAGTCGTGAGACCGTAGTGTCGCTCTTCCACCATGACCGCGCTTAATAGCCAGCTTCCACTGATCAGCAGGTGGGCGGTTGTTTAGTGTATGCATATTGCCAATGATATGCAAAAGGACATCCCCGACAATGGCAAGCAATTAGTGATAAACTTCACGCAAACATCAGAACCATTTTGTCAGTTGAAAACAGGGGTGCCCCAAGAGTCTGAATGAAAATGTTCTAAGTTTAGCATATGTTTCATACGTGGCTGGCTTTTCTGATGAAAAACAGCGGTGCCAAAGTAGTGACTGTGAAATACAATACACAGTACATGCTTCTGCAGTATGTTTAACAAATGTGACAACCCAAGCCTGTGACTACGTGGAATTCATCACACACAGCATCCATCGAAAGTTCAACTGCAACAGCTTACATGTGTCAAATGTCAAACCATACGATGAACAGTTCACAACTTACCTGTGTATTTTCATCGTGAAAACCATCAAGGAAATTCTCAAGCAGTTCATCGGCATTATCAATCCGTTCGGCGTATTCTCCAATAATCCAGATCATTGATGCTCTGCAACAACACGAAGGAACTTTCACTCATGTCTGCATGTAATTATTAAACACAAGAAGAAAAAAAAACATAAATTATCAGTACCATTTGCTGAAAATAGCATAACGGTTTAATAATGACAAAAAAATTGAGCTAATGCTCACGGGACGTGCGAAAGCCTATAGCAGTTCCTGTTCGCAAACTGCCTTAGTCTATATCCAGCCATTTCGTCGCAATTCACTCTTGGAGTGCGTGGCGCAGCCAAAAACTGCAAAAAAAACAATAAAACCCTATATCTTTGAAGTTCAAGGTTTCTCAAAGTCATCGACGTTGATACAACTAAAAGCTTGTCACTAGGGATTGTTGTGATAGGCAGCATATCCATGCCTATATGCAACCATTTTTATGGTAGACTTGCCAACAACGGTAAAAAAACAACTTTCAGGGGGTACCGCTTTTTGACACCCTCATGTGCAGGTTTTCTTAAACTACAAGGTTTTGACTTGGACCGTTGAAATCTACGTTCAATGCTGAAAACTTCACATGCAGCTTGCCTTGGTCTATCTGTAGTGAACTCAGCACAATTCGCTCCTGAAATGTCTCGCAGCCCAAAAATCGCCAAAAAATCCATAAACCCCCTATATTGGCGTTCAAAGTCATTCAAGATCAAGGTCATTAAATTCGGCGCCAATCAAGAGCCAGTGTATGACTTCCTATTAGTGATTAATAGTAACCTAGGCCCTATCTCGTACCGTTACTGAGATACAGCGACTTATTGGCCAAAAATTGCAA